>Ga0302289_1000368_pt1 | contig 20974 bp, 17 predicted proteins | sample III_Fen_N1_2_FD_194552 | JGI IMG/M metagenome (GOLD analysis project Ga0302289, IMG submission 194552) | Peat permafrost microbial communities from Stordalen Mire near Abisko, Sweden - III_Fen_N1_2 | ecosystem: Environmental > Terrestrial > Soil > Wetlands > Permafrost | place: Sweden: Abisko... | reverse complement strand
TTCAGGAAATCGACGATACCGGATTGCTGCCTTCCTTGGAAATCAAGGGGATGGGGCTGCTGAATATTTATCTGCGCTTTCGGATTCTGTATGGCGAGAATGCCGTTTTTCAGATTGAAAACAGAGAGAGCGGCGGCGCAAGCATCACGATCGGGGGCAAATATGACCAATAGTGTGTTCAGAGTCGTCGTAGTGGACGATGAGAAACTGATTTCCAGCAACATTGCGAAAAATATCACGACCTGTGACCCTTCCTTTGAAATCGCAGCGATCTGTTATGATGGCCTGTCTGCGCTCTTAGCTGTCGAGCAATATAACCCGCACATCCTGTTTACGGACATCAAAATGCCGCTGATGGATGGCCTAACTCTGATCGAACAAGTCCACAAAAAAAATCCGACCGTTCGCTGCGTGCTCATCAGCGGCTACAATGAATTTGAGTTCGCAAAAACAGCAATTCAATGCAGCGCGTTCGATTATCTCTTAAAGCCACTCAATAAAGACGAGCTAGTCAAAACCCTGCGTCGCGCAAAGGACGAATTGCTATCGGAACAATCCTTGCTCAACACGGAACGCGAAACATCCACCGAGGACATTGTATCAAGTGTTATACAATTTATGCATGTGAACTATGCCAGTGAAATCAATTTCTCGCAAATCGCTTCTGCCTACAATTTCTCCTCCTCGTACCTGACCAAAATCTTCAAAGAACACACCGGCACTCCTCCGATCCGCTATCTCATTGAATACCGCATCAAGATGGCAAAAGGAATGTTGAAAGATACCAACCTCAGCGTAAAGGATGTCGCTGAAAAGACGGGCTTTGTCGATCAGTTTTATTTCAGCAAATGCTTCAAGAGTTATTGCGGGGTCACCCCGTCGCAATACAAGGACAAGCATGTCTAACAGCAGTTGCTGTTGCGCTGCACAGACGTTAGAAACCGGAGCATGTGGAATACATTGACCACGGCAGTAAAAATAAGCCGTGACTGAACTGTTGAGTTGCACTCGTCAGTACGGTCACGGCTTTTTTGTCTTGCTATACCATTAGGCTTTGGATTGGTGAATCCTCTGAGCGATCAGCGGAATGATCAGCGCGCCGATCACCACCGCGGCGGCAATCTGTGTGGTCGCAATGGCCACATACGGCTGCCAGAGCGGGTTGACCAGCGCAATAGCTGCCGGAACGGCAATCGCGTTTGCGCCTGTTGCGGCGGCTGCAACACCGGCCGCGCCATCCGATCGATTGAGCCAGCGATCCAACGCGTAAGCGATCAGCGCGCCGATCAAGATGGTTCCAATCGCGAGCCAGACGCCTGATAATCCACCGAGCCACGCCTGCCGCAGATCGATGCCCGCGCCCAACGCAAAACCGATAAACGGAAGCAGCATCTTCACCCCGGGTTGAAAGAACGCCGCTGCTTTGGCGCTGACGTTTCCCGCAATGATACCGAGCAGCATCGGAATCATCGTTGCAATTAGCGGCAGCAACGAAAACGACGATGCCCCGGTAACGCCGAGGATGATGAGCGTTACAAACGGCCCATTCGTCAGCGCGAGAACGGGCGCACAGGCGGCGTAGTCCTCTCGACCCAGCAGCGAGGTTGTCGCGATATAGAGGCTGCCGTTCGTGTTGGATATTGCTGCCACAGCGGCAAGCACGCTCACCCCCAGCAGTATATTGTCTGTTGCAAGCAAGCGGAACAAAAACGCCAGTAGCAATCCCGCCAAAACACGCGCAAAAAATAGCACGCCTCCGCGACGCATGATGCCCGGTATGGTTCGAATCTCGATTTGTGTCCCGATGCAGAACAGCTGCAACCCCATGAGCGTTGCCGCGCCCGTATTGGAAAACAGCGCCGTGGTATAGGAACCAATTTCTAACGCAGGCGCAAAGAAGGTATGGAGCAGTGCGCCGCAGAGCAGCGGCAGCAGCACCATACCCGCCGGAATCTTCTGGATTCTTGACCAAATCGTTTGCTGGCCTGATCGCATGCTCACGCTGAACACCTGCTTGCCAACCTTGGGCGGTGGTTAACCACGCGCTTTTCCAGCAGCACCGCAAACGACCATACGCTGCATAACAAGCTGTTTGACGCGCGCTTTACCGACCTTGCCGAACTCCTTCGGGTCAAAGAGCGAAGGATTATCCGCGAGTGCATCCTTCACGCCCTCGGTATAGGCATTGCGCAGTTCCGTTGCAAAATTTACTTTACAAATGCCCAAGCGAACGCAATTCTGCACATCCTCATCCGTGAGCCCAGATGCGCCGTGCAACACCAGCGGAATCTCCACGCGCCGCCGAATTTCGCCTAAGCGCGCCAGATCCAACACCGGTTTCCCCTTGTAGAACCCGTGCGCTGTGCCAATTGCCACAGCGAGCGATGAAATGCCCGTGCGCTTGCAAAAATCGGCTGCCTCATCAGGGTCGGTATAGCCGGGATCATCCGTCTGCACTTCCTCCTCCTTGCCACCGACTTTGCCGAGCTCTGCCTCTACCGGCACAGAGCAAGGCGCGCACATATCTACAACCCGCTTCGTGAGCTCAATATTCTCCTCAAAGCCGAGTTTCGATCCGTCTATCATGACAGACGTATACCCCGCACGTAAACACTTAGCCGCGGCGGCAAACGAATTGCCGTGATCCAAATGCAGCGCAACCGGCACACTCGACGCAAGCGAAAGGCCGCGCGCCATGCCGAAGAATACATCTGCGGTCGCATATTTGAGCATCGAAGGCGTCGTTTGCAGAATAAACGGGGATTGTGTCTCCTCCGCTGCCTCAAACACTGCCTGCATGATCTCCATATTTTCCGTGTTAAAGGCAGCGATCGCATATCCGCCATCCTGTGCTTTTAACAATAAATCTCTGGTGTCTGTCAATGCCATCTTCTTTTGCTCCTTACTGCACAATCAGCATGTCCGAAATGTGCAGTTCTTATTTTGGTGTGAAGCACCATCACAGCGTACTTTGCCCGCTTGGAGCGCAATCCACGTACGCCAGGAGCAATCGCTCCATGACGCTATGCAGCATAATCGAGCGGTTCAATAATAGGACTTGATCACATCGCGAATACGCTGTTTGATGAGCCATTGCGCATTCACCGCCCCTATGTGCACAAGAATCGCTTCCTTTTGCGCGGGAAAATACTGGCTGATCAAGCCAAACGGCAGGGACTTTGCGTTGATGTTCTGAACCAATCGCGCGATTGCTTCCTTGATGGAATCCTCCTCCAGATAATACCGACAACGGTCGGAAAGGCTGTATCGCCGCGCGAACGCAAGATCGCTCTCGCTGCCGTGATAATAACGCTCCCAATACTTCGGTTTTTGCATGAGTTTCTGCTCCAGAACGTCACTAAAGCGGGAATATCCGCCCGCCGGAGAGAACGCATAGATATCCTTTTCCATACCTTCAAGCGAATAAAGCGCCTCGCGCAAAGCAAATGTCAGCGCGGGGCCGACCTTGAGAATCGCGATGCCATCCTTTCGCATTGCGGCTAGCGCAGACTGCGGTTGATAGTCTGTCGAGTGCCCTTCCAGTACAAACGGAAGCGTCTTGGCGTGGCTGGTGAGCCGCTGTGCCTTATGTGAATCGTACGTGATGATGGTGTTGTCCGCAAACTCCACGCCGGGTTGTACGACAACTGCAATGACCCTGGAGAATGCTTCATCCAGTCCGGCCGCGTGAAACGCCGCGCGAAACGCGGCAATCGTCGCATCCAGATTCTCCGGCGGGGTAACGGTGAGTGTGTCCTCGTTTTCCGTTGCGCCACCCGGAACAGGAACCTCGCTGCCGATGACGTAGACCGGCTCTGCGCCGTTTTCCGCCGCACGCTCCGCAACAGCGCATAGACGCGCCGCGCGCCGCGCAATCGTCTCGTCCGAGAGCGGTTGATCGGTCGGGTCATCCTGCAGGCGCATGCTCGTGTCCAGATGAATCTTGCGAAAACCCGCACGGACAAACGCGTCGATGAGCACGTCCGCCTTTGCCATCGCTTCGGCTTCCGGTTCAGCGCTCCATGTAAGCGGGCCAAGATGATCCCCGCCCAAAATCAGCTGCTCTTGCGGTAGACCTATTTTGGTCGCGAGAGACTGCACATATGCTGCGAAGTCCGCAGGCTGCATTCCGGTATACCCGCCGTATTGGTTGACCTGATTTGCGGTTGCTTCGATCAGAACCGCACACCCGGCCTCCAGACCGTACTCCATCGCGGACTCAATCACAAAGGCGTTTGCGCTGCAAATGCTGCAAACGCCGTCAGCAAAGCCAGATTTCTGACGCTGTACCAATTTTAAAAAATATTGTTTTGCATCCATATCGTTTTTGACAAATCATCCTATTCCAGTGGAATCGTCCGAGTCTACCACCTTGCTTTTTTACTTTGTGATCGTGCCGTCTTCATCCCAGAGGTCATGCCAGTCATTCGCGCCAGACCAGAGGAACACCTGTCCCTTGATCAGGCGGCAGTTTTTGTCCGCATGTTGAATGGACTCCATCTCCGCTTCGGTGAGCGGATCTTCCGTCACGCACTTCAGGTTGCTGAGGTATTCGTTTTCGTACACAGAGAACGGAATGGGAGTCTGCCCGCGCTGTACCGCCCACTTGATGCAGATCACTGCGGGGTGTACGCCGTGCGCCTTGGCAATCTCAACCACTTCGGGCATCTGGATATCCACCACATCGTCCGGCGTCTTGTCGCGATCCGGACGCGTCGGCGACCCGATTGGGCAAAAACCGATCGGCTGGATGTTGCGCGCAAGGATATAGTCAAACAACTCCTGCTGCTGGAAACTCGGGTGAAGCTCCATCTCGATGGCAGCGGGCTTGATTCGGCAGAGCGGAAGCACGGCCTCAAGCTTGGGAATCGTCATGCTGGACATGCCGATGTATTTGACCAGCCCCATATCGACGAGACGCTCACACTGCCGCCATGTCGCCATGAATGCATCCACGGAGAACGGCGTGCTATCGGGGTTGCGTGCATCACCATCGCATCCCGGTGCATGATAATTCGAGAATGGCCAGTGAATGAAGAAAAGATCGATATAGTTGAGTTTAAGGTCGCGCAGGCTTTTTGCGCAGGAAAGCAGAACATCGCCCTGCCCGTGCATGTTGTTCCAGACTTTCGTCGTGATAAACAGCTCTTCGCGCTTGACCGTCCCTTTTTCAAACGCAGCTTGAAACACCTTGCCGATCAGGTCTTCGTTGCCATAGACCGCCGCGCAGTCAAACAAGCGGTAGCCAACCTCAATAGCGCCCGCAACCGCGGCGCTCACCTGCTCAGCGGTAAAGCGATCGGAACCAAAGGTTCCCATGCCGATGCCCGGCATCAGGGATCCATCATATAGTGTCCGTTTCGGGACGAGGACGGGATTTAACTTTTCCATAAATATGCCTCCAGTTATTTTCAAATTTTCTTGATCAACGCTGCGTAATCAGCGTACGCGTTCAGAAAAATATGGTTCGTTCATGAGTAATATCTTGCCCGAAACCGCACCCGGCGTCTCAAAGAGCATAAACGCCTCTTGTGCGCGTTCCATGGGGTATCGCGCGCCGATAAACCCTTCGTCAAACTTCAGCCGACTGTCGGCATAGTATTCTGCGGTCATCGTCCACTCTTTGCCGGGGAACGGTGCGCTGTAGCTCATCCAGGAACCCGTCAAGCGAAACTCCTTACGGTTCATGTTCTCCCATTCGGCGGGAGTAAACGTTAAGTCCGCATGCGGGGTACCGATAAAGCAGACATGCGCTTTATTCGCGGCGAGCGAAAACGCCATCTTCATGGTTGGAATCACGCCCGCGGTCTCAAACACATAGTCAAATCCGCCGCGCGAAAACTCTTTTGCGGACTCCAGAAAGCCTGCTTCCCGCGTGTCGAATGTTTCGTCCGCACCCATGCGCTTGGCAAGCGCGAGCCGTTCCGGGCTGATGTCAAATACCGCAATCGACTTTGCGCCGAGAAGCCGCGCCCACTGCAGGGTAAAGATGCCGATGGTGCCGCCGCCGAGGATTGCCACGCTGCCGCCGCCTCGGTAGTCGCACTGCAGAACGCCATGGAGCGCCACGGTGGAGGGTTCAAACATTGCGCCCTGTTCAAAAGAAGTGGACGGGGCAAAAACCACCGCGTTGCGCTCCGGAATCACGATATACTCCGCATTGCTCCCCTGTTGGCGAGAACCAATGAAGCTATAATGCTTGCAGAGTGCGTAGTCACCCTTTTGGCAGTCCGCGCATTTCATACACGGCAGCAGCGGTGCGCCGGTGACACGATCACCCACGTGAACGCGGGTCACCTCCGAGCCAATTTTCATCACTTCGCCGGAGAATTCATGTCCCAATACGATGGGATAAAAATGGACGCCGTTGTGGAAAAAGCGGGGAATATCCGAGCCGCAGATGCCGGAGGCTGCAACGCGCACCAGCACGCTGTCCGCCTGCATCGGGGGTAGTTCGATCTCCTGATAGAGTATCGTCTTGTTTTGTGTTAGTACGGCTGCCTTCACGCGCCCTGCCTCCTTGTTTGCTTCATCATGTCTTTCAGCTGCTCATACAGCTTTCGGTAAATATCATATCCCGCGTCATAAGCGCCGCGGTTTGCGTCGTTGTGTTTCTGGCAGCGTTTGACGCTGACCGTTCGCGCCACCGCGTCGTCAAAGTCCCGATAAACGCCTACGCCGACTCCCGCGAGAATTGCGGCGCCCAGCGGCGTAGCCAGGTCGGACTCCGGCACTTCGATGTCTTTGCCCGTCGCGTCCGCCTTGATTTGTGTCCAGAGGCGGGAGTTTGCGCTGCCGCCCGTTGCGCGCAGGGTTTCGATGTGTGCGCCGACCGATTCGGCGATCTCCAGATTATGCCGAAGGGAATATGCAACCCCTTCCATCAGCGCGCGAACCATATGCGCCCGGGTCTTGCTGTAATCTAGGCCAAAGAATACGCCTTGCGCGTCGTTATCCCAAATTGGTGAGCGTTCCCCCGCGAGATACGGCAGGAAGACAACGCCTTCACTGCCGGCTGCCACCGTTTCGGCGAGCGCATCGAGAAAGGCAAAGGAGGATCCACCTTTCTCGATAGCCATCCGCCGTTCGAAATCCGCAAATTCGCGCTCAAACCATCGCATCGCGCCGCCGCCGCCTGTGGTGCCACCCTGCAACAGCCAGTGGTTTGGTACGACATGGTATCCCATTATGAGTCGCGGATCCGCGCAGTATTGATCGATGCAAATGCTCATTCCGCCCGCTTGACCGCCCTGTTCCTGCGTTTGCCCTGCGCGGATAACCCCCGCGCCGAGCGTGCTGCATGCGGCGTCGAGCCCGCCGGCAACAACCGGCGTCCCCTTGAGCAACTCTGTCTGTCGCGCTGCCGCTGCACTGACGTGCCCGATGACAGCATGACAGGGGAAAATTTCCGGAATCAAGCCCGGCGCAATGCCGAGCGCGCGGCACATGTCCAGATCCATGCGCCCGTTCCTCATATTAAAACAATGCAGCCCATACGCCTGACTGATGTCCATAGAGACATTTCCGGTCAGACGATAGGCGATAAATCCGTTGGACTGCATGATCCATTTCGTATTTGAGTAGGCTTGCGGCATTTGCCGCTGTAGCCATAGTATCTTTGCCGTGACATACTGCGCCTTGAGCGGGTTGCCGCTCAGCGCAAAGATCGTGTCTTCACCAATGTTCCTGTTGAGTTCTTCACAGATCGATTCCGCCCGCGTGTCCAGCCAGATCGGGTCCGGCGCGAGCACGTTTCCCTCGCCATCCATTGCGATGGCAGACCAGCCCTGCCCGTCGATACCGATTGCGGCAATGTCTGCCGCCGTGAACGCGCCTTCTGCAAGCATCTCACGAATGCCACAGCAGACCGCATCCCACCAGTCGTCGGGATTCTGTTCGACGTAACCCGGCTGCGGATAATGGGTTTGATAGGCGACCGTCCGGCTAGAAAGCGCATGCCCGGCCTCGTGAAAGACGACTAGTTTGCAAGCGCTGGTGCCGATGTCGATGCCAAGTAGGTATGCTCCCTGACTCACTTGATAACTCCCTTTTGAATCATGACGTTGGCATAGATCGCCGTTTCACCCGTCTGCACAATGCAGTAGGACTTCTTGGCCGCTTCATAGAAGGCAAAGCGCTCCACATAGCCGACCGCGCTCTTACCGCGCGGGTCGTTTTGCGCTACAATCGCTTCGTATTCCTTCCAAATCGGTATTTCGAGGTCTTTGTCGCAATCCATCGTCTGCATCAGCATGACCGGCGTGTCCGAATAGCTGTCCGTCGGGATCACTTTTAAAATTGCCTCCAGCATTGCGGTGCCGGAAATTCCGTCTGCGCGCAGAAATTTACAATTTCCCTCATGGGCAAAGCGTTTGCCGGGAAAGTTTGCGTCCCCGAGGACGATTACATCGCTGTGCCCCATTTCGCAAAGGGTCGCAAGCAGTTCAGGCGATAGTATGCTGGGTGTGTTTTTCAGCATGGAAGGAAGCCTCCGTCAGTGTGATTTCAATCTTCGCTAGGATCCAATCGTTCAAATTGGCATAGCCTAACCGGCTCTGCCATTTTTTTGTTGTGCGGGGCAGCCTTGTGTGGCTGCCCCGCTTGCGCTATGCGTCAGTGTTATTAATCGTAGAGCAGTTTGGCAATTGCCGGATCGTCCATGTTTGCCGAGGTGTAGAACTGGCAACCGGTATCGACGACAGCGGGAATGGTTTCGCCCTGAATGGCTTTGTACGCGAGTTCGACGGCATAGTAGCCGATCATGTACGGATCCTGCGTGACTGCGCCGAAGAACCACTGGTTACGGATCGCGTTGAGCAGTGTAGCTCCCGAGTCGAAGCCGACGACGATCATGTCCTTATAACGGCCGCTGGTGCGGTCGAGATCGGAACCATCCGCGGTGGCGGCGAGCATGCCGTCAACGGAACCGGAGTTGGTGCAGAACACGGCGATCGGCGCGCGCTGGATGACGGCCTGTGCGGCAGCCTGACAGTCGGTTACGCTGGTGGTCGCGGCGATGGAGACAAGGATTTCAACGGCGACATCGCCGGAGGAGGAGGCCTTGTTCCAGGTGTCATGGCCGGTCACGGCGACGAGGCCCGGCTGCACTGCATCACAGAGCTTGAACATTTCTTCCGCGAAGCCAGTCGTACGGCCCGTGATGGAAGCGGAGGTCGCATCCTGGCTGATCACGCTGATCACAACAGGAGCATCCTTCGTGGCGGCGGCGACAGCTGCGGCAACGGACTCGATGGCATAAATCTTGTCTGCGGCCAGAGCGCCAGCGGCGGTGTTATCCGTCGAAGCGGTGGAGACGATGGAGCCTGCGGGTGCATTCGGCACGCCGGAGTCAAAGCCGATGACCGGGATGCCGGCATCTTTGCAGGCCTGAAGCTGTTCGGTTACGGACTGCGTGTCGAGAGCCGCGAGGCACAGGGCGGCGGGCTTCTTCGCCATCGCGGCGTTGAGCATGTCGACCTGAACGCTGATATCGGACTCGGACGGCGGGCCGTCGAACGTGATTTCTACGCCATACTTCGCGGCTGCATCCTGAGAGCCGAGCATAACGGTCTGCCAGAACTTATGCTGGAAGCCTTTGGAGATAACCGGGATGTAGAGCTTTGCAGCGGGTGCATCCGTCGCAGCAGCAGGCGCTTCGGTGGCGGCCGCGGGTGCTTTGGTTGCCTCTGCGACTGGAGCGGTCTTTGCGCATGCGAACATGCTGAACACCAGAGATAGAGTCAATACGAGAACGAGCAGTTTCTTCATGATGTCTGTTTCCTCCATTTTGATTTATCTCAACGGGTTCACCCGTTGGAGCCGGGTGTCAGTGGGCGCAAAAGATAAAAATTGATCGTTTCCTTCGTTTTGCGCCGTAATCGGTTGGGATAGTTCTTAGTGGATCACCTTGTTGCCTTGCTTGACTCGATACTGATCGAGCAGTACGGCGCCGATGACGACAAGTCCGGTAAAGAACGTCTGCCAGTGGCTCTGCAAGCCCATCGACATGAGTCCTTGCTTGAGCACGCTCATGACGAATACGCCGATGATGGTACCGACCAGTGTGCCTGTGCCGCCTGCCATGGATGTGCCGCCGATGACGACGCCCGCGATACCGAGCAGCTCCTGTCCGTTTCCGGTGCTGGGAATGATCGAAGTGTACACCGCGGCGTAGAACACGCCGGCCGCACCGCAGCAGAACCCGCAGAAGGTGTAAACGCCGGCAAGCCAGGGCTTGGTCTTGATGCCGGAGAGGCGCGCCGCCTCCACATTGCTGCCGATTGCATAGGTATATCTGCCAAATCGCGTCTTATTGAGGATGACCAGCGCGACTAAGAAAAATCCGGCTAGCCAGAGTACGCCGATCGGAAAACCGGTTGTTGTCTTGTAGAAGAAGTTCTTAAACCAGCCGTCCGCGGTTCCGAAGGTCGGGTACCGCATGGTCTGCACCCTGGTGACGATCGCGCCAAATCCCATGCCCATCATCTGTGTTCCGAGTGTCGCAATAAATGGCGGAAGGCCAAGGAACGCAACCATGATGCCATTGAGTAAGCCGATGAGTGTTGCAACCACCAGAACAAATGCAAGGCACCATCCCATTGGCCAATGCCAGTTGTTGTATGCCATGCCGCCGATGAGCGCCGCGCACATCATCGTGGTTCCCAGCGAAAGATCGATGCCTCCCGTGATGATGACGAACGTTACGCCGATTGCCATAAAGCCGATGTAATACGATCCATCGAGAATATTAATCAGGTAATCGGTCGAGAAAAAATTGTTCCCGAAGATGGAAAAGAAACCATAGAGGATCACCAATACCATTGGCGCGAGGAATTTGGTCAGGTCAAACTTTTTGGTAGTCATGCTTGTGTCCTCACATATTCATTGTCGCTAATGTCATAATATTGGTTTGAGTCGCTTCACAAATATCAAGCTCACCCGTTATCGAGCCTTCACTCATCACCACGATTCGGTCGGACATACGCAAGAGCTCCGGCAGTTCGGAGGAGATCATGATGATCGACTTCCCCTCCTCGATTAGCTTGTTCATCAGCTTGTAGATTTCGCTTTTCGCGCCAACGTCAATGCCGCGCGTCGGTTCATCAAATATCAGTACGTTGCACCGCTTGATCAACCACTTTGCAATGACGATCTTTTGTTGGTTTCCGCCGGAGAGGTTTCGTACCAGCTGGCGCATACTCGGCGTTTTGATCGATATTTTCTGAATATAGTCTTTCGAAACAACGTCTATCTTCTTGTCATTCACGATCGGACCGATACAGTAATTCTCCAAATCGGCCATGACGCAGTTGTCGCGCACCGAAAGCCCGGTCGCTACTCCAAATGTCTTACGATCCTCGGAAAGGTAACCGATTCCGTGATGAACCGCGTCACTCGGTGAGTGGATTTCAACCTTTTCGCCGTTGACGAAGATTTCCCCGCTCACGCGCGGGTCGGCGCCGAAGAGTGCGCGCACCGTCTCCGTTCGTCCCGCTCCAACGAGTCCCGCGAACCCAAGAATCTCGCCCTTGTGCAGCTCGAAGGACACATCCTTCACATTGGCAGCAACGAGATGTTTCGCTTCCAGCACCACAGGGGCTTCGGGCTGAACGCAGCTTTGCTGTTTGGGTTCTTCGTAAATGACGCGCCCCACCATCATAGAAATGATTTCTTGCTTGGTCACATCAGCGGTATTGACGGTTCCAACATACTGGCCGTCACGCATGACGGTGATACGATCAGAAATCTGCCAGAGTTCATCGAGCCGGTGTGAAATGTAGATAATGCCTCTGCCTGCCTCGCGAAGTTGGCGGATGAAGCGGAAGAGTTCTTCAATTTCAGCATCCGTCAAAGGCGAAGTCGGTTCGTCCATGACGAAGAGCTCGCTGTTGTTGTTCAAAGCTTTTGCTATCTCAACCATCTGCTGTTTTGCAACGGTCAGGGACTTGATGGTTCGCGTCGGGCTGATTTCGAGATGCATGGAGGCAAGCAACTCTTTTGCCGCCTGATTGGCTTTTTTCTTATCGAGAAAGACGCCTCCGACCATCGGCTCTTTTCCGATGAAAATATTCTCGGCAACCGTCAAATGCGGCATCAGGTTGAGTTCCTGATGGATCATACCAATGCCGCGGCGTTGTGCGTCAAGTGGGCCGGAGAGTTCAATTTCTTCGCCTTTATAGATGATTTGACCGCTGTCTTTTTTGTAGATACCGTTTAGCACCTTCATGAGAGTCGATTTCCCTGCGCCATTTTCACCAACCAACGCATGGACCTCGCCACTGCGCACATTCAAGCACGCATGATCCAGCGCATGAACGCCAGGGAATGTTTTCTGAATATCCTTCATCTCCAGCAGTGCTTCGGACATGGTTTCACCCCAATTTCTAAGTTTGCTAAAATCATGATGATGCGTTTTGAGTCAATAAAACAACGTGTTAATCTACTGGAATTATGATGCTGTATTTTTTACGCAGCAGTGATAAGCAATGATTGATTGAACCTGTGATAGTATCAAAATACAGTCGTCGGCCTTTAATGTCAATGAATCCAATCGTAATATTCATTGAATCGTTTCACTCGTTGCGTTCACGATTGCGTTGTTGAACCTTTTTTAGTATAATGGGGCGATTACTGAAGCGAGGAATTGACGATGAGCACAATTAAGGATGTCGCAAAGCACGCAGGTGTCTCCGTTGGCACTGTGTCAAACTATATGACCGGCGTGCGCAGCGTTTCACCCGAAATGGTGAAAAATATCCAGGCATCCATCGACGAGCTCGGCTACAAGCCCAACTCATACGCGAAAAACCTCAGAACAAACAATAATCTGGAAATCGGCGTTATCCTGCCGAATACCTACGATCAATATTATTCCTTCCTGCTTGCGGGTCTCGAACGCGAACTGAAGCAATCGGGCTATTACGTCAATCTCGCCCTTTCCGACGATCTGCCGGAGGAGGAAATCGCCATTCTTGATGGTTTCATGCGAAAGGACATGTGCGGGTTAATCGTTGTATCCTGCCAAAACAACGCAAATTACTTTGAGGGCATCAAGCGCACACCCATCGTGTTTATCGATCGAAAGATCGGCCAAATGGAGAACAACTTCATCGCCTTTGACGCCTATGAAGCCACGCAATATCTGCTCGGCGAACTACGGAACGAGGGTTGCAAGACCATCGCCCTCTTTACCGGGCCTTCGAGTTTTAGCTGTGAAAGTGATAGCGCGCGCGCCTTTTCCGATTTCTGCGCGGAGCACGGTATGACCGATGCGCAGCGGCACCTGCGGCACCTGCGCGCCACGAAGGAAGAAGCCTTTCGCGTAGGAGTTGAATTTTTTAGCAGCCACCGACCGGACGCAATCATCTCCACCTCTCGCAATATCACCAACGGGTTGGAGCAGGCGCTGTCGCTTTCGAGCATTTCCGATAGCAACAGCATGCGGTTTGTTTCCTTTGGGCAGGAAAACTGGAGTCGTTCCGTCACGAGCAACGGTGTGCTGCACACCATGCGCCCCGTGCATTGGCTCGGTAAAAAAGCAGCACGTCTACTTTTGGACAATATGAAAAGCCCACTCATGTTTGAAAAACAGCAGATCATCATGCATGATAAAATCGTTGGAAAACCGCTGTTTCCAACATCTACGCCACCTTTCAATGTCAAGAACTCAACGCATCCGCTCAAGGTGCTGTTGCTCGACTCACCAAACGCACACGCGATTTTACGCATGCATTCCGACTTCACCCGAAAGACCGGACTCGACGTTGAAATAACGCTGAGCGAACACGGCACGCTGTTGGATCGCCTGCAAAACCGCAATGCTGTCAGCGGCTATGACGTAGTGATGTACGACAATCCCTGGCTGGATATTCTCGTGCGGAATCATAGTCTTGCCGATATTACCGAGCTTACGCAAAAAGACGGGTTCTCCCCCGATATCTTCTTGCCCAATTTGCTCGAAAAAGTGGGCGTATCGGACGAGCGTTGTTACGGCGTTCCGTTTCTGTTCGGGCCGCAGCTGTTGCTCTATCGCAAAGATTTGTTTGAAAACCAACAACTGCAAGAGCAGTTTGAAAAAAAGTATCGCACGCGTCTGCGTGTACCGCGAACATGGTTTGAGTTCAATGTGGTCAGCAGTTTCTTCACCCACAAGCTCAATCCGAATTCGCCCATTCAATACGGCACGGCTATTGCCGCAGGCAATGAAGCCATCCTCATGCCGGAGCTCATGCCGCGTGTCTGGGCATATGGCGGTAGTGTATTCGATGAAACAGGACATGCGGCAACAAACTCCAATGCATTTACCAAAGGAGTTGCCAACTTTATTGAGACGTTTTCCTATGCGAATCCAAACACGCGAAACTACACAGTGGAGCAGACAGTCACGGATTTTTATAACGGGAAAATTGCAATGTTGGTGGGGTTTGCATCGTTTGTTGCGGATGTGAACAACGATAAGAAATCGAAGATCGTTGGAAAAATCGGATATGCGAATATTCCGGGTGGATACTCGGTTTTGGCTAGTTGGGGCCTCGGCATCCCACCGGAATCAAAGCGTGCTCAGGAGGCATTCTCCTTCATTCGCTGGACCTGCGACCCTGCGATGAGCAATTATTTTGCCGTGCTCGACGGGCAATCTCCGCTTGAAAACGTCTACTTTAATGACGAGTTGGCAAACCATTATCCTTGGTTGCCAATCATCTATCGTTCCTATGAAACCAACCGCCAGAGAAAATCATTCATGAATAGCAACGGCACGTTTGTGCCGATTACCGACGTAGAACACGCAATCTACCGCGCAATCAACGATATTCTCCAGCAAAACTGTCCGATTGCCGACGCGCTGCGGCACCTGACCGACGACATTAATAAGATGTCCAACGAAGAGTAATCTTCGTGCGCTGAGATATGCTCCTGAAAAAATTAATCCATATATTGATAGAGAATAATAACAATAGGTGAAGGTTAAACCATCCATTCATCCCAACCTAAACTACACCTTTTTAGCGTGCATCTCATATAAATCAAGTTTACTCATGATTCATACCCAGAAAAATATTTGGATATGCTATTGACGCCCCTACACATCATTCGTTATACTCATTTGAGCATAACGCTATTCGGGAGGTTGTCATGGAAAACAAATGGAAAACACGCGAAGTAGTCATCATCGCCATCGTCGCGGCGGTCATCGGAGTCATCTACACCATTATGGATTACGCTTATATGCCGCTGTCTGCCCTACTAGGTCCTGTCTTTATGGAGTTGACATTCGGCATTTACCTGCTCTCCGCTGCTCTGCCCGCATTCATCGTCCGCAAACCCGGTTTTGCGCTGTTCGGCGCATTGGTCACGGCGGCAGTCAACATCCTGCTCGGAAGCACGTACGGCATTCAAGTTGTGCTCGCAGGTGCGTTGCAGGCGGCCGGAATTGAGCTCGTCTACGCCATCTTTAAGTACAAGCCAAACCTGCTCTGCCTCGTGTTCAGCGGCATCGTCGCCGGGATATTCGTCTTCGCGCGGGACTATTTCGTCTTCGGCTATTCCACGCTTTCCCTCGGCGTAGTACTCGGCATGCTGGCCGTGCGTTTTGTGAGTGCTGCCGTCATCGGTGTGCTGCTCGTCAAAGTCATCCGCGCAGGTCTCAAGAAGGCCGGCGTCATGAAAAACTTCAAACCAATCGAAGAATAATTCAGACATCGATCAATGACACAATATCTTTCGCTGCAGGACATCTCATTTGTCTATAACGAGGAAACAAACCCCGTTTGGCAAGAGCTGTCCTGCAGCTTTGCCGGTCACACAATCAATCTGCTGCTTGGCCCAAGCGGGTGCGGAAAGAGCTCTCTGCTGCACCTCATCGCCGGGCTGATTCCGCATAGCCTCGAGGGCAAACTCACAGGCGACATCCAGCTCAACGGCGAATCCATCATTCGAACGGAACCATGCGCGCTGGCGAACCGAATCGGCCTCGTCTTTCAAGACCCGGACACGCAGTTCTGTACGTTTTACGTTGAAGATGAACTCGCCTTTGGCATGGAGAATCTCTGTGTTGAACCGGAGGCGATGGACGCGCGCATCGACCACGCGCTCGCGCTCGTAGGTCTGCAAGGCCTGCGCAAACGCACCGTCTCTTCGCTCTCCGGCGGACAAAAACAAAAACTCGCAATCGCCTGCGCGCTCACTATGGACGCGGAACTCCTTTTGATGGATGAGCCGACCGCCATGCTCGACGCAACCAGTCGCAAAGAGATCATCGAGTTGTTGATTCGCCTCGTCCATGAGGAACGTAAAACCATCTTGCTTGTTGAGCACAACCTCGACGAGTTGCTACCGCACGTCGGGCATGTCGTTGTTCTGGATCGTACTGGCGGCGTGGCATTGCAAGGTTCGGCGCACGACGTGTTTTCGAGGCTAGCGTTTGACCCGGAATTCGCGCGTTCTCCGGTCTATCTGCCCGAACCATTGCTCATCCTTCGCGACTGGTTACACCGCGCGCCGGATGACCGCATGCGTGCTTTTTGTCAAAATCAGCTCTCTGTGAAACAAGACGGAGCCTACACTCTCCCCTATGGTGCGCTTGCCGCGTTGATCGCTTCCTACGAGGCCCCTGTAACAGATTCTGTTCAACTTTCATCGTTTACACAATCGGAAACATCTGCGCCGGCATATTTGGAAGCGCGGAATCTCTCGTTTTGCTATCCCGCAAAGAATAAATATTCCGGAAGTGGAATTGAGGTTCTCAAAAGCGTTGATTTTTCAATTCGCGCTGGCGAGTGGATCGCCATTGCCGGGGCAAACGGAGCAGGCAAAACCACCCTGCTCAATATTCTCTTTCGAGTGCTCAATGGCTATGTCGGATGTATCCGCATTTCAGGCGCGGAGTTATCCGCTATTCCGGTTCAAACGCTATACAGCCAGATGGGACTGCTTTTTCAAAACCCCGAATGGCAGTTCGTAACAAATTGCGTGACAGACGAACTGCTTTTCAGCCTCAAGCGCTCGACGATGTCTGAATCGGAAAAGCGCGAGGCAGTCGATCGGCTGATAGAGCAATTTCACTTGGAAAACAGCAGGAACCGAAGCCCGTTTTTGCTCAGTCAGGGAGAAAAACGTCGGCTCAGCGTTGCTTGCATGTTACTCACAGGGCAGCGTACGTTGGTTCTGGACGAGCCAACCTATGGGCAGGACAGCGAGAACACGCGCGAACTCATGAGCCTGCTGCAATCGCTTCGTAGCGAGGGTGTCACGATCGTAATCGTGACCCACGACATGAGGCTGGTTTCGCAATATGCGGATCGGCTGCTGTTGCTCAGCGAAGGAGTCATTGTGTTCGACGGCGCGCCAGCTACGATGTTTGGCAGCGTACTCAACCCCGAATGGCGCGTGGAACACCCGCCTGTCTGGCGCTTTTCTCAGGAGATGCGAGCATATTTGCCCGCATTCCCGATGTTTCTAATGACGGAAAACTGCATTTCTTACCTCAACAGTTGTTCCGGAAGAGAGGCGCTATCCAATGGATAAGAACGCTTATGTTCGTACGCCGTATCTTTCGACGCTCAACCCTGTCGTAAAGCTTCTGTGCGTTGTGCTGGTCACCGTGGTAGTCAGCGTTACTTCCGTGCCTGCGCTGCCGCTCTGTATGGTCGCTGCAACCTTTTTCCTCACTGTATTCTGCGGCGGCATTTCAGCAGCTTCGCTACTCAAGCGTATGCTGCCGTTTCTTGGTGTGAGTTTGAGTTTTGTGGTGTTCATGCTGTTGCTCAAGGGTTTGGAGCAGGCGGGCTCAGATGTTCAAATTCTGATGTTTGGCTATACGCGCACCGCGCTGCAAACCATTCTGGCACTGGGCGTTCGCATTCTCGCCATCTCGCTGGCTACGCTGAGTTTTGTCATCACCACGAATCCCAACGATTTGGTGCTCAGCCTCATTTTGCAGTTGCGAGTGCCGGTTGTTCACGGCTATGCGGCGCTTGCGGCCTATCGTTTTTTGCCAACGCTAAAGGACGAGGCTAAGGGGATCCGCCTGGCGCAGGAAATTCGCGGCATCGAATGGAACAAAGGATTGATCAATCGCATGCTCTCTCCGTTTCGGCTCATGATGCCGATGCTCACACTCGCGGCGCGAAAAGGCGAGCGCGTCGCACTGGCGATGGATAGTCGCGGGCTTGGCGCAAGCCGCACGCGGACATTCTATAGGCGCACAACAATCACGCGACGCGACATTACATTTCTCATTCTGGTTGTCGCGTTTTGTATCTTACTGATTCTGGTTCTTGCGCGGTTTGGGTTGTTTGTCTATGGTTCCGCACTGGAAGCCGGAGCCGTGTAATTCAATATTCTTGCTGTTCGCTTCATATGATTAGGGCAGTGTTAAACGACCTGAACTGGAATCAGGCGCTGAATAATTTAATATTTTAGCGAATCGCTTCGTATTCTTAGGACTATGTGAAGCAACCCAAAGGAGAAGAAATTATGCCTTTCAAGAGTCCGAAACTCATCTATGGCTTGCCGCAGGATGCCTATCCGCAGCAGAGCGTCAACGCCTTCACCGCGGATTTGACAAGCGAGCTGTTACTGGAGCGTTGCCCGGTCGGTGTCAAACTCTTTTTTGATCAGGCAGAGTATGATGCGGTGGATGTGCCGGAGGCACGCTCTGCCCTGCCCTATTGCGTCATGGTCAAGCAAGCAAGCGAGGGAAAATGCTGCCGCTCCCGTCTTGAGCATCACAAATGCGACGGTGGAACCACCGCTCTTGCGCTGGAAAAAAGCACAGAGCGCATAGAAAGCGGCGCGGAATATTTTTCCTACAATCTTTACGCAACGCCAGCCGCGGCCCGTAGGCACCGAAGCCATATTCACAGCCTTCATCGCGAACTTCCGCTGACCTATGGCCTGCTTGTGCAGCCGCTGGATGCATTCGTCAGCGCGCCGGATGTGGTCATTCTCATCCTGAATGCCTATCAGGCAATGCGTCTCATACAGGGGTATTCTTACGAAACCGGCATCAAACCGGTGATTGATCTAGGTGCGATGCAGGGCATGTGCTCGGAGTGCACGGCGTATCCATATCTATCCGGCAGCATGAACGTGAGCGTTCTGTGTCCAAGCACGCGCATGCTCTGCGGTTGGGAGCATAGTGACATGGCGGTGGGTATTCCGTTTGAGCAATATCTTCGCATCGTCTCCGGGGTCGTAGCCACGAGAGGTAGCTGCAAATAGAGATCTATCTCCTTTACCCAACGAAGTTACCTTTATATAAATGCTTTGGAAAAAATGCGGATCACGGAAATTCGAAAACATGGGCGATAACAGAGATTACGATTGACCCCCGCAAAAAGACGAACCTTGTTTTGTGTAATATTTACATCCGCATCTCAATATTCTTACTCCCGATAACCCAACTGCACCTGCCCTCCCGATTCGCACGATTGAGTCCCTTCGCGAGGTTTAGCCAAACAAAAACCGCCTGAATACAGGTGGTTTTTTTATTTGGAATGCGTTTAAATGGGCTAAAAGTACGACTAAAATTGTTTCCGCGATGCGTCATGATAAATCTTACCCAATGCGTACCATCTTTTCTACGCATACTAATTTAAATATGGAGAATCGCTCGCGTACGACGAAAAATATCTTTATTTTCCTGATATAATATGCTCCAGCGATCCTGAAATCTCCATGCCTACCCGATTGCTGGCATCCTGAAAAAGAATGTTCTCATGATGGTCTGATAGTTCAACCGTTGCCTCAGCCGTAATGCTTTCCTCAAGATCTCGAAGCATCATGCCGTTCTTCGGTGCCTTGAGGATGCCGCCTCTTGCATAAGTTGCCGTGAACGTGAGCGTGTGCGTCAAGTTTTTCAGCGTAGCTTTGACCTGATCCCCGTCTGTTTCCAACGCGCAAACCTTGCTGCCGTTGTAGGTGGCGAACCGGTAGAATCCCTGATCCGTGCGCAGAAAACAGATCAATCCGGTGAATATTGTGCCGAGCCACGGAATACGCGCGATTGAGAACATAAATGAAGCGTTTTGCGATAAGAAATGATTCGCTTGTATCCAGATCCACGCCTGCGGGAATGACCTGCCCCAATCCTTCTCGATATAACCCTCGCCTCCGGTCATATCCAGCGTGCTTCCGTTGTAAATAACCGTGCCTATGATTGTATGCCGTATGTTCACGATACCGTGATAGCACTCCATGCCCGGCACAAACGAAAACGGACCCATAATGCCGGGATGCAGGAGCGATGTCGGATACTTGTCGATATTTTCAAAACGGAGGCTGGCCTTCAGGCTCGTCGTTTCGTTGCTTAGGTCTACCTCCATGCCGCCATCCCAGAAATGATTGTTTCCGACGCGAACGTCAAACTTTTTGCTGTCCGCCGAGAATTCTTCCAGCGCAAACCGGAAATATTCCGTCTTTCCATTGATCGCGTTGATCAGCTGAATAAACGCGTGCGAGTCCGCCTTGCTCTTTCCGAAAGACACCCCGGGAATGAGTGCAAACACCATACTGCGCGACGCGTCGATGAGCTTGAGATACCATCCCTCGAAATACCCCTTCTTTCGGTGCGTTCCTTGAAATGCTTCCTGATGCCAGATTTTGAACAGATTCATCCAGTTTCTCCTGTTATGATTTGGTCGCTGCCGCAAAAAGGATCTCTGAGATTCTCGTTAAACAAGCCGTCTTTTCTGCAGCGGCGCGGTCATGAATCGCCATGCGGCCTTGCCGCCCGTGAGCCAACTGATCTGCTTGTCGTTCTTCGTGTTGCGGAGCATATGCGGGATGAAGAACGCAGCGACCGTCTCCGGCTTATCGGCGAGAATGTTGAAAATTTTGCGAAACCGCTCGTCGGTATCAATCGCTGCATCCGCGCCATCAGGGGTTCTCGTGATGAAATCGGTCAGCATCATGCCGGGCGAGAGCCGCCCCGCGATGACGCCCGTTCCCGCGAGCTCCTTTGCTAGCCCCTTCA
>Ga0302289_1000367_pt1 | contig 21074 bp, 15 predicted proteins | sample III_Fen_N1_2_FD_194552 | JGI IMG/M metagenome (GOLD analysis project Ga0302289, IMG submission 194552) | Peat permafrost microbial communities from Stordalen Mire near Abisko, Sweden - III_Fen_N1_2 | ecosystem: Environmental > Terrestrial > Soil > Wetlands > Permafrost | place: Sweden: Abisko... | reverse complement strand
GAAATAAGCAGGGAGATGGCCGGATTATGCCTTGTACAGGGCAATCAGTATCTGGATGCACCGGTCTCGGGAAGTGTCAAACAAGCTGAAACGGGTACACTGGTGGTGATGGTGGGTGGAGAAGAGACTGTATTTGAACAGGCAAAACCGGTACTTGACCTATTAAGCAAACTTACCCTCCGCGTGGGGAGTACAGGTGCGGGAAACTCAGCGAAACTGGCAGTCAATACTTTATTGGCAATCATGAGTCAGGGGCTTGCAGAAGTGGTACTCTTTGCAAAGGACAATGCGATTGAGCCGGATGATTTACTGAATATCGTTGGCAACAGCGCCATGGGGAATGTCTATATGAAAATTAAAGGCGAGGCCATTCTGCAAAACAACTACAGGGCAGCTTTCGCATTAAAACACATTGCCAAGGATTTACGCCTGGCTCAACAGATCGGATTAAAGTCACCACTTGGAGTAACGGTATGCAAGACGTTTCAGGATGCCGAAGCGGAATACGGCGACGAAGATATTATTTCAGTGATGAAGAAACTGGGAAAAGAAGCGTAATTATTAAAACTAAGAGGATACAAAAAAATTCGGTACAAAAGAACCCTTTAAGAAAATACGGTAACCACATTAGCACAATAGAAAGCCATAATAGAAATACATAATGGGAATCCTTAAGAAAATACGGTAACCACAATAGACACAATAGAAAGCCACAATAGAAATACACAATAGAAATACACAATGGGAATCCTTAAGAAAATACGGTAACCACAACAGGCACAATAGAAAACCACTACAGAACAACTTGAAAATATTGCTAAATGAATTATTTTCAAGTTGTTCTGTAGTGGTTCTTATTTCTATTGTGAACTACTGTGTCTATTGTGGTTACCGCATTTTCTTATTGTGGTTCGTACATTTAAATTACCTGGTTTTAATAAATTTAAGGACCACAGGAGCCGGGTTACCGTCGACAAAAACATTCACCAGATACATGCCCGGATTCAACGACGATACGTTGACTTTATTCGAACTCTGAATATACTCTTTCAATATATTTCCTTGCAGGTCAATAATATGAATCTTAGATATCGTGTAATTCCCCTGATCGATAAATAAATCGTCGGCAATAGGATTCGGATAAACACGCAGTCCGGCACCGGCTTTATGAGTATCAACCCCCATCTCTGTAGCACTTACGAGCTTCCATTCTGCCGACAGCTGATTCTCATTGATGCTTTGTTCTAACAAGGCACCATCAATCGCATTGGCCCCGTTTACATCCAGTACATTTCCGCTCAGTATGGCTACCAGTTTATAAGATCCGCCTTCAGTAGCCGGGAAGAGTACGAATTTCTGATTATCAAGATCAGAGAATGTATTCTGTCCGATTGGTGCACCGACTCTATTTCCGGCAAGGGTTACTGCCATTCCGCTCTTCTGATTGGTCAGTTTATAAACGCCATCCCCGAAACCGGTAAGTACCCACTGTTGTGCATTAGTTCCCGAGTAGTTATTTTGTACAATATTGGCACCTTCCATCTCACTGCCTGAAGCAACTGCCATATAAAGCAGGCTGTTCCGGTTTTGTAAATAATAGAGTCCATCCTTTCCTGCGGTTCCATTCGGTTTAACGACTAATGAGGTCGTCAGGTTATCAAACGAAATACCAGTCAGACAATCGTTGTCTTCGGTTAAAGGCAATGAGTTGCCGGTAAAATTATCCCCATCATAAAGCGTGGCACTGAATCCCTGCGTAACCTGAATGGAAGACAGGGTATTGTTGTTCAGTCCGGATAATGCCATGGCTGCAGCAGGATAACTACCGGTTTCAAAGTTAACTCCCTGGCCGGCGAACAGGCAATCGGGATAGAGTATCGCCTGAGGTTTCATGATACTGAACATTGAAATAAGTTCCCAATCGGTGTCGGTATCCGAGAACAGTCCTCCCTGAACAATATTGGCATTTACATGGTCATCGGCAGGTTTAATATATTTAATGCTGTGTACAGGGATTAGTTTGAAATACCCTGAAGTCCCGTTTTGTACGATTATAAATTTCTGATTATCTTGGCCTGCATAGGTGAGCTGTTCTACTATAGCCCCATCGTCCATACCGGATTTACGAACCTGAATTCCAATCTTACTGCTTCTGTTCAACAAACGATAGGCTCCATCACCTATGTTGGTCAGTACCCATTTCTGATCTTCATTTCCTGAATAGGGTTGTTGCTGAATGTTGGCTCCCTGGCTCATGCTTTCACCCGAGACACTCATGTACAAGCCGCTTTTTCTGTTTCTCAGATAGACGGTTTTACCTGTGAAGGAAAGATCGCCATTCGGACGGACAACCCATGAGCTGATGGAGTCATTGATTCCGAAAGCACTCAGGTCAGGCGAATTATCAGTCACCGTGACGTAGGATCCTGTTAGATTATTCTTCTTAAAAAGTAACGCCTTGAAACCCGGTGTGAGTTTCAACGATGAAATTGATTTGTCCGGAAAATTCTGAGCACTGATTCCTGCAATTTTATAATTTCCTTTATCGAAATTGACAGACAATCCCAGGTAATCAGGTTCGGTAAAGGCGGTCATGACCGGTCTCATAATGTCTCTGTTTACTACATCACCACCGCCAAAGACTTTCGTAATTGCGGCAGCATATGTCTGCAGGTTAAAATCATTGTCATTGTACACCCACAGGAACCCGCTGGTTGCCGTTGAACTGGTTTTCCAACCTGACATGGTGGAAGTGATGGTTGTAGACGGATTAAAATGGAGCATGCCTACGCTGAGTGGAATATTAAAGTCCCAGTCCTGCGGATTATTATAGGCGCCTCCTTCATACATCTGCAGATCAATGCGGTCGACAGCTCCCGGACGGGCTTTATTGATATTGGCAGCCACACTTTGCCAAAAGCTTTTATTCATATACGGGGCCAGCGTAGTCTTGAACCCAAGATCAAACAACATAACTGAAAAGTCGGTAGCCGTGGATACATCATACGCCGACTCGTCATCGTTATTGATGGCGTCGATGGCCGGAATGGCAAGTTTTAATGCTTTGAAGTTTTTATATAAAATACTGGTCGGACCGGTACCCTGGGCCGTAATGAGGGCTTTGATGTTGTTGTAGGATGTAGATGTCCATCCACCGATACAGCTTTCGACTCTGGTGACGGAAGTCATGCCTGATTTTAAAGAAGTGACATCGGCGATATAGTTCGGCTGTGTGGCATTAAAGGTATACACTCCGTTGGAACATAGTTTTTCACTGTCCATGGTCAGGTCACCGTTTGTTTCGACCTGGATATTAAAAAGGATGACATACGTAAACCCGGATGCTTTCAGGGTGGGTACGGTTATGGTTCGCTGGCGGCGGAAATGTCCGCCGACGTAAATGCCCGACTGGGCAATAATGGACAGGTTGATAAAAATGAGCGCTAATAAAGTAAGGGAATGTTTTGAAAATGAGTACGTGTTTTTCATAGACTGTGGGGTGTATCTTGATATAAGTTTCTTTCAGTTTTACATAATTTGCCCGGGAAACTGTTTAATCAGCTTTTGTCTTATCAATATTTAGATTTAAGTAGTAATAAAAATAATTTCCTGAATTAAAAAAACAGAAGAACGCGCATGATTTATTCAGAATTACCAGAATAAATCGTCCGTGTTCTTCTTATGGATTTAAATTTGACATTTTAATGATCCTGTATTTTAAGCGTGCAAATATAGATAAAAACTATTGGTTAACGGGATGGTTAATTGCGAACCAGACATTTTTATTCAACTTAATGGCTTAAAAATGCAGCGGCAGCCCAGAGTATGGGTGCCTGACCGTGTAAATCACCGGTAATTTTTTTACGGTTTAAATAATACTGACGGTCATTGCTTTTATTGGTTCCTTCACATACTTCTGCCACATCACCCGTTGAAATAATGTATCCAACCAGTCCAATCCAGGCATTGCGAATCACGGGTTTAAATTCATCTGCATTCAACCATCCTTTTTTTACTCCGACTACCATGGCGTAGGTAAACATACCTGTCGAAGATGTTTCCGACCAGGAGTTAGGATCGTCAATCAACTGATTCCATAAACCATCTTTGTTTTGATAACTTTTCAACGTACGCATCATTTTTACATATTCTATCAGTATGCGTGGCTTATCCGTATTGTCGGCGGGTAAATTGGACAGCAATTCGGTCATACCGGCTGCCATCCATCCATTGCCCCGTCCCCAAAAGAAAGGAGCTGTTTCGGCGTGGAAAAACAAGCCGTTCGATTGTTGGATTTTATTGAGATACGACACCATTTCGTGAGCGGCACGGTCAATGTATTTCCTGTCACCTGTTGCCCGGAAAGCCTGCGCCTGAATGGCGGAGATCATAAACATATCATCGACCCAGTAACGGGTTTGCCACGAATAACCATCATTGAGCAAGTCCTTATACCGTGCTTCGTTTACTCCGGCATTTTCCGGCATTTTCCATTGTGCATCGGCAAACTTCACCCCATAGTCCCGGTAGAAGGTCTTTTTTGTTTGCATATAAAGTTCCAGCGGAATAATTCCAAAGACAGTAGCATCCACATGTTCGGGTATTGGGACTAATTTTCTGTCAGCACCCAGCAACGGTTGAAAGCGTTGTTCAAGTTGATCCGCCAGTTCTTTGTTTCCGGTCACTCCGGCAAATTTAAGGGCTCCAAACCAGGCACATACTTCGGGATAGGTAATGTGGGTAGCAGGAAGTTTCAATCCAAAATCGGTAAATGAAGAGGCAGCATAACGGGCTGCAACTTTATCACCCACTTCACGTGGTGAAAAGCCTTTATCCCATTTTCCAAAGTTGATTTGCCGGGCTGTTGCCGGGAAAGAGGCACATAAAATAAATAGACTAAAAATTGAAAGACGTACGTTGTTCATGATTTCCTTTTTTTTTTAATTAGAGTCTGATTATAAAGTCTTATATTTTTATTCAAAATCTGTATTGGCTATTTTTTTTAAGCAAAAAAACATTCAATTTTGCAATGTATCCATTTTTTTTGATAAACAGGCTAACCTTTATTGATTAATATTATTCCACGAACAAACATTTGAATAATTAGTATTCAGACAAATACGATAATTAAAAAACTTTCGTTACATTTGAACGTTTCTTATTATAGGGTGTCAAGTGATGGAAAACCTTACTGCATATCAACTTTAGCTTTGTAAGAGGTAACAGAAAGTATTCCCTGAATCAAAAAAATGTAGCAAGTCTGACATTTATTTGTCCTGGTTATTCCGGAATAGCACCCTGATGAACAGTACATGAATGTATAAAAATATAAAAAATATAAGTATATTGATTCCAATTAAAAAGCATCCATTATGAATAAAAAAATTATCCTACTTTGTACGATTTTACTGGGAATAACTGTTCTCAGTTGTAAACCATCAGACAAACATACCGGAAAACCGGGGGAAACAGCCTCTCCGGTGGAAGTTACGGACAATACAGGTGCTAAACCTGTCCCGAATACACGTGCCAAGATATATGCCAAACCGGAAGTACCCATTCTGTGTTACCATCGCATTGATGACGGAAGGAAAGGCGATTATACAGTGAGTAAGGCTACTTTTGCAGCTCACATGAAGATTTTGGCAGATAGTGGCTACCACGCAATCCTGCCAGCTCAGTTATACGACTACCTGGTTTATAATAAATCGCTGCCCGATAAACCGGTTATGATTACGTTTGATGATTCGAGGGTCGAACATTGTGAAGTTGCAGCTCCCATTATGGAAAAACATGGTTTCAGGGGCGTGTTCTTTATCATGACCATTACCTACAACAAGAAAAATTACATGACAAAGGACCAGATTACACAACTTTCAAAAGCCGGTCATGTCATTGGATTGCACAGCTGGGATCATACCATGGTCATTAAATACAAAGATGCAGTAGACTGGCAGAAACAGGTGGTGGAACCTAAAAAGAAACTTGAAGCTATTGTAGGCAAACCGGTTGAGTACTGGGCATACCCGAATGGTGTTTATGATCATAAAGGAGCTGCCGAACTAAGTAAATACTTTAAGATCTCCTTTACACTTTTCTCTAAACGTGATTCGATTCAACCTTTGCAAACTGTGCGCAGGATACTAGGCACGGAATGTACCCCGCAAAGACTACTTAAATCTATGCGTCAGACATTCAGTAAGCATAAAGCTTAAGGACATTAGAACCAAGGGCCAGGAACCAAGACAAAAGATTAAAGAGCCAAGATCAAAGACAAAAGAATAAAGAATAAAGAAAAAGAACGCGGAACGTGAAACACGGAACACGGAACCCAGAACGAATAAACCAATAACCAGTTAACATAACTATGAACTATAAACAGTTAATTCCCATAGCCTTTACCTTAATCATTGTACTTATCGGATGTAAACAGAATGGAGAGAAAAAAGCCGGAGTAAAATCTTCGGGCACAGAACAAGAGATTGTAGAAACAGTACCGGTTCCGGTAGACACTCTTTTGTACCAACAAAAAATAAAGTTACTGGCGAATGGCGATACCACCGGTTTATGGCCCGTAAAACAACAACCTTTTCCTTATAAGGGAGCGATATTGCCTTATAAAAGAATCGTGGCCTATTATGGCAACCTGTATTCGAAGAAAATGGGTGTTTTAGGCGAATATCCACCAAAAGAATTGTGGAAACGGTTAAATAAAGAAGTTGCTGCATGGAAAAAAGTCGATCCTTCTACTCCTGTGATTCCTGCCATCCATTATATTGCCGTTGTAGCACAGGGCATACCCATGAAAGACAATACCTATTGCAAACGAATGCCGGATGTTCAGATTGATTCGGCCCTGGCAATCGCCAGAATGGGGGATGCCATTGTGTTTTTAGATGTACAGATTGCGCAGAGCAGCCTGAAACATGAAGTGCCCCTGTTGGAAAAATACCTTAAAATGCCTCAGGTACACTTAGGGATTGATCCTGAATTCGCTATGAAAGAAGGTAACGTTCCGGGACATAAGATAGGCTCCATGGATGCTTCCGATATTAATTTTTGTTCGGATTACCTGGCAAAGTTAGTGCGTAAGAATAACTTAACTCCGAAAATTCTTATCGTTCATCGCTTTACCCAGGGGATGGTCAAAAATTACAAGAATATAAAACTGCATCCTGAAGTACAGATTATCATGAACATGGACGGTTGGGGCGAGCCGATTCTTAAACACAGTACCTACATCAGATACATTTACAAGGAACCGGTTCAATTTACGGGATACAAACTGTTTTACAAAAACGACATTAAAAAAGCCCCTCATCGCATGTTAACACCTCCCGAACTGATGAAGTTGAAACCTCAACCCATTTATATCCAGTATCAATAAAGGAAAGAGGTTGTTATAAAATAAGTGGTCGATATTAAACAATGATACATTTGTTAAAATAAACACTTGTATTCTTGCATTTATTATATTCCCGACCCCCAACCCCCAGAGGGGGATTTAAGACGCAGTATTTGAAAAATTCCAAGGAGTAAATTTAATGTGATAATGCACTTTTAAGCCATCATTTGGGGTTTGTGATCACGAGTAAAAAATAGATCATTAAATATTTTGAATTACATAACAGTGCAAAACTGACAGATCCGGTGAGAAATACTTCTTTCACCGGATCTGTTAGTTTATCTATGAATTATAATGCCTGAACTTATCATTTTTATGTTTTTGCCACACACTCCTGAAATAGTAATCGAGCGCAATCAGGAGGATGGTCAGAAAGGCGATATAAAATCCAAACCCATATTTAGCGACCGATTCAAACAGTGAAGCCAGCGAAGGCAGGTGAAAGGTCAAACTAACAGTTAGGTAATCCCGCAACAGATACGCAGCCATCGAAATCATGGCCAATGAAACAGCGGATAACAGGCATAAACTGCCTATATACGAGCGCCTTTTCTTTTTGGCTGCATCGAGGTAGATCCTGTTCATCATGCCGGAACTAAAATCGTCGGATAGGGTAGGACCCTCCAACGTTTTTAAGGCTTTTATAATTGCTTTATCCTGATTCATTATCTTCTATTTAGTCATTAAAACATAGATTTTTTTTCGTACCCTGAAAAGTTTAATCTTTACATTATCCGGAGTTTGTTCCAACATTTCGGCTATTTGTGCAATCGGCTTTCCATCGGTATAATACAATGTGATCAATGTTTTTTCTTCGACATTCAATTTGCTGATGGCTTCTTCGAGCTGTTGTAACCTGTGTTCATTGTCATCTTCTTCAAAAACCGTATCCATCAATTCTTCAGAGACATTCTCAAGCATTGAATCATCAATGAATGGAAAGATAATTTTTTTCTTTCGCGTGGCTGAAATAGCAGTATTATAGGCTATACGAAACAACCAGGTAGAAAAACTGCACTCTCCTTTAAAAGTATCCAGTTTACGAAATGCTTTCATAAATGTATCCTGAGTAAGTTCTTCGGCATCTTCTTTAGACGGAATAATTCTTACGATTAAAGAGTGAATGGTTCGACTATACCGTTCCAGAAAAATGGAATACAGGTTCGTTTCACCATCCAGGATACGCTTTATGTAGATAATTTCGTCAGGATTCTCCATATTGAATGTATAGACGCAAAGGACCTGTTTTGGTTACAGATTGGTTGATTGGTTAATTAGTTAATTGTGTGAAAGGTTAATTGGTTGAATGGTTAATTAGTTTAGAGGTTCAGTGGGTGATTGGTTCACTGTACCGTGTTCCTGGGTCTTTTGTCTTTGATCTTTTGTCATGTCTCTTGGTTCTTTTGTCTTTGTTCCAGAGTAAATTCAATCAGTTTTGTAACCATTTACGACTACCAGCGTCAAACAGTGCAAAGAACGAAATTATTTATTTAAAAAACAAAAAATTATGATGGACTTTATTCTCATTCCATTGGTAGTAGGAATTATTACCCTTGGTATTTTCAGATTGTTTGATTTATTTGTCCGTAAAAAAGAACGGTTGGCGATTATTGAGAAAATAGGTGAAAAATTTGATCCTTCGATGATTGAAAACAAGTTTTCATTTCCAATTGCTAATTCGGGGAACAGTGCATTCGGGACGCTTAAGATTGCCTGTCTTTTATTGGGTGTCGGATTAGGATTGTTGATCGGATATTTTATCTGCCTGAACTCAATAGCGGGATACAACACGATGAATTTACAAAATAATGCGAATGAAATTTCAGGTGTTGTGTATGGCGCTTCGGTATTGTTGTTCGGAGGATTGGGCTTGTTGGTTGCCTTTATTATTGAAATGAATTATACGAAAAATAAAAAATCGGAATAATACAACTGATCTCCTGTAAAAACAAAACAACCCGCCGGTATTTGTCCGTGCGGGTTGTTTTGTTGTAAGCAGATTTTAATTTTTGGTATAGGCGCTTAGACCGCCCTAGTTAATATATTGATTATAAACGTACAGGTTCTTTTAAAACCATCTTTTTTATGAGTAAATCGAATATCGTGTCCATATTAGAACGTCTATTGTACCTGAAATGGTATTCATCAAGGTATCCTTGAAGCCTTTCTTTGCTGCAATGGTGGTGAATTCCCCTTAGCCAACCTTTGAGATTCATAATGTGAATATGTATATCTTGAAAGCTCTTTCCATTCTCAGATTTGATTTGACTTAGATTGGGATAATCCTTTTTTAAAGGTAAATACCCTCTCCATTCATCTGTAATGATTGTTGCTTCCTTGCTAATATATGTTTCAAAGAATGGCTTGAATGAATTTGCCGAAGCAGAGTCGATACATTGTGCATAAGCTCGTCCTACGCCGCCAGGGACAATTTCTAAGGCGACTATGACAAGCTTTTTATCACCTTTACTTCGACCTTGTTTGCCCTCTTCCTCTCCACCGATATAGAACTCATCAATATGAACTATTCCGTTGATTGGATGCAATTTACTACTTTGCATAGCTTGTTGAATTTTCCATTTGAACTCCCAACAAGTTTTTTGACGCAATTCAAATTCTTGAGATAATTCCAGTGTAGACATACCTTTCTTCTTGGTACTTATCCTAAATGCAATATGAAAAGCTAATAACAAAGGGAACTTACATTTATCAAACATTGTTCCGGCAGTGGGGCTTTCATCATATTTACATTTCATACATCGTCTTGAAAATGGTCTAACACCATTATAGTATTTTGTATGACTGCATTTTTTACATTGATAACCATTATCCCATTTTATCTCCGATAAATAGCGATAACAGTCTTCGTCTGTTGAAAATGTATTGTGAAACTTGATTGAATTCACGCTTATAAATTGATTTCTCTGATTCATGCTACAAAAGTAGCAATTATAAAAATAATGGGCGGCCTAAGCGCCTATACCGATTTAATTTTTTTATTTCACCTGAATGCTAACACTGCTTTTTACTTCTGTTGATGAAGCTGCATTGCGCAATATAAACTCTCCCGGTTCAACAGTCCATTGTTGAGTCTTTTCGTTATAAAAAGCAAGATCTTTTACCTTCACTTCCAGTTCCACTGTTTGGGATTCACCGGCTTTCAGGTAGACTTTTTTAAATGCTTTGAGTTCTTTTAAAGGGCGCATTACCGATGCTTTCGGTTGTGAGGCATATACCTGTACGGCTTCAGCACCGGCTACTTTACCGCTATTTTTCAGACTAAAGGATATTTTGATGGTTTCACCCGCTGCATAGGCCTTTTTGTCGGTTGCGATCTTTCCATATTCGTATGTAGTATACGACAAACCATAACCAAATGCAAACTGAGGAACAATCTTTTTTGTATCGAACCAGCGGTATCCTACCAGGATATCTTCCTTATAAAACTCATTGATGCTGTCGCCGGGGTAGGAGATAGTACCAAATGAATGGGCAGCATTGTCTTCCAGTTTCTTTGGAAAAGAAAAAGGTAATTTACCCGATGGATTAACTGTGCCTGTCACCACATTGGCAATGGCATTTCCACCTTCGGAACCCAGGTACCACGATTGCAGGATAGCAGGGACATCTTTCACCCAGGGCATGGCAACAGCATTACCGCTTATCAGGATGACCGCCATGTTTTTATTTACTTTCAGGAGTCCTTCAATCAGTTTATCCTGACCAAAAGGCAGACCATACGATTTACGGTCACCACCTTCAGCATCCTGGAAATGATTTTTATTTAATCCGCCAATAAAGTAAACCACATCGGCATTTTTAGCCGCTTTAACGGCTGCTTTATACAAATCGTCAGTATTAAGCGTTGATGGAGCTTCACGGTCGTACATGGACTCCCCTGAGGCGTAGCCCTGACAATATACTACATGTTCTTTCCCATAGGCAGCGATTAGCCCGGCGAGTGGAGAAATTTCGTATTTCACTTTAAGCGTTGATGATCCACCCCCCTGGGTTACGCTACGGGTTGCATTTTCACCCACAACAAGTATTTTCTGATATTTTCCGGCAGGAACAGGGAAAAATTGTTTCTCGTTTTTCAATAATACGATTCCTTCTTCAGCAACTTTTAAGGCTGTCCGGCTGTGATCAGCACAAACAAACCTTCCGAAAGGACGATTCTCCGACATAATGGTACGGAAGATCAGTCGTAATACGCGGGATGCCTTATCATCCAAAACTTTAACAGGTACTTCTCCTTTTTTTACTAATTCAAGGAAAGGATTTGCCAGGTAATAATCATCATACCCAAAAGTTGCGGTCGAACTCAACCCGTTGGTATAACTTCCCATCTCAATATCCAGTCCGTTTAAAGCAGCCTGTTTGGTATCGTGTACACCGCCCCAGTCGGAAACCACTGCGCCATCAAATTTCCAGTCTGTCTTGAGAATCTTATTCAACAAAACATCATTGTGACAGCAATGTTCGCCACGGAACTGATTGTAGGATCCCATAACCGACCATACTTTTCCTTCTTCCACAGCAGCCTTGAAAGCCGGTAGATAAATTTCGTGCAATGCCCGGTCGCTCAGGTTCACATTGATATGACCGCGCCATTCTTCCTGATTATTCAATGCAAAGTGCTTCACACAGGCTGCCACACCGTTCTGCTGTACACCCTGGATATAAGGTACCACCATGACTGAAGCTAAGTATGGATCTTCGCCCATATACTCAAAGTTGCGGCCATTTAACGGTGTGCGGTAAATGTTTACACCCGGTCCCAGCAGGATATCTTTTTTGCGGTAACGGGCTTCTTCGCCAATAGCGACACCGTAGGCAAGTGAAAGGTCAGGATTAAATGTTGCAGCCAGGCAGGTAAGGGCCGGATAAGCTGTGCATGAATCATTCGTCCAGGCAGCTGCTCCCCAGGAATCCCATAAAATTTCCTCACGAACACCATGAGGGCCATCACTCATCCATATTTCGGGTATACCAAGTCGGGGTACACCATGCGAACTGAATTTGGATTGTGCATGACACAATGCTACTTTTTCTTCTGTTGTCATCAATGAAAGGGCATTGGATACCCGTTCTTCTAAAGTCTTTGTATTATCTAAATAAATTGGTTTCATTCTTTGTGCATTCGTTTGAATTCCGGCTCCTATAAGGAAGCAAAGTAAAAATGTTTTAAGTTTTCTCATTGTTGTAGAGTGATTTGTTGATTTGAGTGTAAAGATATGTATATTTTGCCATCCTGAATATCAATGGATTCTGATTTTTGTTTTGTTAGTTTATCGGGATTCCAGCTTTTAGGCATTTTGAGAATATACCGGTAGGGTACAGTCGCTTTGAATGTGACTGTTTTCAAGACACCCTGTTCCCACAAAGCAGAAACTGCGGCACCGCCCCGGACTTTTAGTCCTTCGAAATGTCCTGACTTCCACGCATCCGGTAAGGCAGGAAGCATTTCGATATACCCTGAATGACTTTGTACCAGCATTTCAGCCACAGCAGCTGCACCACCAAAGTTCCCATCAATCTGGAAAGGGGGATGAGCATCAAAAAGATTGGGATAGGTTCCTCCACCTCTGTTATAGCTTGTTTTTACCCCATCAGGATCGACATATTTCAACAATTCACGATACATCTTATAGGCATGGTTGCCATCCCCAAGCCGTGCCCATAGATTAATACGCCAGCCTTTCGACCAGCCTGTCGTTTCATCACCTTTTATCTCCAACGATTTACGGCATGCATTGGCGAGTTCGGGAGTTAATGCAGGCGTTATCTGAGCACCCGGAAACAGTCCGAACAAATGCGATTGATGCCGGTGTTGCGGATCCTGATCTTCCCAGTCGTAGTACCATTCCTGTAAATTCCCTTTCTTTCCGATTTGATACGGATGCATGCGTGCCAATGTGTTTTCGGCTTTTAAACGAAACTCCGTGTCTGTGTTTAAAAGCTTTGATGCTTCTATGACCTGGATCAGGCAGGCACGAATCATGGCCAGATCGGCTGTCCCACCATAAAAAGTGGCACCCTGGTATCCCGAAGGAGATATATATTTGTTTTCGGGTGACGTAGAAGGAGAAGTAATCAGTTTTCCTTCCTTATCTTCCACCATCCATTCAATGCAAAACTGAGCGGCACCCCGCATAATATCATACGCTTCGTTTTTAAGGAAGTTTCTATCCTGCGTAAACAGGAAATGTTCCCATAAATGAGTGCTTAACCATGTTCCACCCATATTCCAGCATGCCCATACAGGATCATCCTTTCCAAAATTACCAACCGGATTGGTCATTGCCCAGATATCCGAATTATGACATTCAGCCCATCCGTTTACCCCATAAAATGTTTTGGCAGTAACTTTGCCGGTTACCGAGAGATTCTTAATAAAGCTGAGCAAAGGAAGGTGCATTTCCGACAGATTGGTATTTTCGGCCAGCCAGTAATTTTCCTCGGCATTGATATTGGTGGTATAATTGCTGCTCCAGGGTGGTTGTAAGTAAGGATTCCAGATACCCTGCAGGTTAGCCGGAGCACCAAGGGTCCGTGAACTGCTGATTAACAGGTACCGCCCGTAATTAAAATACAACACTTCCAGATTTTTATCCTCTTCACCTGTTGCATACCTGATTAACCGTTCATTGGTTGGCAGGTTTGGAGCCATTGAGACACCTAAGTTTAAATTCACCCGGTTATAAAAGAACTGATAATCTTTCAAATGATTACTTATCAATGTGCTGTATGATTTCTTATAAGCTTTCATCAACTGGACGGTAGCTATTTTTTCGTTATCTAATCCTTCGGTGGCAGGGTTTTTATCAAATCCATTGAAACTGGTGGCCACTGAAATATAAACAACCGCTTCTGTCCCTTTTGTCAACACCAGTGAACTGTCGGTCGAGGTCACTGTCCCATCAGAGCTTTTTATCTTCACTCCGGTTGAAAATCGTGTTCCTCTTGTTTCATCAAAAACTTTCTCATAAGGATCAGTCACGTTTAAACCCGGTTTAGGCAAAACCTGGGCAAATCCTTTTGCTTTTAAAGTTTTGTCTTGTAACGACACTTTATACTTCAACAGGCTGTTGAAATTCACCGCAAAATTCAATCCACCCTTTTTGCTGCTGGTTAGTTTTATTACCATCAGGTTGTCGGGATGTGAGACAAAATATTCACGCATATATTTTACACCTTTAATTACATAACTCACTTTTGATACGGCATTTGAAATGTCCAGTTCACGGTAATACTTCTCAGGAGTACCGTTGTTTTTAAAAGTAAGAAAAAGTGTTCCAAGTGGTGCATATGAATTGGAATTCGTTCCTTCAAGTTTACGGTTCAGTTGATCAGCCAGTTTATAATCTTCATTTTTCAGAGCTTCCCTAACGGCAGGCAGGTTTTTATACCCTTCAGGGGACATTGATGCATTGACAGGTTCCCCGGTCCAAAGGGTGGCATCATTCAGGTATATCTTGTCGGAATTCACACCTCCAAATACCGTTGCCCCCATTTTACCATTCCCCAACACCAGGCTTTCTTCAAAATAGGTGGCCGGCTGATTGTACCATAATACATGGTTGGATTGGGCAAGAACGTTACTTCCGGCTAAAACCAGTGAGCAGATACTTACCAGGATGCTTTTTTTCATTTTTTATTAATTTAAATAGTGACCGGATACACTTTTGTTTTATTCCAATCCTGAATTATATGTGTTATTTATTTACTGACAACCGGTACAAACCTGCACCATGCCTTTTAATGACCGGTGCAAACTCTTTGCTGAATGTCCCTAATTTTTTATGACTCCATAAATCGGTAACCATAACCGTTCCTTTCAAGCCAAGTTCTTTGAATGTGACCGGTATTTTAGCAACATCAGCCGCTTTGGTACCATTGGGGTCACGGGTAAAAATCATAAATTTCACCGATGCACCTTCGGGATGCTGAGCACTTTCATCATCAATTGCTGCCTGAGCAGTGAATTGAGTATAGCCTTCGGGAAGATCATATTCAATCAACGATATGGCATGTACTCCGATTCCATCTGCATATACTTTGCCATCAACGGTTAATGCATTCCCGGCTACCGATTTATTCAGTATTGCATTCTGCCAGCCGGAAGTAGCACTTTTCCAGGTAAGTGCTGAGAGCTTTATGCTTCCGTTGGGTCCTGTCAACGTAGGATTTAACCAGTCGGCATGATCCCAGCTGTTTCCGTCTCCTCCATCACCGACATACAGGTAAAGTTTCCTTGCACCGGTTATATCTACTTTTACATTTGTGCTTTGCTGTTTGTTGGATAATGAAACGATATTACTTTTCCAAATGGCTTTGTTTTCATCCACCGGGTCATTGTCTTGCGCATTGAACAGGGCCAGGTATTTATCTCCCGATTTCGTATCATCGGCCGTCCAGGCAATCATATCATTCTTTCTGAAAAGCTGTTTGTTGTTTTTGCTGTATTTGTTGACATTCAGGACATCCCTGTTTGTCAAAAGGGATAAAGTAAAAGGGTCATTATCGGGTAAATTTCCTCCAAACATAAGGGGCGAACGGAATATTGAGAACAAGGTCATCATGGTGTATTGTTCATCGGCGGTAAATTTAGTCATCCGGTTATCTCCATTTTCAGCCCTGATTCCAATGCGACCCATGGGAAGCATATCCGCATCCGGGAAATGACCATTTCCTATGTAGGGTGACCAGCGGTCGCACACTTCAAAATGATCTTTCAATGGCGTCCAGCTATCCCAGAAATCATTCACAATGCGCCACATGTTGGCATGGGTTTGAACATGAGCAGCATCAGTAACAGGCGTTTCACCGGGTGAAGTACTGAATACAATTTTTCTTCCGGTTCTTAGTATCGCTTTATTTATCATTTCTACTTCTTCCAGATGATATGGGGCCGAGAGGTCATCTACCTTGATAAAATCAAGTCCCCACGATGCATACAGATCAAAAATAGAATTGTAATATTCCTGTGCACCCGGTTTTTTGTAATCAACCGAATACATATCTCCCAGCCATTTACAAAGACGGTCGGTATTGTAAATGTCCGATGCATGCACCGATGTACCTAATACCGGGGTGTTTTTCTTTACGGCTTCTTTTGGAATTCCGCGCATGATGTGGATTCCAAATTTTAATCCTTTGTTGTGGATATAGTCGCCAAGCGGTTTGAATCCTTTTCCGTTAACAGCCGATGGAAACCTTACCGGACTTGGCAATAATCGTCCGTATTCGTCCATTTCATAAATGGCATTTGTTTCGTTATAACCGTGTGCTTTATCATTTTCAATATACCAGCGGATATCTACTACAATGTATTCCCAACCGTAAGGTTTCATGTATTTCGCCATATAATCGGCATTGGCTTTCACTTCATTTTCAACAACGGTAGGACCAAAGCAATCCCAGCTGTTCCACCCTAAGGGAGGAGTAGGTGCCCAGGCATCCAACTTCTGTGCAGATGAATAATAGCTGCCGACTGAGAAAATGAAAAGTAAAAGAGCAATTCTTGTTGTAAGATGATTCTTTTGGCGTGAAAAGTTTTTAAGCATTTTTTTATATGTTGGTAATTGATAGTCTTACTATTTTGAGTTTGTTTTTGAAATCCTGTAACTTTTGACATGAAGTCTCCACGATCATTAGATCGAACAACAAGAGAGATGACTTTAAAGTGCTGAATATGGCTATTTTCGATTGGCTGATTTGCAACATTATGCAAAGAGTTGAATAGTTGACAAAATAATATATTTTCAAAAGGTATCTTTTTGAGAATACTTTAGTAGTTATAAAATTATTTCTTTGTTTATACAAATCGTATTTTAATATGTTAAAATACGCATATTTTAGTGATTTTATATTCCATTCCCATAATCTAATAAATTTTTTAATAAATGCATGTGCATTAATTTTTTATGTTACAAATTGTTGAAAATACATCAATTCTCTTTTAAAATTCATCTACAGTTAGCTTATTTAAATAGTTCTTACAGTTGATTATAAAAGGCTAAGATCTTAATCAGATCTCTATGATTTTTAACTGAAAGTTTTTCTCTTTTTATAAAGTGAGTTATCTCATTTTTTTTATCTGAAAGAACTTCGAGTAATTTGTTTTTCTTGTTTGCAACTGCTGACTGGTTATCCTTCTGTAAATACAACTCTTGTTTAAGAGATAATCTGTCATTTTTATACCCGGTATCAAATTGCATACTATAATTAGCACGAAGAATCTCAATCTCATATTTTCTAAGAAGACTTACCTTTCCTTTAGATATAATCTCGAAAAAACCATTCTCAGTCGTGTTCCCTTTTTCAAATGGTTTATATATAAATGTCTTATCTAAAAACTTTATTTCTGCTATACTGTCAGGAGTCCCCACAACGTAAGTTATGCCTTTATCTTCATAGATCATTTTGTTCTCAAGAACATTGTAACGGACCATCAAATCCGGAATAGTTTTGCCATTTTTAAAAAGTATGTCAGCTGGTTTCCAGTCTTTGTCCAAATATGGGGTTCCTTCAGTTCCCTTTTCAAAATGTTGTTCCTGATAAATAAAATTATAACCAGGTGGGGCAATAAGTCTGATATTCTGAGCCTGAAGTTGGAGAGACCCGGCACTTAAAAAAAAGATAATTATTAGTGATAAATGTTTTGTCATGATTTATAAACTATTAAATGTGTTTTAATGTTTTTTCTTCTAATATTCCAGGGTTAATAAATTTATTAAAGTAGTTTTTATTATTAATCATCATAGCACCATTTAAATATACCTCAGAATGATTTGCAAATATACTTATTTCTTGTTAAAATCTTTACCTGCTGAATTTAATATCATTTTATTCAGGATGTCCAGGTAATTATTCTATAAGCAAAAGACTCAAAGAAAGAATTAAGGCTAGTAGTTTATTTTTCCCTAATTTCTCATTTTCATGAATCAAATTAACTAACAACAGTTAATCAATAAATCACAGAAATTAATTGATTAAATTTTTCTGTTGTGACCACGGTAGTTAATTTATCCTTTGAAAGTATCTGCTTTAGGACAATTACTCTTTCCATACAGTGACACTGGGCGATTTCAGTGTTTTTTTACCCGTAATAACTTTCGCATTTGCAGGTAAATCCAGGGTATACTCTTTTGAAGTATAATTCACGGCTACCCAGAATCCCTTAGTATATTGTACATATACACCCTCCGGATAATTCTCGGTCGTTGCCCCGGCTTGCCTATAGACCTGTTGTAACACATCCCGTTCGAGTTGTCCGTCACCGGTACTCACTCCAATATAAGTCACTGTCCCTTTCCCAATTCTATTTTTCACCACAGCAGCTTTTCCTTTATAAAACTGATCGGTATAATGGGCCGTTTCATTTTCGGGTTTGTTGGCAGTAATTAAATCCGCCCACATGTTCCAGGTATAGGTTTTTGATTTTGAATCAATATTTCCTTTCATTGATGGTAATAACTGATCAAAATCACTGATCGTAGCATTGATAAGCGGGTATATGGGGCCTGCCCATCCCGAATGGAAGAGATGCCCCCAGCGGTTTTTTACTCCGGTACGCAGGGTCAATACCAGGTTACCGCCCTGTTTTACATAATTCATCCATTTCTGAATCAATGCCGAATCGACCATTTCATAGGCCGGTGCAATGACTACTTTATACGAAGAAAGATCGTCATTTTCATAAATAATATCTGTCGGGGCGCCGAATGATTTGGCTATCTCGAGGTAGTTCTGGAAGAAACGCCGGGTATCCCACTCATTGGTTTGTTTTTGCCGTTCCAGACTCCAGAAATTATCATAGTTCCAAAGCAGGGCTGTTTTGCGTGCTGCCAGTTTAGCCGGGTACACTGCTTTTGGATCGTATTCTTTACGAAGTTCCTTCATTTCTTTCATGGTTTGTTCATAATCCTTTCCGCCTTGCGAAAGAGTCACTCCATCAAGTTTCATTATCCCACCATGGTATTGTTCGGCACCGTAATTGATCTGGCGATAGCGGTACGAACAGGCAAACGAGCATCCCGAAGCAAACGAATGGTACAACCACATACGCAAAGTACCGGGCATTAATAACGAATTCGGATTGCCCCAGTTTACCTGTCCGGGCTGCAATTCCATTACCCCGGTCACTCCACGGAATGAGCGTTGAAAATCGGGAGCAAACGACATGGCTCGGTTATCTCCTATCCGGAAGCCATTCTCTCCCAGGTTGGCAGTTCCCCCATTCGGGTAAATGGTGTACGAAGGGAAATCCAACTTTTCAGCCTTGCGAATGTCTTCCTGAGGACTCCATCCTAAATAATTGGTCGTAATAAACTGTTTTGTTGATATCAGCGGACGCAATGTTTCAGCCTGTACATCCAGAAAGGCTGCCTGCGTATCCGAAGTGAACCGTTTGAAATCAAGAATGGCATGTGGATTTGCTCCCCACCAACCCACTAAAGCTGTATTGACGGTTTTAATCTGATCAAAACTACTGTAGGTCTGACTCCAGAAAGGTGTTCCCCACGCTGAATTTAAATTGGTAATACGCACATATTTCTTCAGCAGCCATTTCCTGAATGCCTCTTGTGCTGCCGGACTATAATCGGATTTGGCTTCCGGTTCATTGTCGAGTTGCCATCCCCAGACAGTTTGATTCTTACCATACCTTTTTCCCAGTTCGGTAATGATGTTTATCGATAAACGCCGGTAATCTTTATTTGAAATGGATTCCTGGGCACGGGTGCCATGTTCGCCGCGCTGGTAACCTGCATCCAACAGATAAACTTCCGGATACTTAATGCCCATCCATACCGGCATAATAGCCGTAGGTGTTCCCAGTATTACTTTCAGGTTGTACTTAGCTGCCAGATTCACCACTTCGTCCAGCCAGACAAAATCGTATTTTCCTTCTTCCGGTTCCAGATCCATCCAGGCAAATTCAGCAATGTGGATAAATTCAAAACCAAGCTCCGAGATACGTTTTATATCCCGGTCCCATTCGGTTGGATTCCAATGTTCCGGGTAATAATAAATACCCATGGGCATTAATTCGTTTTTAGGGAAAAAACGCTGTGCATTATTCTGTGCAAAAGTTGGAAGCACAGTGAAAATAAGCATTAGAGCAAGTAAAGACTTCTTTATCATTTTTGATTATTATCTGTAAAATTAGGTAATCGCGAACCTTTAGTGTTTTAATTGCGAATTTGAAAAAACCGGATATGAATTGTCCCGGTAATTATTAATTACTTAAGACTCTATAAATTAAAAACTATTTTCTAATGACTCACAGTTTATTTTATGGGTTTATATTTGAAGTTTTTAAACTTCACACTCCCTTTCCCAATGGAACAAAGACCGATTCTTACGCTTAGAAATCCGCTCAATGAGTTATGATTCAACGAAGAGACTTCAACCGAACTTTCAATTTTGTTCCAATTCACGCTATCTGTACTATAAAACATATCTACAGTACTTTCAATATTTTTGAGTTTGAGGAGGACATGTTTTTTAATCACATTTTTCTCAGTCGGGAATTGCCATCCACGAAGATTAGCCAGAATATTTACGCTATCCGCTAAAATCCCCGAATAATAACTATTGTTATAAAAGAGGATTAATCCCCCAACAGCATTTCCTTCAATATCCATCTCTACTTCAGCTGTAT
>Ga0302289_1000366_pt1 | contig 21099 bp, 16 predicted proteins | sample III_Fen_N1_2_FD_194552 | JGI IMG/M metagenome (GOLD analysis project Ga0302289, IMG submission 194552) | Peat permafrost microbial communities from Stordalen Mire near Abisko, Sweden - III_Fen_N1_2 | ecosystem: Environmental > Terrestrial > Soil > Wetlands > Permafrost | place: Sweden: Abisko... | reverse complement strand
TGTTCCGGGTTTCAACATGATCTTTCTCGTTCTCTTTCGTCTTTATCTTTCTCCGCCGGATACTGAGGGAGAATGAGAAAGATAAAGAGAACGAGGAAAGACTTCGAACAAGGCCCGACCTCCGTTCCTAAGTTCCAGCCTTCCAGATTAAACACGCCTTCCTGATCCCACATTCCGCCCGGCCCTCACACCCGCTCTGCCGCTGGTATACCGGACTCGGTCAGTTGTTCCTGTGGCACGAGTCGAAGCTGAGTTTTGAGCAGCTCCAATGCGCGGCCGCGAAAGACGATGATCCCCGAACTTTCCGCCGCCACCACCGTGCAGCGCCAGCAATCGTCGGCACCGATCAATTGTTGATCAATCACGCTGCCCGCGGGAAATTTTTTCGAGCGTCCATCCGCCTCTTCGATCCGCACCGAACCATTACGGACATAATAATAGGCCCGCGCCTTGTCGCCCTGTTGAAAGAGCTGTTCGCCGGTCTCGAGATGGATGGAACGCAAAACGTCCTCGGGCGGTGGCAGCACGATGCTGATGTCGCGACTGAAGAATAGATCAAAGGTCCAGTCGATCATCACCCGGAACCGGCGTAGCATGCCCGGCAGTTTCGCCAGATAAACCGTTCGCCAAATCCACCAGGCGAGAAAGCCGCTGAAGCGAATTCCAAATATCTCTGCGACGGCGGCCCGTTCGCCCACGGTGGCGAGCTGGCCCATGTACCTGTGGCGAAACGGCTGTGGCTCGACCCCGCGCAACACCCGTGCGAGATTGCGGCCGAGTTGTGTGCCCTGACGCAGCGCGAATTGTGCGGTGGGCGGCGAAGGCTTTTCGGTACCGCGATCGTTCCACGGCACGAGTGCGCCATCACCCGCGGCCCAGAGATGCGTCTGACCGGGCACACGCATCGTGGCTTCAACGGCGAGGCGCCCTGTCTTCATCTCGAGGCCAAGCTGCCGGCAAAGGTCGAGCGCGACCGGGCTCGGCGCGTTGCCCACGGTGGAGACCACGGTGTTGGCCGCGATAAACGAACCATCGTCCAGGAGTACTTTTGTTGCCGTGACCTCGACGGCGCGGACCGAGAGACGCACCTCGGTGCCACGTTTTTCAAGCACGCGTCTGGCATAATCGCCCAGCTTCTCACCGATTTCCTGGAGCAGATACGGCCCGCTATGCACCAAAACCATGCGCAAGGTGGAACGGTGAAGGTTCGGATAAAGCCGTTTCGCGCCTTGTAAAAAATCTAGCATCTGCCCGGCAGTTTCGACGCCGGTGTAACCGCCCCCCACAACCACAAAAGTGAGCAGTCGCGCTCGAACCGTCTCATCGTCGATGAGATTGGCCTCTTCCAACCGGTTGATAAGCGCAGCCCGGAGCCGGAGGGCGTCGGAGACCGTTTTCATCGGCCAGCCGTAGTCGGCCATGCCGGGTACGCGGCTAAGATCGGTGACACCGCCCAGGGTGAGCACCAGATGGTCAAAGCCCACGATGTGGTTGCGCGTGAAGCGGCCACCATCGAGCGCAAGCTGTTTCTTTGCCCAATCGATCTGCTGGATGCCGCCCTGCAGAACATTCACATCCCGACAAAATTCACGCAACGGGTTGACCACATCGGCGGGCGAAAGCGACGACCCCACCACCTCGGCCAGCATCGGTTGGAAAACAAGAACGTTGCGCTCCGCGATGAGTGCGACGCGCTTGACGCCGTCACGGCCGAGAGCCCGACCCAGCGCCCGCGCACAATACGCTCCGGCAAAACCACCACCAGCAATCACCACGTCGTATTTCATGCCCCACCATGGCCAGCGATTACGACGACGCAACGCGGCCGCCCAAATCGCCTGAACGATACCTGAATGAGTTAATGTGGAACTCAGGAACACTGGAACGAGCCGCCGAGCCCCAGCTCCTTCCGTTCCAGAGATCCCGTGTTCCAGAGTAGACACGCCTTTCCTCCTTCTGATTAGTTCCTGAGTGGCAGACTGTCGCTGCGCTCGGTACCCCATTCTCTTTTGTCTACAACCAGATCGTCAGACCTGCCGCCCCTCCGTTCCAGAGTTCCAGATTAGTCCGCCTTTCGCCTCATGAGCGATTTCTTGCCAGCCGTTGCTTGAAACGGCGTTCGTGTCGTGCCTCTATTCATCGCACCCAAAGACGGCTGCATCACCATGGTAAAAATCACCGGCGAATATCAAGGCGACCTGCACTGTGTCGCCACCCACGAACCTTCAGCCAACACGCTCGTGACTGACGCGCCCAAAGACAATCAGGGTCGCGGCGAAGCGTTTTCCCCCACCGATCTCACCGCCACCTCGCTCGGCACCTGCATTCTTACGACCATGGCGATCGTCGCACGCAAACATGGCTGTGAGATCCGCGGCGCCCGCTTCGAGGTAACCAAGGAAATGTCCACCGACAACCCGCGGCGTATTGTGCGCCTGCCCGTGCAAGTGTGGTTGCCTCTGGCGAAAAGTTCGTTGCCTGCATTGCTCGTCGGCCTGCTCGAACGCGTCGGCGAATCCTGCCCCGTCAGCCAGAGCCTCCATCCCTCGATCGAAAAGCCCTTCACGCTCCACTGGGCTGGCGAGTAATCGCGAGCACGTCCTCAAAACGCCCGATCTCTCGATCCGTTGGGCTACCACTGATGGAATTCCTCAAAGAGGAATTCTACAAAGTGCCCTCCGGCTGATCGCCTGCGTGTACCTATTCCGGGGTCTGCTAATCGCAGACCTAAACAGCCCGCGATAGGGCAGTTTCAGAATAGCTGTAGCCGCTTGATGCGAGGGATTGATGTAGCCGGCCTCGCTGAGGCCGGAGTTCGGAAGGTTCCCGGGTCAGCGACCCCGGCGACACCAGAATTTTAGCGGGTCCACCAACGGCATACTGCGACGATCAGGAGCAGTGCTTGAACAAGGTTTCACCCATTGGGGAAACCCATTAGCGGTTAAAAACTCCGGTCTTGTTTTTCGGCATAAAAAAACCGCCAGGACGATTAACGTCCGGCGGAATCTGGAAGGAGCCAGCGCAGCCCGAGGGCCGGCGTACTCCGTAGTTCGCTCACTTTTTCTTGTTAGCAGCGGCCTTTGCTTTGGTCGCCTGCTGGGAAGTGATCAGCTGCTGTTTCTTTTTGTTCACATCGTTGGCCGCTGACTGCTTTTGTGAGGCTTTCTTCTGTGTGGATTTCGGTGACTTATCGCCCATGGTAGGGTTTCCTTTCGTTGGGTTAACTCGCCTTCGGAATATTCGTTTCCCCGAGTGCGTCCTTGAACATCGCTGAGAATCGCCCCGAAGTAAACAAGTGTCGTTGGCTCGCGGCTCCGGGATCAATGAAACCGCCGGCCTCAACCCTTCAATGCGCCGGCGGTGATGCCCTTCACGAGGTGCTTTTGCAGGAGCAGGTACACGAGTAGGATTGGCAGCGTAACCATAACGATACCGGCAAAGAGCATGCCGTAGTCGGTGTGATATTGCGCGGCGACCGCGAGATTGCCCAGGCCAAGCGGCAGCGTGCGCACGTTTTCGCTGAGCGCACCCGAGGTGAACATGAAGGCAAAAAAATACTCCTTCCATATCCCGATGAACTGAAAAATCGCCACGGTGATCAGCCCCGGCCGGGCCAGTGGCAGCATTACGCGCCAGAACGCAGAGGCCTCGTTGCACCCGTCGACCACCGCGGCTTCGTACAGCGAACGCGGAAGCGCACGGAAAAACCCAGCGAGGATGAAGATCGCAAACGGCAGGCCGTTGGCCGTGTAGACGAGGATGAGGCCGAGCTTCGAGTTGAGCAGGCCGATCGCGCGCAGTTCAAAAAAAAGCGGGATGATGCTCAGCTGCACCGGCACCATCAGGCCGGCCAGAAAGAGCCCGTACAATACGTTGCCGAGCGGATGATAGAATCGGCTGAGCGCATACGCCGCCATCGAGCCAAGCAACAGTATCGCGGTTACGGATACGCTAGTCACGAGCACGCTGTTGAGAAAATATCCGCCGAAGTGGGCTTCGCGCCAGGCCTGGCGGTAATTGCCCCATTGCAGCGCATCGAGCGAAGGCAGCGCAAAAGCGTCACGAAAAATCGCATCGTCGGGTTTCAGCGACGAATAGGCGACCCAGAGCATCGGATACACGACCCAGAAGAGATAGCCCGCGAGCACGAGGAAGATAAGGCTCTGGGAAATCGTTAACCGCGGATTGCGCACAGACGAACTCAAGAACGTGCAAAGCTCCGGCGCAATGCCCGCCTGCGCCAACGCGAACCCTCGAGATACAAATCCATGGCAGTGAACCTGATCTTATGGCCACTATTAGAAGACCGAGTCGGCACGCCCTATGCATAGGCAGGAGGTGATCTTTTTTCACCATGAAAACAACACGACGGAAATTCCAAATCTACCCCGTCGCCCTCGCGATCGCGTTTTTGATCGCCACCAGCGCTCGCGCACAACTGTGCCCGACGGCTGCAACAACCTCCGGCACTGCCGGATTCACCGAACAAACAGACCCAGCCTCTTCGCTGGCCAAAACCACTGAGCAGGCTCTCGTGGGCCACTCATCGATGATCGCACAACCGGTGCAAGTGACCAACGACGGCCCGGCAGATTTTGCGTCCGTGCTGGCGACGGAAGCTTCAGCAAGAAACGTTTTGCCGCAATCAGCCGTCGCGCAAAACGCGCCCGTGACATCGATCCGGCCTAGCGACGATGTCGTCCACCAACTGTTGCTCGCCACTTCCCAGCCCGCGCTGGCTGAAGCAAGCCTGCAACTGATGTTTGCTGACTAACCAAGGAGTTGCCCGCCGGGCACTCCTGATGCGCCGCAGGACACGCGGCGCATCCTCCCTCTCCTGGCTGTATCCACTTCACGGATCAAGAATATGAACGCGCCTGCCATCTTTCTGGGCATCCAGCCCGGTTTCAAACACCTGCCAGCGATCGAACTCTACAACCTGCTCGCCCGGGTCGGCCACCATCCCCCCGGTTCAACCGTTTCGCGGAAAACCCTCGAAGACCATGGCTACGTGCCGCCTGCGTTTCCTGCCAGCCAGCCGAACCTAGTGAAAACTCCAAAGTCCCGGCGATAGTGTATTTTCGTTAGGGCATATAAAGCTAAACTATAGACGCCCTTCAGAAGATTTTTTCACGCAAAGGCGCGAAGACGCAAAGAAGGAATAGAGGCAATGCACTCTCTATTCGGATCACGGATTCTTGTTTATGAGAGGATAAATGGAATTGCATGCTGCGACGGCCATGCTCCTCACTTTGCGGCTTTGCGCCTCTGCGTGAACCTTCTGTTTCGCAGAATTTGCCAACCGAGCCGCTACGACATTATTGGAAATCCTCTAGATATTTTGCCCTTTCCGGAAACCTCAAACCAGGGCGGAACGAGATTACGCCCCTACAGCAAGCAGCTACGACTTTATATAAAATGATCTACGCTGACCGTCCGAATTTCAGGTGTAGCCAGCGGCGGTGGCGCTGCCGGATTTGTTCGGTATAGATCGAGTAGGCCGGATCGATGCTCGCGAGGTGACGCTCCTCGGTTTTCGCACGCAGCCAGTAAACGAAGGACAGGCCGGCCAGCATGAAAAGATTGCGCAAGCCCCAGCCATTTGCACGTCCGTCGATCCAGGGCAGCGAAATGAGGAAGAAGGCACAGATTTTTGTGATGTAGGCCGGGTGCTTCGTAAAATAATAGGGCCCGGTCGTCACGATGCCCCGGTGCGTCAGGTTCGAAAAACGCAGGCCAAACGAAATCGTCGATATGGAAAAGAGCGTCTCAAAAATCAGGATACCAGCGCCGCATGCGATCAGAAGCGCGTGATTGTGCTGCAGTTTGGACTGCCAGTCGCCGTCGGACCAGTAACCGAGGTACAGGTCGCCAAACGTCTTCCAAAACGGTTGGTAACAAATCAACGCCGCCGTCCAGCCAAGCATCGTCGGCTCGGCCGAACGCACATGCGACTGAACCAGGCGCAGGGTGAGCACATAGCCACAGGCGACGAAGGCGAGATCGACGCTGAAAATGAAATTGTTGCAGTAGTTAAACAGCGCCTGAAGCAACGGCAGGTTGGCTTCCGCGCCGGAAAAAAGATTTTTCAATGCCGCCCCATGCTCGTCGTGCCAGTGCAAGCCCGGCAGGTTTGAGCACACAAATGTAAACATGAGCGGCATGAAGAAACCCTTCACCGCCCAAGTGCGCAGGTGGTTGCGGACCTTAGCCCAGTCGACGCGATCGAACGCCAGCAACACGACATGCCCGAAATGCCAGTAGCCATCATGCGGGTCGTCCAAACGCGCATCGACAAAATAGAAATAGATCGCGCATACACCAAGCACCCACGGTCCCGCCAGCCGGCACAGCGTGAAGAAATTACTGTAGAAACCGCCGTCGGGTTTCATGCTCGGGTTGTATTCGGGAAAAATCCAGTAGAGCAGCGCCAGCAGCGCGATCGTGCTGAGCAGGCCGATCAGCTTCATCCCCGTCCGGGCAAAAGAATAATCTCGCCGCTTCGTCATGCCATCGACCGGTCCGGCGGCGCGCCGCGAAGCGAGCAGAACGCCATCCCACACCAACATCGGCACCGAGGTAAAGCCCATGAGAATCAGGCCTTCCCAGTAACGAGAAAGCAAATACAACGGACCGGAGATGTTTAGCCAGAGCACGCCCAGCACAAACCCGCCCAGGCCGATCCAGCCGGTCAGGGCAGACGGGATAAAGTCGGGCTTTTTATCGGCGGGCTGGGCTCCGGCAGAGGCCTCGGGTTTGGGCGGTCGCATAAGATTGGGGTGAGTTGAGTGGCAACAAAGACCGGCTGCAACCGTTCAATCACGCACGGTGTCGCGCTGGCGCATGACCCGCAAAACCACGGCCGAACCAATCAACACCAATACGAACATGATCAACGCAACCGCAGTGGCCCGGCCGACCTCGAATTCCTTGAACATGGTCGAGACCATCAGCGTGCTAAGTACGTGCGATTGGCTCGTCGGATCCTGTGAGGTGAGCAGCCAGATCATTTCGAAGGTGTTCAGTCCGGCCACGACGATAAAGACCGCCGAGATCGCCAGCACGTCCCAGATGAGCGGCAGCGTGATCGTGAAGAACTGTCGCCAGGCTGACGCGCCCTCGATTTCGGCCGCCTCGTACAATTCCGGGTCGATGCCCTGCATCGCCGCGAGGTAAAGCACCAGGTTAAAGCCACACGCCATCCAGATATAAATCGGAATAAGCGCGCGGTAGAGGTTGTCCTGTGACAACCAGGGATAACCGGCAAACGAGCTTAGCCAGTCGTTGTGCAACACGCCGCCGAGTTTGACCAGCGCCGCATTCACCAGGCCGCCGTGCGGATCGTAGGCATTCATCCAGAGCAGCGTGGCAGCGATGCCGCCGAGCAGATTGGGGAAAAGAAAAACCGCGCGGAAGAAATTCCCGCCCCACACGCCGCGATGGATGAACGCAGCGAGCAGCAGCGAGAGCGGCACGACCACGAGCGTGGGCACAACCATGATGTAGAGGTTGTTTCGCAGCGCGTACCAAAACGTGTCGCTCTCCAGCAGCAGCCACTTGAAATTGAAAATCCCGACCGGCACCCGCGCCCCGCCAATGCCATCCCAGCGCGTGAATGCCCAAAGGAGCGCTTGCAGACCGGGCAAAACCACGAGAAGCCCGAAGAGAAGAAGTGCCGGGCCAACAAAACCAGCTGCCATCGGTAGCCGCAGTTTTCCCAGATGCCCTTCAGCCCGGCTGGTGCTGCCGCCCGCTGTGCGCCGGGCCCGGCTGCGGCGGGCAGTTTCCCAGCCCAGCAGGCCGATTGATAGCGCCATGGCGAAGAGCAACAGCGCTGTCTTCCAACGATGTTTCACCTTAACGCTGGTCGGATTTTCGGCCCGGACGCGCTCGGCTTGCGCCGCAGCTTCGAGCCGGTCGGCAAATTCCTGCGGCGTGATCCGCCCGGTCATGAGCTGCTGGCGCAGATCGTTCATCGACTGCTCCATCAACGCGAGAAATGCCGAGGACGTAGGCCGCCCCCCGTCAAACGAGGCGGGGGCCTTGGCAATGAGCGCCGCGACATCGCGCATCGCGTCTGAATAATCGTCGGCGCTGATTCCTGACACCGCCGACGTCGCGTCCTGCTGATGCGCAAACGCCCGGGCGCGCTCCCGCGAGGTCAGGAAGCGGAAAAAATCCACCGTCGCCTGTTCCCGCACGGGGTCGGCCTTGGCAAAAAGAAAATAGTAGCTGCTTTGAACCTGAATCGTATCCGGGTGGGCGATACCGTCGGGAAACACCGGAAAGTTCATCGCGCCGATTGAAAAGCCTGGCGGAATTTTCCCGCGGACTTCGCTGCCGAGCCAGGACCCAGCGACAGTCATGGCGCATTTGCCGTCGAGAAAAGCCTGTTCGGCGCCGGTGTGTGACATACCTTCCCAACCCTTGAGCATGCAGGTCGCCGAGACGCGTTGCAGCACTGCGGCGGCTCGAACAAAACGCGGATCGCTGCGTGTACCCGGTGCGAGTTGGTTATAGGCGCGATAGCCGTCAGGCCCAACGAGATTGAAATAGGCGGACCGCAAAAACGCGTCGCCATAACGCAGGTACACGCCGGGCAGTGATAGCGGCGCGACACCGGCGGTGCGGATTTTTTCGCAGAGACTGAAAAACTCATCCCAGGTCCGGGGGATTTCCCAGCCGTGCTCGGCGAACAGCTTCTTGTTATAGAAAATCGCCCAGACGGCGTGGGCAAAAGGCACGCTGTACACGCGCCCACTGCGATCCCAGCGGTCCAGCACGCCGGGCAGAAAACGGCCACGCCAGCTCCCCTCGCCGTCCCAATCGGGTCCGTCGAGAAACGGACTCAGATCGCGAATCCGGCCCGCCGTGATCAACGTGCCGTAAAGCAAATCCGCGTCGGTGGCATCCGGCAGATCATCCGCCATGACGCGTATCCGCAGCTTTTCGTGAACACGCGCGCTGCCGGTGAGATTTACGCGGACGTCGGGTCGCAGCTTTTCGAACATCCGCGCCGTCTCCTCAAAAAACGCGATGCCATAGGCCTGGCTTTGAATCGGAATGTCGATTTCAACTGGTTTGTTTCCGGCAAGATTTGCGCTCCCGGCCGCAGCCGCCGAAGCCAAAACCACCACGACGGCACCGAGCAGGCCAAGCCATTTCGCGCGCCAAAGAAATCCTGTTATTGCCGATGGGTTGCGCACAGGAGGGGGAAGACCGACGCACTTGTTTCGAAAATGTAAGGTGGGCGTTTCATGGCTGACACAATCCTGGCCGAGGGTGTCGCGGCCAAACGGCCGTTCAAAACCACAACCGGAAAAGTTAGCTTCATGAAAACATCCTCATCAAAAAGACAACGCAAGCAGTTCAGCGGCGCAACCGCCTGCATCCTCTTGACCGCCGCTCTGGCCGCTGCACCGCTTTTCGTTCGCGCCGATCCACCCCGCCGCAATTTGGATCAAAAACTGCGGGAAAAAATCGAGCACATCATCGTCATCTACCAGGAGAACTGGAGCTTCGACTCCCTCTATGGCCAGTACCCCGGTGCCAATGGGTTCGCCGATGGCTTCGGCACCCTGCCCCAGCGCGACAAGAGCACCGGCTACACCACTTACATTTATCAGACTCCGCAGCCGATAAACGGTACTGCCGACAACCGCTTTCCACCGGCAAACGGCCAGCCAGCCCTGCCGCTCATCCCGTATGATCTGAACCAGTTCGTCGCAAACGACCAGACGACCGGCGACATCATCCACCGGTTTTATCACGAACAGCTGCAAATCGACAACGGCGTGCTGGAGCCGGCGAATGGTTCGCTGGACAAGTTCGTGACCTGGAGCGACAACCCCGGTCTGGTCCTCAGCTACATCGACGCCACCAATCTTCCCGAGGGCAAACTCGCCCAGGAATACACGCTCTGCGACAATTTCTTTCACTCTGCGTATGGCGGTTCTTTCCTGAATCATCAGTTCTTCGTTGCCGCGGCCGCACCGCGTTGGAATCAGCCGATTCCGGCCGGGTTTCAATCAAGCTGGAATCCAACGACACGCGCGCTGTCCGATGGAAATCTGACGATTGACGGCGCTTATGTGGTCAACACGACCTACGGCGCACAGGCTCCGCATCCCACGGTTGCCGCGAACAAGCTGCTCTTACCGATCAACAACACAGACCCAACAAAGTCCGATTACATGCCCACCATCGGCAATCGGCTAGACGATGCCGGCGTGAGCTGGAAGTGGTATTCGGGCGGCTGGAACGCTGCGATCGCCAACAACGCCGACCCCCTTTTCCAATACCACCACCAGCCTTTCGCGTACTACGCAAAGTACGCTCCGTTCAAGGCTGACGGCACGCTCAATCCCGCGACGACCGGTCCAAGCGCGCGTCTGCAGGACGAGCAGGTTTTCCTCTCGGACGTACAGCACGGTACGCTTCCGGCAGTGAGTTTCATCAAGCCACTCGGGCCGGATAACGAACATCCTGGTTACGCGAGTTTGTTGCGCGGACAGCAGCATGTCGCAGATCTCGTGAACGCGGTTAAGGCCAGCCGCTTTTGGAAAAACACCGTCATCATTGTCACCTACGACGAAAACGGTGGCCGCTGGGATCACGTGACTCCACCGATGGTCGACGCATGGGGCGTCGGCACGCGCGTGCCCACGATCGTCATCTCGCCCTTCACCCGCGGGGGAAATGTCGACGGTACTCAGCTCGAAACTGTTTCGATTTTGAAACTGATCGAACGCCGTTACCACTTGGCACCGTTGTCAGCTCGCGATGCAAATCCCGCAGTCAACGATCTCACGCAGGTTTTTGATTTCGCGCACGACAAAGACGACTGCCGCTAAGCGCTGAAACCGTTTCTCGGGTATTTCAAATAAAGCTGTGGCCGTCGAATCCGACTGTAGGGGTGCAATCTTGTTGCGCCCGGGTTGGAATCTACCACTGAACGGGCGCAACAAGATTGCGCCCCTACATACTCACCTCGGTCCGTCACTCTGAATTACGGCCACAGTATTTTCAGAAATGCTTTAGCAACCTCAGCGAAAGGGCATCCGGTGCGGATGCCCTTTTTTTGTTTTTGCGCACACGCGGTGGTGTTGGATATGCTGGTTTTCTGCCGTTTTTCGTAAAATTTCGTCGCTTGTCCGGCTGCTTCTGCTCTTGCATGGTGGTGTTGCCGTCTTAACCGGCTATCTCCGGCCATGTATCAAGTTACCTTCTCAGAACAAAGCATGCGCGAGCTCAACAAGCTCGACAAGTTGGCACAGATGGACGCCGTGGAGCCGATCAGCAGTTTAAAGCCCGCTGACCTCGCCAATCCACGCGAGCCACTCGGCCGGTTCAATCGCGCCGGTCATGTGTTGTACCGGCTGCGCGCAGGCGATTTTCGTTTTTATTTCGAAGTGAACGGCGAATCGCTGCACACCATTTACATTCTCCACAAGAATTCGCTGGAGGATTTTCTGCTGCGCAACAAGCTGCCGGTCACGGAGGAACAGCTGGTTGAGCAGCATTCAAAATTTTGGAAGTACCTCGAAACCCTGACCAAGTAGGCGCCGCCATGGACGATCTCGATCCGCATGAGGATCCGTATAACGTCACGCAAGCGAGCCGGATTTATTTCCTGCCCAATGCGATGACGGCGGGCAATCTGTTCTGTGGCTTCACTGCGATCATCAACTGCATTCAGGCGCGCCTCGCTGAAACTTCCTTTGATGGCATTTACAACAACGCCACGCCAGCGGAGCACTACCGCTACGCCGTCGGGTTAATCTTTGGTGCCGCCGCTTTCGACATGCTCGACGGACGCCTCGCTCGCATGGGCGGACGCGAATCGCTCTTCGGCGCGGAATTCGATTCGCTGGCCGACGTTGTCTCCTTCGGCCTCGCTCCAGCATTGATGATGTTTTTTTTCATCCTCTCGCCCACCCAGGCGCAGGGCTACAACTGGTTTCGAAACATCGGCTGGCTGGTGGGCTTCATTTATCTTTTGTGCGCAGCAATGCGACTGGCGCGGTTCAACGTCATCACGAATCCCCTGCTTCGCCGCGCCGCTAAAGAATCCAGTAAAGATTTTGTCGGCCTTCCCGTGCCCGCGGCCGCCGCTTGCGTGGCCGCTACTGTGCTCTTTCTGCTTAAGCTCGGCGACCTTGACCGCAGCTTGAAACATTCGGCTCTGGCTCTGCCTTTTGTGATGTTGCTCATCGCGTTTCTGATGATGAGCACGGTCCGTTACCCAAGTGGAAAGCACGTTAATCTTCAGACCCGCACAAAACTGCGCACCCTATTTTTTGCAGTGATCGTTGTTGGCCTTGTCATCGTCTACAAAGAATTTGCCCTGCTCGCACTGACCATGGGTTACCTCGGCTACGGCCTTTTCCGGCACTGGCGCCGCCGCCCCGTTTCGCCTGCCAGCAAAGCGCCCGGGCATTCCGTGTGAGCAACCACCCAACAATCAACCAACAACTTCGCCCTTGCGCATAACCTCCACCTTGTTGGCCCCGCTCTTTGCTTTTACTCACAACATTTTTCCGTGTTTTCTCAGAGGTGAACTGACCGGTTGTGCCAGTTTTTCACCGACTATATGAATACTGATAACATTCATTATTGAATTAGGTTCTATTTAGACTTTGTTAATTGTTCAGCACGCTGAGCTCCCCAAGCCCTCCATGAAATTCAAAATCAATCGCGATCATTTCAGCAACGGACTAGCCCAAGTCCTCAATGTTGTTGGCTCAAAAGCCACCATGCCGATTTTGAGCAACGTATTGATCGAGGCAGACAAGGACTTCATTTCGTTGACCACGACGAATCTCGACCTCGGCATCCGCTGCAAAATCAAGGCTGAGGTAAAAGAAAGCGGCGCGGTCACGCTGCCGGTCAAACGCCTGGCCACGATCGTGCGCGAGCTGCCCAACGTCGACGTGACCTTTGACGGCTCACCGAACCATCAGGTAAAGCTAACGTCGGGTGGTTCAAATTTCCGCATCATGGGCATCGGCAAGGAAGAATTTCCTCCCCTGCCCGAGTTCGGTGATGAGAAGTCGTTCACATTGGAACAGGCCGAGCTCACTGCGATGGTCAAGAGCGTGTCCTACGCCCAATCGAGCGATGAGACGCGTTACATCCTCAACGGTGTCTATTTTAGCTTTAAAGACGGCAAACTCTCGCTTGTAGCTACCGACGGGCGCCGGCTCGCGCTGATCAGCAAGGATATCGAGGTTCCGGCCCCGAGCGCCGGAAGCATTATCCTTCCTGCAAAAACGGTAAGCGAACTGGTGCGCATGTTGGACAAAGGTGAAAAACTGAAGATCTCGTTTAATGAGCGCCGCGCGTCTTTTCAGATCAGCACCGACAAAGACAGCAGCGGCCTGATCGACAGCATCTATCTCTACTCTAAGGTCGTCGAAGGCAATTACCCGAATTACAATCAGGTTATTCCCAAGGAAACGCACCAACGCATCAAGCTGGAGCGTGAACTTTTCCTCCAGTGTGTGCATCGCGCCGCGCTTGTTTGCAGCGAGAAATCCAACTCCGTTAAAGTGAAACTCAGCAGCAACCTGCTCGAGATCACCGCACAGAGCCCGGATTTCGGCGAAGCCCACGAATCGATGGCCATTGCTTACAGCGGCCCGGAACTTCAGGTCGCTTTTAACCCACAATTCATCATGGACCCGCTCCGCGCCCTGACGAAAGACGAGGTCTTTTTTGAGGTTAAGGACGAAGTAAGCCCCGGCGTGTTCAAAACGCTGGAAAGCTTCATTTGCGTGATCATGCCTGTGCGCTTGAGCTAGGCGCGACCGACGGCTCATAATACCTGCCTTAAGAAAGTTCCCGAAAGGCCGTTCATGGCTTCAGGGTGCTTTTTCTGCGATGGATCCTTCCTATTATCTTTTGATCTGCATGGTGACGTCGCTGGTGCTTTTCCAGCTGAACCAGCGCTACGCCTCACCGGTGCTCGCTATCGTGAATCGTTGGTTGCGGTGGATCATCTTTGCGGTGGGCGCGGCGAAGATATCGATGGATTTTGAGTGGATTGACCGGCCTTTTTGGGCCCTGGTCCCCGTGTTTTTCCTGCTCTGGTTTTTGGGTGAAACGCTTTACAACTGGCTCGCGATTCATGCGCTCAGTGTGAGCCCGCTGCCGCTTTTTCCGCGTTTCTCAGTCAACAGCTCTGGCGAGGAATGGCCGACCAACCCACGGTACCTAAAAATCCGCGACTGGCTGCGCGCACAATCTTTCAAACATGTGCAGGCCTTGCGGGCCGAAGTTGCGCCGGGGATTTATTTGCGGGTTTCAATTTACCAGGACGAGACCGCGCAGATCCGCCTGCAAATTACTTTTCTGCCGCATCCCAACGGCGCGATTTCAGTCTGTTACAGCCTCTCCACGCAGACCGTCAGCGGTTATCGCTACGTGACCGATAATCTCTATCTGCCCTTCGGCGGTTTTTACCCCGAGAACTGGATGGTGGCCCGTTATCCGTGGCGCCGGTCCCTCGCAAAACTGTTGGCCAACCATCGCAAGCGCCTAACTCGCTCCAACCAGATGGCATTGGTCTGGGATACGGACCCGCTCAACGATCTCAACGCACAGCAGGTCGAGCTGGAGCAAATCAACACCGAGCTGGGATTTCTCACGCCTCACCAGGATCGCGAAGATTTCGGCAAGATGACCTACGAAGGCCGGTATCGCGTGTGGAAAGAAATCTGGTTGCTTAACTACCTCGGCCGCAGTGCGCGTTACGAGTGAGCTGATTGAGGGATTTTGCCTGGGTAGGGATGGACCGCCGGGCCGTCCGGAAAGAGCTCACGCGTTTTTCCGCAACGTTGCCACGCATTCCAGGTGACGCGTCTGAGGGAATAGGTCGAACGGCTGGACGGCCGTGAGCGCGTAACCCGAAGCAACAAACAATTTCAGATCGCGCATCTGGGTCGCCGGATCGCAGCTCACGTAGACCACTCCACGTGGGCCAAAGGCGAACAGCTGGTTGAGGAAATTCTCATCGCAACCTTTGCGCGGTGGATCGATTACGACCACCGTGTCGGCCGCGGGAAAAGTCATTCCGGCGAAGATTGCCGCCGCGTCGCCTGCTTGAAATGTGGCGTTGGCAATACCGTTGGCCGTGGCGTTCTGACGTGCGAAGGCCACAGACGATTCGCTGATCTCAATGCCCGCCACGCGTTCGAACAACGGAGCCGCCGTCAGCGCGAACAATCCGCTGCCGCAATACGCGTCCACCAGAAAACGTGCGCCGGAAGCGGCGGCCTGATCGCGTACATAACCGGTGAAAGCCGGCAAAATAAATGGGTTGTTTTGGAAAAAATCACGCGCGAGAAAACGCAGTTTCAGACCAGCGACGTCCTCGGTGATGATCTGGTCGTAATCGGTGGTCACCACGCCGCCAGCGTCGCGCAGAAGCACGGTGGCGCCGCGTTTGTAATCACCCGCCGCGGCTTTAGCCAGAATCTCGGCTCGAAGACCGGTCAGGCGCTCGTTGATGGGCGGGGTAGCGATCGGGCATTGCGGCACATCGAGCAGATCAAAGCGTGTCCCTTGACGGAGAAAACCGATCGGGAAGGAAACGTTACTGGTTGCCGGTTCACGGTTCACACTTTGCCGACTGGCGTTGTTTTCTGTCTTCAACGACGAACCGTGAACGGCGAACCCTGAACGTTTTTCACCGCTGGGCGGTGAAAAATGTGGCGTGATCTTGGAACGGTAGCCGTACTGCTGAGGCGAACCAATGGTTTGAGCCACAGGGAATTCGAGGTCTGCCATGTGTCGCAACAGTTCCTCCACCTGGCGGCGTTTCCAGATCAGCTGCTGGGTATAGGAGAAATTCTGATATTGGCACCCGCCACAGCGCCCGAAGAGCGGGCACAGCGGCGCGACGCGGTCAGGCGAAACCGTCAGCACTTCAATGAGGTCGGTTTCGGAAAAATTCTTGTGGTTGCGAAAAACCCTCGCTTTCACCCGCTCGCCGGGAAGTGCGAACGGCACCATCACGACCCAGCGCGACTCCGGATCGCTCGGCAATGGCACACGACCGAGTCCCACGCCGAGGTTGGTCAGCGTGACGATTTCCAGCTCGAGTTCCTGGTGATAAGCGAACGGCTGGTCGTTAAATTTGTTCTTTTTTGCCACAGCGGGAGAGAAGACACGGAGAACCTTTTAATCGAAAGGATAAATTCTCCGTGCCCTCTGTGCCGTCGTCGTTCAATACTCCTGTCGTGCCCGCCGAAAAAATTTCCAGCCTCCAAAACCCCCGGGTGAAACAGCTTGTACGCCTCCGCGATCGGCGGCCGCGCGACGAAGACGGAGTTTTTCTGGTCGAGGGCTACCGCCAGATCCGCCGCGCGCTGGAAAAACAGGTCGTGCTGACTGAGCTCTATTTTTCTCCCGACTGGTTTCTCGGCGAAAATGAACCCGCGCTCATCCAGCAGGCCGAGGCCGCTGGTGCGCAACTCTTTGAACTTTCCAAAGATGCTTTTGCAAAAGTCGCCTACCGCGAGCGGCCGGACGGCTTGCTCGCCGTCGCGCCCCAGTGGAAACGTACCCTGGATGAAATCAATTTGGCCGGGGTCGCTGACCCCGGTTGGGATGACACAAAACCGGGGTCAGCGACCCCGGCTACATCGGCAAAAGCTCCATTTCTCCTCGTGGTCGAAGCAATCGAGAAACCCGGCAACCTCGGCACGATCCTGCGCAGTGCCGATGCCGCGGGGGTGGACGCCGTGATCGTCTGCGACCCGGTGACCGACATCTTCAATCCGAACGTCGTTCGATCTTCGACGGGTGTGCTTTTCTCCGTGCCGGTGGTGATTGCCGGCAGCGAGCCCGTGCGTGTCTGGCTGCGGGAGAAACGTATCCGTGCCGTGGCGACAACGCCGTCGGCAACGGCGCTCTACACCGACACCGATCTGCGCGGCCCGCTCGCCATCGTGATGGGTAGCGAACAATACGGCCTGAGCGATTTCTGGCTGAAGGAAAGCGACGCCCAAGTCCGCATTCCCATGGCCGGCCAGGCTGATTCGCTCAACGTTGCCATGGCCACGATCATTACCCTCTTTGAAGCGGTTCGTCAGCGTGCCTGAGCCGGTGGCGGGGAATACCTGGGGCCGGTGATGATTTCCCAGCCTTCTGGATTTGTCGGTACACGCAACGGAAGGCCGGCCCGCATCTCAGCGACATGCAATTTCCACGGATACTGTGTCAGGGGTTCGTGGCGGATCGAAGTTAGATTCATAATCAGACCGATCGTAAGGCAGATCGCTATTGCCCAGCGTTGTCGCACAGGCGTACGGACCGCAATCACGGTAACGAGCCGAACCAGTATCACCGGGAAAATGCGGTTCGTGGTCGTAGAATGATTCGAAAAAGCACGGATCCTTTTTTACATAATGACGAGAATGGCTGGTTATTGCCAGCCATTCTGCAAGGCGAATTATGATGTTAACGCTTCGCGCAGTTATTTCTTTTCTGATATAATCTTTTTCAAATCTTCAATCTGCGCCTGCTGTTCTTTGATAGCTTGTATCAATACAGGAATTAACTCGGTATACGCGACCATCATTTTGCCGGGCTCACCATCGACCAAGTTAGGCAAAACCTGCTTCAGGTCGTTGGCTATTACGCCAAAATGTACCCCTTGATCCGCAGAATCTTTCCATTTATATTGGACACCTTCTATAGCTAATACAGATTTTAATCCGTTTTTGATTGGCGAGATATCTTTTTTGAGCGCACGATCTGAGGCATAATAGGTGCCTCCGGTGTAGCGAACGGAGCCATTAATAAAAACATTGCCACCTACAGCCAGAATATCCTGCCCCGTCCATCGTATGGGAGGTATCCCGACAAAAACAACCCCACCGGTAGGATTAACTTCGAGCCAACGCGGTGCTGATACATTTGAATTTGCGACAGTATCTATAATTCCACAATTTCCAGCACTATGTATATCTATTCTTGCATCATCGTTACTGGTAACAGATAAGGCAGCTGATGGTATAAGTGTTCCAATGCCGACATTTCCGGTGGTCGGTAAGGTGTTGGTTTGTGCGTTTAGAGCAGTGGCAAGGCATAACGCGGCCAAGGTCACGATAAGTTTATTCATAGGTTTGAGGCAGTGCTTGTTGATTTGGCTGAAACCAACTGCGGAACGGAATCCGCAATCAGAACAGATTGTGATGCGATTTTGCCCTCCGTCGCCGCCATGTTTAATTCAGAACTCTAGCACAGAATTTGAAGAAGAGCTAAATCGGCAGTAGTGGAATTCGGTTGCTGTAGTTATGTCAATATAATTTTAGCCAGTCAACGTAACCAAATTGACCCGATCATAGATATACATTACTGATAGCAGCAGGTTGTGTACCTATGATAGTAAATTGAATAATTCAGTGGGAAGTTAAACTAGCAGTGAACGGTAGGGCAATTCTTGACTGCACTGCAGTTAGGAAGGGGCTGTGGATTTTTCCCATTGACGAAACGTATTCGACCCCGACCTCGAATCTATGGTGTCGAATGCCGTGCTTTGGTAATGATTTCCCAGCCTTCTGGATTTGTCGGTACGTGCAACGGAAGGCCGGCCCGCATCTCAGCGACATGCAATTTCCACGGGTACTGTTTCAGGGGTTCGCGCTGGATCGAAGAGAGATTCATAACCAGACCGATCGTAAGGCAGATCGCTATTGTCCATCGTTGCCAATCACGCGCTCGAGCCGCAACGACCACAATCAGCCAGATCAGTACCACCCGGGGAACATAGAAATAGCGGTCGCCATTATCCATTGCAGTCAATGATACCGTGTCATGAAAGAAACGTGCCATCACCGGGAAAATCACACAACAGCCAGCGATCACGAGGACCCGCCGTTCATAGGCTTCTTCACCTGCTCGAAGACCAAAATACAGCCATAGCAAAGTGCAGAGCCCACCAAGCACTAACCAGCCAATATGTGGCGAGATGAGTAGCCAATGAAACCCCATGATAAGCGAGCCGTAGAGGCGCGCGCCCATAATGCTTAACAACCAACGGACTTGACTGGGGTCGGAGCGCGCAAACGCGCCGCGGTTCTGAAATAGAATGACGAATTGAATCAGAGCGGTTGCTCCCGCTAAGCCCAGCAATATCCAACTTGCGCGAGTGCGTCGCCACCAAGCCCGGGCGATGAATAAAGGGGCAAAGAATAATAGGAACGGTCCGGTGAGCCCACCGATGATCACCACGCTGACATTGAGGAGCCATTGGCCAAAACCATGCGCGTCGTCGCTCAGCAGCAGCAGTACCAAGATCAGGGCTAGTGACCACTGCATGTTAGTGAGATGAGCGTAAACCTCGCCGGTATGAGGCACAAGGACCACGGCCAACCCAAGCATGGGCTTGGCGGGCAGATGCACCCGAGGCGAAAAAATAAGACCAATGGCCGCTAAATTTAGGAAGATTGCCGAATAATTATAAATCGCCGGCACCCAGAGTGGGTCCAGCGAATCCGCCAGCAACGCGACCAACCGGAGCAACAAATGCAAATACCCCCCATAGGGGATCAGTAGCGAATGCCAGCCATGCTCGTACGCGCCTGAGAAAAATACCACGCCGTCTTCCGCAAGAAGTTGAGGAGCATAAAAACGATCAGGCTTGCGCAGAAAGATAATACCTGCGGCCAGCAGCAATACCCCCACGATCCGCCAGAAGTGAGTGCGGTTCGAACAAGCCGGTGAGCTGCGATTCATAACCATGGCACGTCAGCCAACAGGTTCGCGCAGCAAGGGCAAAAGCTTTCCGTGTTCGCTATCAACCTTGCTCAAGCAATTGGATTTGAACTGCGAAGGAGCAAAGAAGCGAAGGGCTATCGATGAGTTGCGAGGAGTATTTTCGGACCAAAGCACTCCACTCCAAGTGAAACAAACGAGGCTCCTTACTTCCCACGCATCCTTTCTTTCATTCTTGGTAGTTCAATTGCGGTTTTTGGGACAAACTCTGAGCTGGTGCCGGGAAAATACTTTCCGGCGTCTTCAATAAAGCTGCGTCCGTAGCCGCTGCCGTTAAGCAGCGGTGATTCGTAGGAGCGCCTAAACCCGCGTCTTAATGGACGCGGCTACGACATTTTTTGAAATACTTTAGCGCTGTCTGATAGTTTATAATGTATTGTATTAAAAACCGTCAAACAGCGCCAAATAATGTCCGGTCGCACCTACTTCTTCGCTATACTGCGCGGGACTTCAATTTCCTGACCGCTTTCCAGCGTGAGCTTGATCGATTTGTAATCGCGGCGGATGACCAGCGAGGTCAAATCGGGCAAGCTTTGGTGGTCCGCGTTTTCAATTGATTCTATATTCGCATCTGAAGTTTCCATGGAGGGCTCTTTGACCACGGGCGGCGGCAGCAATTCACCGGAGATGACGACCTCGGCCTTCGGATTCTTTGCGAAATAATGAGCGGCGCTGTGCTCGATTTCAGAGAGCCTTTTGGTCAGATCGCTCTGAGTCGCGGTATCAAGCGGACGCACCCAGGTGACGGTTCCGGCGCGCGGGGATGTGATGGATAGTTTGGGCTGGTTCTTGGAGATATTGGTAAGATCTTGTGCGTAATCTTCACCGGCGACGGGTTTGATTTCCACGAGTTCTTTCTCTGCCAGCTGGCTAAAGCCGACCACCGATTCATTGGGGTTGGCTTCCAGGAATTGTTGGGCCACGGCGTCGATTTTCGCGAGGTTTCGCTCGATTACGATCTGGCGTTCGGCCTGGCGGTGACGCGCCTGGGCGATGGCGAGTGGATCGCGGGTGTAGGAAACTTCCTGCCCGCCCGGCGTCGTCACGGTGAGCTTGGGCGTGTTGAGCTCAAGCGTGAGCTGGTCGTAATCTTCGCCAAACAGGGATTCGATTTTCTCAAAGTAGCCGCTGTCGACGAGGGTGCTGATCGAGGGAGATGAATTTTTGACGACCAAGTACTCAACCGAAGCTTCGGCGATTTTTTGGAGATTAGCCTCGATTGTGGCGTGTTGAGCAGGTGTCAGTTTGATGACATGCGTGATGCTGTGCCCGCTCTTGAGCTCGAGCTCGACCTTGTCGCTCTGACGCGTGAATTCG
>Ga0302289_1000363_pt1 | contig 21210 bp, 16 predicted proteins | sample III_Fen_N1_2_FD_194552 | JGI IMG/M metagenome (GOLD analysis project Ga0302289, IMG submission 194552) | Peat permafrost microbial communities from Stordalen Mire near Abisko, Sweden - III_Fen_N1_2 | ecosystem: Environmental > Terrestrial > Soil > Wetlands > Permafrost | place: Sweden: Abisko... | reverse complement strand
TTCGGTTTTTCAACAAATTCAGAAATAATGTCGTTTGCGCCTGTATTAAGAATGCCGAATCTCGATGCTTCTTCCCACGGGACTTCGAGAACAGCCAGTGTTGCGTCTGCTTTTGTGCTGATGTGATCGCGAAGCATACGCGCATAGTTCATCTTATAAATATGATCGCCCGAAAGAATCAGAACATAGAGCGGATCACAGTCGTCAATGAAATCTTTGTTCTGAAAAATAGCATTTGCAGTCCCTTTGTACCAGTCGCTGCGTCCGGACCGCTGGTAAGGCGGCAGAATGTATGCACCCCCGTTATTTCTGTCCAAATCCCACGGATGCCCGTTTCCGACATAGGTATTCAGCGCCAGCGGCTGATATTGAGAAAGTACGCCGACCGTCTCAATTCCGGAATTTGCACAGTTCGACAATGTAAAATCGATGATACGGTATCTGCTTCCGAAAGGAACCGCGGGTTTGGCGATGTACTTGGTCAGTACACCCAGTCGCGCCCCCTGTCCACCGGCTAAAATCATTGCTACTACATCTGCTTTCGCCATACATGCTACCTCCACATATGTTTGATTTGACCTTTCGATTATCGGATCTGTATATATAGACCGCTCAAAGGCGGCAGGTTCACTTCAAGAAAATAGGGCCTTCCCTTCCATGGTCCGGTCTGCGCAGTAAATGAATTCGCGCCCTCCATACATGTCGGATATCCGCTGCCTCCAAAACTCATATCGTCTGTGTTAAGCACGATCCCGTATTCGCCGGCATCATCGACCGGAACGCGGTATCTTTCCAGAGGAACCGGAACCATATTGAGAACAACGATGTCTTTGTCTTCTATTTTCTCACCCTTTCTCTGGAAAAGAAACACACTATTATCACGATCTTCCGTATCGAGCCAATCGAACCCCTCCCACGAATGGTCTTTCGCCCAAAGTGCGCTGTTTTCCAGATAAAAATGGTTGGCCTTCGCAACGAAATTCTTCAGCAGGCGATGCGGTTCATATTTCAGCATAAACCACTCCAGCTGCTCATAAAAACGCCACTCAATGAATTGACCGAACTCCGATCCCATAAAAGAGAGCTTGCAGCCCGGGTGAGCGAGCATGTACACAAACAAAATCCGGAGGGATGCGAATTTGCGCCAGTTATCGCCCGGCATCTTGTTAAGGAGACTCTTCTTGCCGTGAACGACTTCGTCATGCGAGATGCACAGGATGAAATTCTCCGAAAATGCATACATCATCGAAAAGCAGAATTGGTCATGATGCCAGACGCGCGCATAATAATCCGTCTCGAAATAATCGAGCGTATCGTGCATCCAACCCATATTCCATTTGTGCGTGAAACCAAGACCGCCGTCCGAAACCGGCTGTGATACCTTTGCCCACGAAGTTGCTTCCTCGGCAATCATCATCACGTGAGGAAATCTCTGCCTAATGAGGGTATTGATACTCTGCAGGAGTGAAACGGCTTCAATATTGTCCGTTCCGCCGTGAACATTCAAGAGGTAATCCGTCCGTCCATAGTTGCGGTAGATCATGCTTGATACAGCGTCCACACGAATCCCGTCAATGTGATATTCCTCCACCCAGAAAACTGCATTGGAGATCAGAAATGACCGGACTTCCGCTTTCTCATAGTTGAAGACGTATGTCCCCCACTCTCTATGTTCACCAATACGAGGATCCTCGTATTCAAAGCATGGCGTCCCGTCAAAACGGACAAGTCCTTCCAGATTCTTTGGAAAATGCGCCGGAACCCAGTCGAGAATGACGGCGATTCCGTTCTTGTGAAGATGGTCGACTAGAAATTTGAAGTCCGCAGGTGTTCCAAAACGGCTGGTCACTGCGTAATATCCGGTCACCTGATAGCCCCAGGAATCATCGAGCGGATGCTCCATGACCGGCATAAACTCCACATGCGTATAGCCCATTTCGCGGCAATATTCCGAAAGGTCGACGGCGATCTGCCGGTAATTCATAAAGTTTCCGTCGCTGTGCCTGCGCCACGATCCAAGATGGAGTTCATAAATATTAATCGGCCGCGGAGAAAGTGCATCCGGGCAATTCTGCATGTATTCCTGATCCTGCCATTCAAAATCATCGCTGTCATAGAGAATAGATGCGTCTTTGGGACGTGTCTCCCCATGACGGGCATACGGGTCGATTTTGTCATAGGTTCTTGCATCCGCACCGATCACTCTGTATTTGTAGCGATCCCATTCCACGGCATCCGGAATATCACATTCCCAGATACCTGTCTCCCGTAACGGTTCCATTGGAGATACATCAGGATTCCACTCATTAAAATCTCCGATGACACTTACACTCCGTGCATGCGGCGCCCATACAGCAAAATGGTATCCCTTTTCACCGTCTTCATAAGAATACGGTCTGGATCCCAATAACTTGTAGCTATAATAGTCATTGCCTGTATTGAATAAATAGGCCTGATCCATATGTTCTCCCGTGTTCGTCCGATAAGATCCGGAAATACAAGTTTCTCTAGTATTGATTATACCCTATTTCTGTCGCCGGCAACCTTCCTATATGCAAAAAAGGAGCTGATCTCTCAGCTCCTTTTTCTGTGTATCCGACGCAATAACATCATATTTTCTTTTCATTGGCGGCAAAAGCGGCGCCCCTGTCAAAAGCATCAAGATTGGCGGGAATCATGTGATGCCTTCTTTCCGGAAGCACTTCACGAAGCGCCTCCGCAAAGGATTCTCTTTTAAAACATCCTGACGCTGCTGACAGGCAGCCGAGAAGCACAATGGTTGCATATGCCATATTGCCAAGCTCGTTGGCAATTTCAGAGGACGCAATCGGGAAAAACCGTATGTCTTTTCTTTGCGGTGCTGTCTTTATGAGCGAAGAATCAATAATAATAATACCGCCTGGAGCTACCTGTTTCTCGAATTTTTCGAGAGAAGGCTGGTTCAGAGCAATCAATACATCTGCATCATTTATTACAGGAGATCCGATGATATCATCTGAAATTACGACAGAACAGTTGGCTGTACCGCCGCGCATTTCCGGTCCGTATGAAGGAAACCAGGAAACCTCGTGTCCGTCGATGAGTGCAGCCTCCGCTGCCATTTTCCCGGCCGACAGAATACCCTGACCGCCAAATCCGGCGATAATAATGGAAAAATCTATCATATGATCACACCTTAAGATCCTTTCCCTTAAATACACCCAGAGGATACTGCGGCATCATATCGCTTTCAACCCAGCGAAGCGACTCGACTGGCTCTTTTCCCCAGTTGGTCGGGCAGGTAGACAGGAATTCAATTAATGAGAATCCCAATTTCTGCTGCTGCACACGGAAAGATTTGGCGATCGCTCTTTTGGCCGTCTGAATGTTCTTATAATTGTTCAGGGAAACGCGCTCAATATATACGGCTCCCGGAAGAACAGACAGCAATTCGCTGACATTGATCGGGAATCCCTGGACTGCGGAATCTCTGCCGAAAGGCGATGTTGTTGTGACCTGACCGAGGAGTGTAGTTGGCGCCATCTGACCGCTGGTCATGCCATACACGGCATTATTGACGAAGAATACGGAAATTTTTTCACCGCGTGCGGCTGCATGCAGGATTTCCGCGGCACCAATCGACGCCAGATCTCCATCACCCTGGTAGGTAAACACCATGTTCTCCGGATGAACGCGTTTGATGCCGGTTGCGACAGCCGGAGCACGGCCATGTGCGGCCTGCACCATATCACAGGCAAAATATTCATAATTATTGTAGGTGCATCCAACCGAGGATACGCCGATCGTATCTTCAAGGATACCCATTTCACACATAACCTCCGCGATAATACGGTGGATGATACCATGCGTACAGCCCGGGCAAAAATGAAAAGGCTTATCCGTGAGACCTTTTGTTCTTTCAAAAACAATTGCCATCTTATCTCACCTCTCCCTTTTGAATTGCCAGAAGCTGATCCAGAATTTCCTTCTGCGTCGGCAGGTTTCCACCCATGCGTCCATAGAAATGCACAGGCTTTTTGCCGTTTACAGCGAGGCGTACGTCTTCCACCATTTGACCGGCATTGAGTTCAATGTCAAGAAAAGCTTTTACATGCGAAAGATTCGCAATGCGTGCAATCTCTTCCGACGGGAAAGGCCACAAAGTAATCGGACGAATCATACCGACCTTGATCCCCATCTCCGCAGCCTGCCGAATGACATTCCGGCAAATACGGCTGGCAGTCCCGAAGGCGGTAAAAACAATCTCCGCACCGTCGAGATTCAGCGTCTCAAACCGGGTCTCTTCTTTTTGAACCACGGCATATTTTGCGACCAGTTCTCTGTTCTTCATCTCGAGCATATCCGGATCAATATAGATAGATGTAATAATATTGTGTTCCGGCTTACCGTGCCGTCCGGTCGCCGCCCATAATTTCTCCGTTGAGACATTCGGTTCAACTTCCTTAAACAGGACGGGTTCCATCATCTGTCCCAATGCTCCGTCGCCGAGGATCATAACCAGCATACGGTATTGGTCTGCGAGATTAAAAGCTGCAACGGTCATCTCGTATAGCTCCTGAATAGAAGCCGGTGCTATCACTATATTGCGGTAGTCACCATGACCGCCGCCTTTGGTTGCTTGAAAATAATCGCCCTGTGCCGGCAGAATGCCGCCGAGCCCCGGGCCTGCACGTACAATATTTACTACAACCGCCGGCAATTCCGCACCTGCAATGTATGACATGCCCTCTTGCTTCAGACTGATTCCCGGAGACGATGAGGACGTTAGTACTCTTGCTCCGGCAGCCGCAGCGCCGTAGACCATATTAATCGCTGCCACTTCGCTTTCAGCCTGAACAAAGCATCCGCCAACCTCAACCATGCGTTTTGCCATGTAGTGCATGATCTCCGTCTGCGGTGTAATCGGATATCCAAAATAGTGACGACACCCTGCGCGGATCGCCGCCTCTGCTATGACTTCATTACCTTTCATGAGGACTCTATTTGTCATGGTCATTTCTCCTTACTTTTCGACTGTTATGACTGAATCCGGACATTGAACGGCGCAAAATGCGCAGCCGATGCATAAAGACTGATCCTTGCACGAAACCGGATGGTATCCTTTGCTGTTCAGTCGATTGTTATCCAATTGCAGAATATTCTTCGGGCATACCGAGACGCATAGACCGCAGCCTTTGCAGAGTTCATCTTCGAACGTCACTTTTGACATAATTGTCCTCCCCAAAATTCGACATGCAATGATTATAACTTTGCGTTTTTATAAATGCAAATGGTGCAGGACATCTATTTTCGCTCTCTTAGGACTTACGTCCTGCGAATGTCGCAAAAATAGTTGTCCTGCATCCTCTTTCAGCACCTCACGGTGCTATGGACTTTCTATCGCTCTCTTAGGACTTACGTCCTGCGAATGTCGCAAAAATAGTTGTCCTGCATCCTCTTTCAGCACCTCGCGGTGCTATGGACTTTCTATCGCTCTCTTAGGACTTACGTCCTGCGAATGTCGCAAAAATAGTTGTCCTGCATCCTCTTTCAGCACCTCACGGTGCTATGGACTTTCTATTGCTCTCTTAGGACTGACTGATCTGATTCTTCACGATATTTCCGGAATCTGAGACCGCATTCCGGTCCGCCGTTCCGCGGTAACGGAAACGCCACAGTCTTCGTGCCAGTTCAGCCGCCAGCAAGCTGAGAATAATATCCTTGGCAAAAGGAAGAATATTGAATCCGATAATGGTGTGAACTCCCAGTTCGTGGCCTGTAAATCCCGTGTAGAAATGAGAAAGTCCATACATGTTGACCATGCCAAAGAAATAGCACACGATAAGTGAAATGAAAGAAATGACGGCCAATCCTACGTATAAATATTTCCCCGCAACAGATTTCTTGTCCAGACGATCTGCAAGAAAACCGCCGGCCAGTGCGCAGAACGCAAAGCCCACCAGGTAGCCGAAGGTCAGTGTTGTAACATATCCGATCCCTCCGCCCTGTGCAAAAACAGGAAGACCGACAAGTCCCATGAGCAGATACAGAAGCTGAGAGAGAAACCCAAGGCGCGCGCCCAACAGAAGTCCGGATAATACGGCGATTGTGACCTGTAAAGTTATGGGAACAATCGGAGTCGGTATCGAAATCTTGGCTGCAACACACATCAGAACCGTAAACATCGGTACCAGTGCCAGTGCAAAAAGATGATTCTTCCGAATGGAGTGAAAAGTCTTTGTCTGGTTTACATTTTGCGTCATACATTTACCTCTTACATTATTTTCTTTGATTGTAAACTTTTATAGCCAATTGTCAACCTTTTGAATTGCCCAAATAAAAAACCGGGTATTTCTACCCGGTTTCTCATACTGTCTGCATATCTAAAAAATTGATTTAAATGGCCTTGCCGCATTCAGGGCAGAATTTTGGGGTCGGATCTCCTTCTTTAGGCTGCCATCCACAGGATGAACAAGCCTTGGCCGGTACCGCCATCGGTTTTCCGCATTCGGAACAGAATTTACCCTTATTGCCTTTGTTTCCGCAGACACAATCCCAGCCGGTCGATTCAAGCGGTTTTGGTTTCCCGCATTCCGCACAAAACTTTCCGACATTGGCCATATGACCGCAGCTCGAGCATGTCCAGCCCGTCGGAGCTGCCGGAGCCGGAGCAGAAGGTGCACCCGGAGCTGCTGCAGCACCTGCCGCCTGCTGACCTGCAAAGTAATTCAGTGCCGGCGCGCCTGCGGCTCCGCCCATCTGACCCATAGCACCCACCATACCCATGCCCATGAAGCCTGTTGCGGCTCCCGCGTCATTATTCCCGGCAGCAACCATTGCTTCCGCAGTAGCGGCTCCCATACGTGCCGCAAGCATGTTGGGGTTGTTGCTGAGCATGATATCGCGGTCGAAATCCTGTATGCGTTTTCTGGATTCGTCATCCGGTGTGATCCCGCCGATACCAACGGAGACCACCACCATACCGCGTCCCTGCAGCCATTCGTCATCGAGCGCATCGTTCATGTATTTCGTGAATCGGGTCTGCTCGGAAGGCAGACGGTTGTACTTAATCCCGTCACCGCCGGCTCCGCACCGGTTTAGGGCTTCCACAAATTTAGACATAAATTCTGTCTTTGCTTGAGCCATCAGGGTTGTTTTGTCATATTCACTGGCAACATTTCCGGCCACGGCCTGAAAAAACGCTACCGGATTCTCAATTTTAAAGGAGAAAGTACCGTTCAGGCGAATGTAAATACCTAAATATGTCGGGTCATCATACGGCATCGGGGACGCCGTTCCGAACTTGTTATCCATAAGCTCGAGCATATTCACAAAATACACTCTCTGTTCAGAATTGATTTCTCCGCCGGCTTTCATACGGGTCCAGGCTTCACCGAGAGACTTCTTTGCTCCCTCCAAAAATCCGGTTGTTCCAAAACACGAAGGTGCCGAAGAGGCATCCCATGTATACAGTCCTGCTTCTGTTGTAAACTCTGTAACTTTTCCGTTGTCGACCAGAAGAAGTGCCATACTTTCCGGTACCGCTATTCTGGAGCCGCTGGAAATGACGTCTGAATCCCCTTTATTGGCACCATTTTTGATTTTCTTGGCACCGCGTTTGATCAAAATATCCGGTCCGAGTGAATCACAGGTGAAAAATTCGGCATATTGATCGGCCAACACGGATTTTCCTGCTTGTAATGCTGCTTTGATAAGTCCCATTTTCGTTCCTCCCGTTTCTTGCTTTCGCATGTGCATTTGTATTGAATCGCTATACTACTAACTTTCGGCAAACTGATCCATTCTCCATACTCTTATGTCTATTCCCTGCAAAGACGACCCGCAAAAATCACATATTTTGTTACCGAGGGCTTTCACCGGCGCTCCGCAGTTGGGGCAATTCATGCCTATCGCTGTCGTCTGCCCGGATGCAAGCTTCGTCTCATCCTGTACATACAGCAGGAGGAGATTGTATCTTGCCTGCTCAAGTGTTTGCTGGCTGCCTTCGACAACAACTCCATTTTGCTTGATATAGTGTAAATATTCAATGGCTGTCTGCAGCGTTATCTGACAAGTTCCGGCTTTTTTCTCATATTTGTTTATCCCCGAACGGTGAATATGGATTCTCTCGAAGGCTTCCATCTTCTCTTCCGATGTCAATGCGTCAATGCGTCGCCGCAAGAGTGCCGCATAAACCGGTGTAACTCCCAAAAGTACAGGAGTCTCCGCCTGCTTCTCGCCAGGAATTGATTTCGTATCCTCAGTCATTCCAAAGCTTGCCGGTCCAAGCGTACCGAGGGCTTCCGCGGAACCCGCCTGAATCGCATACAGTGCCGAACAAAGCTTGCTTTCCGCCGAAGAGATCAGTTGTTTCAGATTCAAATCCGGGAAATCAGCCGCAATCGCACGGGCATATACGGCCGTCATGTCGGAAATAGACCTGGCTTCCTGAGAAGGCGCCAAAAGAATGGATTCACCGCTTTTGCCGCCGGACAGAATATCCTCCGTAAGACTGCTGATAAGTTTGCCGGCAAGAGAACTGGAACTCCGTCGAACCGACTGAACCACCGCCCGTACGGTCAGTGAGATGGTGAGGAGAATGGCTCCTCCTACAACAACAGCAACGATGACAACTCCGGGAATCGCGCTCATTTTCCGCTCCTCAATGTGTTTTGATTTAGCTATTATTATACAGCACTGTCCTTTTCATTCTCAAGAGCGGCACGTTCTGATTCGTATACCCGTCCCAGTCAGACAGAAGGTTTTCGTCAAGTCCGCTTGCAAACACAAGAGGGATTCCAGTTATGGCGGAAGCCCGGGAAAGAATCGGGAACGAGTGTACAAGTTCATCTTTTGATGTATTCGACAGGAGATTTGTGTTATCCACAAAACCGTCAATCGATAGCCGGGCGGCCTGTGCCAGTTCAACGGCCATCTTTGCGATATTCTCCGCATCGGCCGTAAAAGGCCGGAGTGTGTTGACGACCATGTATACGCGGTATGAAATACCTGAAAAGCGGCTGTGCATGCTCGAAAGAATTCTCGCTCCCAGATCTTCTCCTCCAAGGTCGAACACGCCAATCACTTCCTTATCGTCGAAAACCGAAAATATTTCGCCCGGAACCGACGGCACATCTACATTGGTGTTGGCAAAATTCGGTGTGATCAGACGGATATTGTCTTCTTCAAGCACGCTCTTCGCGTCTGCCGACCGGTAAAACGGATTTACGATATCCAGATCCGCAAGCAATATTCGTCTCTGCGGGTTTTCTTTTCTCAGTTTTCCGGCGAAATTGACGGAAACCTCTGATTTTCCGCTTCCGTATGCGCCTATGAAAATATAGAGTCTCGGCTGCAATCCTTTCGCGTCTGCGGGTTCAATATGATTCGTATACATTGGCAATATACTTCCTTTTCATCTTTGATTTGATTGACGGATGCACTGTCATAGTTTTTAATAGTGAGCAGAGGGTTATTGCGTGTCGTCATCGGCACGAGACCTGCTGTCCACTCAGCATAGCAAACCTTCCCTCATACGTACAGGAGGCCGGACGATATGTTTTCTTTTTTCCGACGTGATAAAGATAAATCCAAAGAGGTCGGCCCCGCCGTTCAACCGGTTGATTCGACCGTCACGGATCCCGCGATCATCGCTGTGATCGCTGCTGCAATTACACGTTTTCGCGAACAGGAAAGCGGATCGGCCTCTCCAGCCGGATTTATCGTCCGCCGCGTACGAAGAGTCTGAAGAATTTCCTGACGGATGTCTATAATGTCATAAGAAAAGGGGAACCGGACGGCGCACTTTCCAATAGCCGCTTTCCGTAATCAAATGAAGTATTTTATTTTGCTCGGTGACGGGATGGCAGATCTTCCAATTCCGGAAATTTCCGGAATGACCCCGCTGCAGCATGCACATAAACCCAATATCAACCATCTTGCGCAGAAATCCACCTGCGGTATGGTACAAACCATTCCCGAAGGCATGGAACCGGGCAGCGGACCTGCCAATATGTCGGTCATGGGATATGATCCGGAGGTCTACTATACCGGCCGATCCCCGTTGGAGGCGTTAAGTCTCGGCATCGAAATGTCCCCTTCTGATATGGTCTTCCGGTGTAACCTTGTCAGTCTGACGCAGCCGGATGCGTCCGGGATTGCATACGAAGACGCCGTAATGCTCGACTATTCCGCCGGTGAAATAACAACGGCCGAGTCCTTCGAACTCATGAAAGCGATTGAAGCTGAACTTGCAGCGGAAGATCTTCACTTCTTCCCCGGAAGAAGCTACCGGCACTGTATGGTATGGAAAAACGGTCCGGGCAGCACGCTTCTCACACCCCCGCACGACATTTCCGACCGCGTGATACGCGACTTTCTGCCCGCCGGCGAAGGCTCCGGACGAATTCTGTCATTGATGAAAGCGTCCTGTGATATTTTGAAAAATCATCCGGTCAATTTGCAGCGCCGTAAGAACGGCCTTGCAACCGCCGATTCCATTTGGCTCTGGGGCCAGGGAACAAAACCCGGCATGTCGGATTTTTCACAAATGTACGGCAAAAAAGGCGCCGTTATTTCTGCTGTGGATCTGGTGTTCGGACTCGGCCGGGGCGCGGGCCTTCAAGTGATTGAAGTCGAAGGCGCAACAGGTAATCTGCACACGAATTTTGCAGGAAAAGCGGCAGCGGCCATACAGGCGTTCGCATCCGGAATCGACTATGTCTATCTTCATGTGGAAGCGCCGGACGAGTGCGGTCATCATGGCGACCTCACCGGAAAAGTGACCGCCATTGAGCGAATTGATGAATTGATTGCAGGTCCCGTGTGGGAATATCTTGAAGAATCCAAACAGCGGACAGGCGAAGATTACCACATGATGGTTCTTCCGGACCACCCTACGCCCATTGCCACGCGAACGCACAGTGAGTCACCCGTGCCATTTCTTCTCTACCGCAGCGAGATTGTGGCGGCGGATTCCATTGCGAATTACTGCGAAAAAGATGCGCAAAATACCGGAGTGTATTTCGGATCAGGTCCGGCATTATTTCAGGAATTTATACGGTAAATGTAGGCATAACAAACAAATCAATGGTGCTTTTCGACGTTTTGATTAATCTTATCTTTTTGCTTATAGCTGCGCAATCGTTACTCCGTCTTCGCCTTCTCCGTAAGTCCCGAGACGAAAACTTGTGACACGTTTGTCCTGACGAAGATGCGTATTGACTGCAGACCGAAGTGCTCCCGTGCCTTTGCCGTGAACGATGCGCACGGTGGCAATGTTGGAAAGCACACAGTCGTCCAAATACCGGTCCAGAGCAGAAATTGCCTCGTCAACCGTCATCCCGAGCAATTGAATTTCCGGCAAGGTGGAGGAAGCCCGCTGCAGGCGGATTTCGCTTGCGCCGCTTACTTTTTTGGGCTGCGGAAGGGTCCGCGCTTTTGCTTTACCCGCCTGTTCGCCGGTCTTTGATGTGTCCGCTCCGTCCAATGGATAGCGCAGCGTGCTTTTTGATACCGATACACGAAGAGATCCGGATTGAAGCATGCAGTTTCCCCGGCTGTCTGGTCCTTTTACAAGTACTCCGGTAATACCGAGTGTCGGGGCGTAATATAATCCGCCCGTTCGGACAACGTCCGGTGCTTCGCCCGGAATAGGAGTATTCGCTTTACTGGCATCCGTCTCGGTCTCGAGGTCCGTAAGTCCTGCGCGAAGATTTCTCCGGATCATCTGCACCCTGTTCTCTGCAGTCTGCTGGTCTTCATCCCGAATCGACTTCCGCAGTTCCTTAAGCATACTGTCCGCTTCTTCGAGGGCCTCGGTCAGTAATTCCTTCTTTTCGGCTTTTGCCTCAAGAATGACTTTCTTCCGCTTGTTTTCGAGATCGTCCCGCTCTATTTGCAAAGCTGCTTCTTCTTCTTTCACATGTTCGCGCATCCTGCGGATCTCCGTCTTCAGTTTTTCACTTTCGCGATTGTTCCGCTCGGCGGCTGAAAGGAGTTCTTCAAACCGGAGTCCTTCATCCGATAGAAGGATCTGTGCTGCATCGATAATTTCCTGTGAAAGGCCAAGCTTCCGGGAAATCGAAAAAGCATTGCTTACACCCGGCAGTCCGATCAACAGACGGTACGTCGGCGAGAGTGTCTCCGTATCGAACTCACAGCAGGCGTTTTCAACGCCGTCCGTCTCAATGGCATACCCCTTGAGTTCTTTGTAATGTGTTGTGGCGACCGTAACGGCGCCCTGTTTGCGCAAATGATCAAGGATGGCCATCGCAAGCGCGGCGCCTTCGGAAGGGTCCGTGCCGGATCCCAGTTCGTCAACGAGGACAAGTGTGGATGGACCTGCCTTTTCGAGGATGGAAACAAGGTTCTTCATGTGTGATGAGAACGTCGAAAGGCTCTGTTCGATACTCTGTTCGTCTCCGATATCCGCCAGAACCCGGTCGAATACCGACACTTCCGAATGATCCTGACAGGGAATCTGCAGGCCGGCCATAGCCATAAGGCTCAGGAGACCGCAGGTCTTCAGCGATACGGTCTTCCCGCCCGTATTGGGTCCGGTAATTACAAGGGTCCGGAATGTATCTCCGATGGAGAAATCAATCGGAACCACACGATCCTTTGGAATCAGCGGATGTCTCGCTTTCCGCAGAAGAATCCGGCCTTCCTGATTCAAAATCGGTCTGGTGCCGCGCATGGTGATCGCCAGATTGGCTTTTGCGCTGAGGAAATCGATCTCCCCGATCAGGCCGACATCTACACGGAGTTCGGTACGGAAGACAAATACCCGGCCCGACAGGAGCTGGAGAATCCGCTCGATTTCTTCACGTTCCTCCGACATCCATTCCCTGATTTTGTTATTTGCCTCGACAACAGCCATCGGTTCGACAAAAATCGTCTGTCCGGATGAAGACGTGTCGTGAATTATGCCTGCAATTTCACTGCGTTTTTCCGACTTGACCGGCACAACGTAGCGTTCGCCTCGCAGCGTGACCAACTGCTCCTGCAAAGCAGTCGGATGCTGGCGAATGATTTTTTCCAGTATTTCCCGGATATTTGCCTGTGCATCGCGGATTTTTCTCCGGATCTGATATAAAGTCTCGCTCGCGCGGTCATTCATCTCCTCTTCGGAAACGATACAGAAGGATATTTCTTTCTCCAGAGAAGATGCAGACATGAGCATTCGAATTCTCGAATACAGACTGTTATCCTCCTGACTGTCACGGTTTTTGGACTGTATGGATTTGATGCGATCCACGGCGCGAAGAAAACAGGCCACAGCCAGAAGGCTCTTCATCGAAAGAGTCCCTTCCGCATCAACAAAAGCCAACGCTTCCCGGATATCCGTCAGTCCGGATAACGGCAGCTGCCCTTCCCGCATGATATAAACAGCCGTTTCGTCGGTGTCTTTCTGCCAAAGGGCAACCGTCTTCACATCCGAACACGGAAGCAGACCTTCACACATTTCTCTGCCGTAATTACTTCGGGCATGCGATGAGAGCATGATGCGAATTTTGTCGAATTCGAGCGTGGACAGAGATCTCCCGTTTATGAGCTTCTTCTGTTCTTCCTGTTCAAATGTTGTATGCATATTTATCCATTCAGTCACCTGATTCATTCTGTGAATTCGATTCGTTCGGATCCTTGTCCGCCAGTTTTGTGGAGTCTTTAATCATTGTAATTCCGTAGCGGATCGTAGCATAGGATGACATAAGAACCGGCGGAAGAAAAATGTAACTTCTGACATGCTGAATATCCCGGCTTACAAAAAACATCAGTGCAAGAGCCGCAACAAAAAGAACTGTTGCTGTTTTTCCATACCATTTTGAATGAACGACCAAATGACGGGACTGCAGAAGGTAAGCGCCGCCCAGAATCATTACAACTTCTTTTGCAAAAATGAACACAACAACCCACAAAGGAATTCTTCCGATCATCAGCATAAAAAATGCAGTCGTAAACTGGAAAATCTTATCCACAAACGGGTCGAAAATCTTTCCAAAATCCGAAACCTGATGAAAGCGTCTGGCAACATATCCATCAACAGCATCAGTAATCCATATTCCGACAAAAAAGCCGAAAGCGATCATGCTGTAATTCTGCTCCATATCGTTCTGCTTCCCGATCGAGTAAATAAACCACGCCATAATCGGAATTGCGCACAAACGAATGGTGGTAAGAATGTTGGGAATCGTCCACGACATCTTTATCTTCATAAAATCCTCAAGTCAGGATGCTTGCACGTGCAAGGTCTTCCTCCGAAATCGTCTTCTCCATTTTGAGTCCTTCTTCGATGTCGATGTCCGTGATTTTTCCGTCTCTATAAACGATCAGGCGGTTCAAACGGCCTTCATTAATACATTCAATCGCATGTACACCCATCAGGCTCGCCATGGTCCGATCCCTGAGAGTCGGACTTCCGCCGCGCTGAAGATGACCTAAAATCGTCGGTCTTGACTCAATTCCGGTTGCTTCTTCGATACGAACCGCTAGATCCGTCGCTTTTCCGGCACCTTCGGCGACAATCACAATATAGTGACGTTTCCCGCTGTTTCTGCCGTCCAGGATGATGCGAACTACGTCCTTATCAAAGTCAAAAGGATGTTCAGGAATCAGAACGACTTCAGCTCCGGTCGCGATGCCGACATTCAAGGCGATGTATCCCGCTCTTCTGCCCATAACTTCAATAACGCTGCAGCGTTCATGTGAGGATGCCGTATCCCGAAGCTTATCGATGGCCTCCATCGCCGTATTCATCGCCGTATCATAGCCAATGGTATATTCTGAGGATGCAATATCGTTATCAATCGTCCCGGGAAGACCAATTACCGGAACTCCAATTCTGGCCAGATCACGAGCACCCCGATAAGAGCCGTCGCCGCCGATTACAACTAACACATCCACCCCGAATACATTGCACATCTTAGCGCCTTTTACGACGCCTTCCGGAGTCTCGAAAGTCTTCGATCTTGCAGTCATCAGAAAAGTCCCTCCGCGCTGCAATGTCTCAGAAACTTCCCGGGAATTAATTTCATCAATCTCCCCGTTCCAGAGCCCATGGAAGCCCCTCTTCACGCCATATACGGTATACCCCGAATGAAGCCCGGCACGTGCCACAGCACGAATCGTCGCATTCATTCCCGGAGCGTCGCCGCCGCTGGTCAATACACCGATTCCCTTTATCTTTGGAACATCGGATTTTGGTATATTATCATAGTTGGGTGCAACCAATTCCTTCAAATTGGGTAGGTTGCTAAGACTGTATTCTTCGTTCATAAGGTCACGCTCCTGCTTCGTTATTATTGTTTTGTCGTCTCTTCATGGGTTGAAGCTAGTGTTATTATACAGTGACTTTCACAAAAATCAAAAGAACACTTAGAAAATCGCCATATTATCCGAACCGCAAACTTTTGAAATCTCCTTCAGAACCTCATTTGCCGGATCCACCCAATACTCGGGGCCCAGTTTCATGCTTTGTTTTGTACCCTCGAAAAAGATCACGACCTGCATAGAACCGTGAAAATATGCAAGAGACGCGAGAATCCGCTTATATCCGGTATCGTTCTCATGTCCCTTATACCGAATCCCGAGGCGCAGTAATGATGCCGCAGCCGGTTCCGATGCCATCGCCGGAATGTCTTCCCGGATATCTGATTCCGACGCCGGTTCCGCAACCAAACCGGACTCTGCAGCAGCTGAAGCAGGATCGGACGCATCCGGAGGCACCGGGGCGGGAACCTGCGATACAGGCACCCTTACAAACAGGTTGCCTGTCCTATTGCTGGCCAGACCGGTTCTCGACGGCTCTGTTCCAGAGGACTCCGCAGGAATTGTCCTGGCAAGTTCCGTAAAACTTTCTGCGATTAACTTAGGCGGTTCGTCTTCCCGGATACTGATTCTGCCTTTGATGAGAAGAACGCGATTCTCCTGTAGCAGTTGAGCGTAGAGTTGAAAAACCTTAGGGAAAACAATAACTTCATACGATCCGAGCATGTCTTCCATTTGAAGGAAGGCCATAAGTTCCTGGTTTTTTGTTGATTTTGTCGTTCTGGACATAAGAAGGCCGGCCATTGTAACGCGGTCCTGATCCATAATCACACGATCTGCTATGGCTTCTTCCTCGCCAGATGCCGACGCAAATGCCGAGCTGTCTGTGCTTGCATAATATGCGATAGACTGTTTGTATTCCTCCAGCGGGTGACCCGAAATATAAATTCCGAGTACTTCTTTTTCTTTTGACAGCTTTTCCGATACGGAAAACTCCTCAATATTCGGATACTGGGGCTCCGACAAAGAAATATCGTCTTCGTCGCCTGCCAGTCCGAACAGTGAAATCTGACCATCCATCATATGCTTTTTTGCGGCCTGCAGCTGCGCAAAGAACGGTTCGAGAGCCGCGAGAAGATGCGCTCTCGGAACTCCGAAACAATCGAGTGCAGATGCAAGAATCAGGCTTTCAAACATTTTCCTATTCATGTCATACGGGAACATTCTCCGGAGAAAATCGCCGTATGCAAGAAAAGGACCGTTGGCATCCCGCTCTCTAATAAGCTGTGAAATAGCCGTTTCTCCTACATTCTTCACAGCGGAAAGACCGATCCGGATACCTCCCGTTCCCTCTGTCGTGAACTTCGTCTGACTCATGTTCACATCGGGCGCAAGTACATGAAGGCCTAGTCTCTTGCAGCATCCGACATACCATGCGGCCTGCGAAAGATTCCCTCGATAACTGTTTAGCATTGCGGCGAAAAATTCAGCAGGATAATGGTATTTCAGGTAAGCTGTGAAATAGCCGACCACTGCATATGCGGCTGCATGCGACTTGTTAAATGCGTATCCGGCAAACTGACTTACGTCGTCAAAAATCTTCTCCGCTATCTTTTCAGGTACACCGCGGCGAACAGCTCCGTCCACCGTCCGGCCCAGTTCATCCGTGCCGCCATAAATGAACATCTGTCTGTACTTCTCCATGATCGAAGCTTTTTTCTTCGACATGGCACGACGAATGTTGTCCGACTGCCCCATGGAAAATCCGGCGAGATCACGAACGATCTGCATAACCTGTTCCTGATACACCATACATCCGTATGTTACCTGCAAAATCGGTTCGAGAAGCGGACTCGCATAATGAATGGAAGATGCATCATGGCGTCCCTTGACATATTTGGGAATCTGATCCATCGGGCCCGGCCGATAGAGGGAAATACCCGCAATGATATCTTCGAGCGATGTGGGTGACAGCTCCGTCATGAAGGATGTCATACCCGCACTTTCCAATTGAAAAACACCTTCCGTATCTCCGTGCCCGATCATATCGAAAACAGCCTTTTCATCCATCGGGATATGATCGTAATCTATGAGAATGCCGTGATTTTCCAGCACCATCTGCGCAGTATCCCGCATGACCGTAAGCGTTCGAAGCCCAAGAAAATCAAATTTCAGAAGACCGATCGCTTCCACATTATTCTTATCGAACTGCACGACGACAGAATCGTCATTTTTGGACAAAGGTGCCAGATCCGTCAGCGGAACACTGGAAATGACCACGCCGGCCGCATGTGTGGATGCGTGCCGCGGCATTCCTTCAAAAAGAATCGCCGTATCGAGTACATCCCTGGCAACAGGACTATTGTCATAGGCACTCTTCAGATCGGACGAGATCTCAAGCGCCTTATTTATAGTCATGCCGATTGCAAAAGGTATCATCTTCGCCAGCCGGTCGCTCTCTGCATAAGGCACTTCAAGAGCCCGGGCCACATCTCTGACACAAGCCCTGGCTGCGAGCGTACCGAATGTGATCACCTGCGCGACTCTGTCTTCCCCATATTTTGCCGTAACGTATTCAATCACTTCCGGACGTCTCTCATAACAGAAATCGATATCGAAATCCGGCATGCTGACCCGCTCATTATTAAGAAAACGCTCAAATATCAATCCGTATCGAATCGGGTCGATATTGGTAATGCCGAGTGCATATGCCACCAAAGAACCGGCTCCGGAACCGCGTCCGGGTCCGACCATAATTCCGTGATCCTTCGCATATTTAATGAAATCCCATACAATCAGAAAATAATCCGTAAAATGCATATCGGCTATAACAGCCAGCTCCGTCAGGAGGCGCTCCAAATATATCGTGTCCTGCGTATGATCTTCAATATCCGTCAGCCGATGAACCAGACCTTCCTGTGCCAGCGACAGCAAATACGCGTCATGATCGGTAAAATCCACCGGAATGGCAAATGACGGCAGGTGTGTTTCTCCGAAAACATAATTCGCATGGCACTGACTTGCGATCAGCGTCGTATTGTCGATGGCCGAAGGCACATTCGGGAAAAATGCTCTCATTTCTTCTTCCGATTTAATGTAAAAATCATCCGTCGGCATCCGCATTCTGTCCTGATCCGAGATGTGTTTGCCGGTCTGCATGCAAAGAAGGACATCGTGCGCCTTCGCGTCTTCCTTGCGCATATAATGACAGTCGTTGGTTGCAACCAGGGGAATCCCCGTCTCCTGCGAAATGCGGATCAGATGCGAATTGACTCTGGCCTGTGCCGGAATCTGGTTGCTTTGAATTTCAAGGTAGAAATTCCCCCGTCCAAAAACCCCGTCATACCAGAGAGCAATTTTCCGTGCTTCTTCGAACTGATCTTTCTGGATGGCCGATGCCACTTCTCCGGACAGGCATGCGGACAGGGCAATAAGTCCTCCGCTGTACTTCTGCAGAAGTTCGTGATCGATTCGAGGGCGGTAATAGAAACCTTCGGTAAACCCGGCCGAAACCAGGCGGTTCAGATTCTTAAGACCTTCATTGTCTTTGGCCAGCAGCACAAGATGAAACGGATCTCTGTCGGCAGCCCCTTCTTTCATGAAACGGCTTCTCGGAGCTACGTAACACTCACATCCGAGAATCGGGTGAATCCCCTCCTGCTCCATTGTACGAAAAAACTCGACTTCGCCGTACATGACACCATGATCCGTAATTGCACAGGAACTCATACCAAGTTCCTTCAGGCGTTTTGCAAGGGACTTCACCCGGATGGCTCCGTCGAGAAGACTGTATTCCGTGTGCAGATGTAAATGAACAAATCCCTGCATAGATGCTGTATCCTGATCCACGATTCCCTCCGCCCGCTAGTCTTTGATTCTGCCCCGTACCGATACCAAAAGATCCCTGAGTCTCGCTGCATCTTCAAATGCCAGATTCTTTGCGGCTTCCCGCATTTCTTTGTCAAGTCTCTTTGAAAGCTTCACGAGTTCCGGCTGAGAAAGATGAGCCGTCTTATTGTCAATCAACCCTTCCACATCTTCCGCCGCAAGACCTTCTTCCTTACTGAAGGCTTCAATCGTCTCGAGTACGCCTCTGACCTCTTTCGTTATACTTCTCGGGGTAATGTGGTTCTTCTCATTATAAGCTATTTGTATGTCCCGTCTCCGGTTTGTCTCAGAAATTGCGGCAAACATTGAATCCGTTATTTTGTCTGCATAGAGAATAACACGTCCGTTTACATGACGGGCGGCTCGACCGATAATTTGAATTAATGAACGTGCCGAACGAAGGAATCCTTCCTTGTCCGCATCGAGAATCATCAGAAGAGATACTTCCGGAAGATCCAATCCCTCACGCAGCAGATTGATACCTACCAGCACGTCAAAAACGCCTTGACGAAGATCCCTGAGAATCTTCATTCGTTCCACGGTCTCAATATCCGAATGAAGATATTTGACGCGGATGCCTTCGTTTGCCAGGAATGCCGAGAGATCTTCCGCCATTTTCTTTGTCAGCGTAAGGACGAGTGTCCTTGCACCCTGTTTGTTGTTCTCCCGGATCTCGGACAGGATATCATCGATCTGACCTTCCACCGGACGAATCGCAATCTCAGGATCCACGAGTCCCGTAGGACGTATGATCTGCTCTGCCGTCTGATCGCTGTGCTCAGCTTCATATACGGACGGCGTCGCCGAAACAAACAAAGTCTGTCCCATTCTCTTCTCAAACTCCGGAAATTGCAGCGGCCGGTTGTCATAAGCGGAGGGCAGACGGAATCCATATTCAATCAGATTTGTCTTACGGGAACGGTCCCCGTTGAACATGGCTCCGATCTGAGGAATTGTCACGTGAGATTCGTCAATCATCAGCAGGTAATCATCCGGGAAAAAGTCCATCAAAGTAAACGGTGCCGTCCCGGGCGCGCGCTGCGCCAGATGTCGGGAGTAATTCTCAATGCCTTTACAAAAACCGGTCTCCCGGAGCATCTCGAGATCGTATCTTGTTCGCTGTTCAAGGCGGTATGCTTCGATCAATTTGCCTTCCGTTCGAAGAAATTCCAGCCGTTCATCCAGTTCTTCTTCAATTGAGATCAATGCTTTCTTCATCTTCTCGTTGCTCGTTGCATAATGAGATGCCGGAAAAATGGACGTATAATTCCGGACCCACTGCACTTTCCCTGTGAGAAAATCGACCTCTGTGATCTTCTCAATCGTATCTCCGAAAAAACTCACGCGTGTAAGCAGATCCTGCGAAGAGGAAGGATAAATATCCAGCGTATCCCCTCGTACCCGAAAAGATCCGCGCCTCAATTCATAATCGTTCCTGACATACTGTATGTTAATCAATTCACGGATGACCTGATCCCTGTCCTTGTTCATGCCCGGGCGAAGGCTCACCATCAGATCACGGTAGTCGGATGGGTCACCAAGTCCATAAATACACGAAACGGAGGCAACAACGATGACGTCACGCCGTTCAAGTAGCGATGATGTTGCAGAATGTCGCATACGGTCAATTTCTTCATTGATGGCTGAATCCTTTTCAATATACGTATCTGTCGCGGCAATATAGGCCTCAGGCTGGTAATAGTCATAATAGGAAACAAAATATTCAACAGCATTATCCGGGAAGAAGGCCTTGAATTCAGCACAAAGCTGCCCTGCAAGGGTCTTATTGTGAGCAATTACAAGAGCCGGACGCTGCAGTCTCTCGATGATGTTGGCCATCGTGAATGTCTTTCCCGATCCGGTAACACCCAGAAGAGTCTGGGCTGCAAGACCGTCCTGCATTCCCTGTACCAGCTGATCAATGGCCTTCGGCTGATCACCCATCGGACGCATATCGCTGTCAATTCGAAAGGGCCGGGTTTCTTCAGGCAGAAGTTCCGGTCTGCCTGATTCATTTTGATTCACCATATCGTTCACCTCATATCCAAATAATACCATTAAGAGAACAATTGTTCA
>Ga0302289_1000362_pt1 | contig 21240 bp, 21 predicted proteins | sample III_Fen_N1_2_FD_194552 | JGI IMG/M metagenome (GOLD analysis project Ga0302289, IMG submission 194552) | Peat permafrost microbial communities from Stordalen Mire near Abisko, Sweden - III_Fen_N1_2 | ecosystem: Environmental > Terrestrial > Soil > Wetlands > Permafrost | place: Sweden: Abisko... | reverse complement strand
CTCTCAAAAAATTATTGAGAGCCTTTTGGCTCTTTGTTTACTATTATTTTTCAACTCTTTTGAATTGAACTTAGGCTCGTCTTTTTTTCTGCTCTTCTATTCAATTTTCAAGGTCCGTCGCGCTGCTCTTCCGAATAGCGCTTAGCCATGATACCACCGGCATGTCCTTTTGTCAACGAAATATTTCGTCTTTGAGGGCTTGCCGAAGCCTGTTTTGTGACCGGATATTCATGGCTTTGCGGTCAGCTGTTTTTTCCGACCGGATATAGATTCTATTACACGTGTTAGATTGTGTCAACCTCTATTTCGCATCTATTTGCATACGGCATTCCACTTCCGGCGAATCGTCCGTCTCTGATGAAAACCAATGCCCGACGTGCTATTGCATCGTGTGAATATGCAAAAAAAGAACCGGCAGGAAATGAACCCTGCCGGTTTTGTTGGCTGTTCTGATGATGTGCACGGAAAAATCTGTCAGAAATGACTCCCTCCGCCGCCGGACATACCGCCGCCGCTGAATCCGCCGCCGCCGAACCCTCCGCCGCCTGCAGCGAAGCCGGAACCGCTCGAACTCGTAGTAACAACCACCGTTTTGTGATCGAAAATATCCTGATCGCCCAGATCCTTTGTGTTGATTTGATCCAGATATGTCTTGTAATTCGTTGTGATTTTGGTGCGCATATTATGCGAGACAAGAGCGAGAACAAGTATGACGATGGCAAGCGGCCCCGCAATATACAATATATACACGAAAATAAGCGGCCCGCTGATGAAATCATTCGAGGAAATCTGTGAGATCAGACTTTCCAAAGCCGACGCATATTGTCCCCCCTGCAGAGCCGGAACAACACTATCAGCCATCGAGGTACATTCGTCGTTGGTGACGGCCGCATGTGCGGTTGCATATGTATATACGTAGACATACCGGTTTTCCATGTCAATCAGAAGCAGAACGCCGGAATTGTCTTTGAATGACTTGCCGTGCGCCAACTCAATATATTTGTCCCGAGCATACTGAGCGCTTCCCTCGTCGCTCTGTGCATATAAGGATCCCTTATTCTCCGTTGTGACGATGATAACGTTGATTTGTTTCTTTTCGGAAAGATTTTTCGCAGCCTGCGAGAGATCTTCCTCTTCAGTTTTCGAAAGAAGATTCGCATTGTCCTGGATCGCGAAGTTTTTTACCGGCGGTCGAATCATGTATATGTAGGCAGCCACTGCAAACACGGCCAGAAGGATAACCAATGCAAGGATTCCGGCTGAAAGGACCGAAAATTCCGATAATGCGCTTGTTCTGCGGCGTGACGGGATATTTGCTGTATTTTTCATGTCAGAAGCCCTCCCAAAATCAGCCAGCCGACAAATCGGCAGATGAATGCGGCCAATGGAAGAACCGCGAGCGCGAGTACGACGAGCTTCACAAGGCTGACCGGCGGTTCGCCGGCAATTTTGCCCGTCTGCCCGTTCATCGCGAACGTGTAGGTTTTCCCGAGATATTTATAATTCAGAATCCAGACCGGCAACAGAGCATAATGAAAGGCCGGTGCCCGGTAAACCGTTTTGTTGTTCTCTATGGATACCGTGGAATATGCGGATACCGATTCCTTGAAAATCTTATCCGCGTAACCGGAAAGCCGATCGTTCAGTCGGCCCGAAAGCTTGTCGGCCGTGAGGTCGTATTTATCCGCGAAAAACCCCGCCAGATACTTCATGCTGAATGGTTCAAGATCCACATAATCGTAAGGCTCAATCACTTCCATCAGTTTATCGTCGATGCGGGTCGCTCCATCCAGCGGAATTTTGTTCCAATCCAAATGACGATTACGGATGATACGAAAATAGGATGTTGTTGTTATGGTCTTCCGGCCCGTCGTGCTCGTCGCAACTTTTTTACCCGAAGCCTCGATTCTCATCTCCGCCGCGCTGTCAAAAAGCCAGAACGGCACGTAAAGTCCTGTCATTTTCTCGATGTTTTTCTTTCGGATGAACTGCACCGGGGTAAATCGGCCGGCATTGCACCATTCAAAAAAACAATCGATCGCCGTATCGCGTCCATACTGAAAAGGTAATACAAAGTCCGGCGCACGTTCCTCGGCCAGCCGCTCTGCAATGATAGTCGGAGATCCGCAGAAAGCACAAAATGTTGCGGCTGTGTTTTGATCCGTGATGACTGCCGCGCCGCAGCCGTTGCATACATATTGAACGGACTCACTGCTCCAGAGGGGCGGTGTTGCAACGGGCGGCGATTCCGTTGGTTCGGCTGACGGTGCCTCGGAAACTGTCTCTGCCGTTTCGGTGACGTGCGTATTCGGTTCGCGCAGGTCCGCATCCCGCCGGTCTTCCGTTTTCATTGCTTCGTCGGACAGTAACGGCTCCAGCGCAGCGACATCCTCCGGCGAAATGACTTTCCCGCAGTATTCGCAGGTCATCATCTGCTTGTCCGCGTCGAAAACCAGACTCGCAGCGCACCCGGGACATTTAAAAGAAACGGCCATTTTTCTCTCCCCCTTTTGCTTCTATTGCTCCAATAAATTGGAATTTTCGAAAAAAATCTCCTTGTTGGCAATCAATCCGAATCCGATGTTCCGACCATCAATATCTTCAATGACAAACTCATAACTTCCGTATTCTGTCATTCCCGGGCTCTTTACAATACGGACATTTCTTTTCAGGCATTCATCATAAAGATGATCAATGCCCTTTAATGAGTCGGTATCGATATAGGCGTCAAACCCGTTCCCGTATCTTTTCGTATTGGATGCAATCGTCCCTTTCTTCTTCTGAACAATGACAATTTCGATTGAATCACGATATATGGTCGCAAAATTATCCGCTTTATCGAAATGGGCGGCATATTTGAATCCCAATTCATGAACATAATACTCTGTCGTTCGTCCGACATCATCGGATAAAAAAACGGGACAAATATTTGTTAATTTCACGTTCTTAGTCATTCAATTATTCTCCTGAAAATATTCGTTCATTCATGCGGTATAACATAATCTTTCACTACTTTTTTGCATCTGTCAACCGCGTCGGTACATATATGATTCCCATGCTTCCGTATTCCTGTCTCGTGAAACCAGCGAATGCGAAAAACCCGCCCGGAAGATGCTTCCGGACGGGCTTTACAGTTGTAAAAATGGGACTGTACTTACTTCCTCTGTGTAATCGCGGCCTGAGCGGCTGCGAGGCGTGCGATCGGTACACGGAAAGGTGAACAGGATACGTAGGAGAAGTTCAGCGTATTGCAGAATGCAATCGATGAAGGATCTCCGCCGTGCTCGCCGCAGATTCCGAGCTTGATGTCGGGGCGCGTTGCGCGGCCGCCTTCGGTGGCGATGCGCATGAGCTTGCCGACGCCGACGACGTCGAGACGTGCGGTCGGATCATTCTCGAAGATCTTTGTCTGATAATACGCGTCGAGAATTTTGCCGGCGTCATCACGGGACAGACCGTAGGTCATCTGGGTCAGATCGTTCGTGCCGAAAGAGAAGAACTCCGCTTCTACTGCGATCTCATCTGCTGTCAGTGCGGCGCGGGGGATCTCGATCATCGTTCCGACCTTGTAATCCAACTTGATTCCGGCCTGGCGAATCAGTTCATCCGCGGTCTTTACAATGATCGCTTTAACGAACTTGAGTTCCTTGACTTCGCAGATGAGCGGAATCATGATTTCCGGAACGACCTGCGGTCCTCCGTCCTTATTGACCTCAATTGCAGCTGCGATGATCGCCTTTGTCTGCATTTCGGCAATTTCCGGATAGGTGACGGCCAGACGGCAGCCTCTGTGTCCGAGCATCGGGTTGAGCTCATGGAGACTGTCGATGAAATCTTTGAGAGCTGACGCATCCATTTTGAGTGCTTCGGCGAGCTCAAGAATATCCGCATCGTTCTGCGGAAGGAATTCATGAAGCGGCGGATCCAGAAGACGAATGGTAACCGGGTATCCCTTCATGGCGCGGAACAGACCTTCGAAGTCGCCCTGCTGATAGGGAAGAATTTTATCGAGAGCCACTCTTCTGGCCGTCTCGTCTTTTGCAACGATCATCTGACGGAAAGCAAAGATACGCTCCTTTTCGAAGAACATGTGCTCGGTGCGGCACAGTCCGATACCCTGTGCGCCCAAATCAAAGGCGACATTTGCATCGCGGATGGTGTCAGCATTTGCACGGACCTTCATGGTGCGATATTCATCCGACCAATCCATGATTGTTCTGAAATCACCGGAAAGTGTAGCTTCCTGTGTGGCGATCTGGCCGGAATATACATTGCCGGTCGTACCGTCGAGAGAAATCCAATCGCCTTCAAAGTACTTCTTACCGTCTTTGGTCTGAAAATATTTCTCTTCTTCTTTGATGATGAGCTCAGAGCATCCGGAGATGCAGCATTTACCCATGCCTCTGGCTACAACTGCGGCATGAGATGTCATACCGCCGCGGCCGGTCAGAATTCCTTTGGATACATCCATTCCGGCGAGATCTTCCGGAGAAGTCTCGAGACGGACCAACATGACTTTCTCGCCGCGTGCTGCTGCAACGGTTGCATCTACCGCATTGAAATAGACTCGTGCCGTAGCGGCTCCCGGTGATGCCGGAAGTCCGTGCGCGATAATCTTGGCGGCTTTCAGGGATGCAGGCTCAAAGGTCGGGTGAAGAAGTGCGTCGAGCTGCTTCGGATCAATCTTCATGATCGCCTGCTCTTTTGTGTTCAGTCCTTCGGCAACCATTTCAACAGCGACGCGCATGGCGGCCGCAGCTGTGCGTTTGCCATTACGGGTCTGGAGCATAAAGAGCTTTCCGCGTTCGATGGTGAACTCCATGTCCTGCATGTCCTTATAATGCTGTTCCAGAATGTCAGCGGTCCGGGCAAACTCTTCGTACACCTCGGGCATAACATCATTGAGCTGGTCAATGGTCTGCGGGGTACGGATACCTGCTACAACGTCTTCACCCTGCGCATTCATGAGGAATTCACCGTACAGTTTCTTTTCTCCCGTTGCGGGATTGCGGGTAAATGCTACGCCTGTACCGGATGTGTCGCCCATGTTGCCATAGACCATTTCCTGTACGTTGACGGCTGTGCCCCAGCTGCCGGGAATCTCATTCATGCGGCGGTAAAGGATAGCGCGGTCATTGTTCCATGAACGGAATACAGCTTTGATGGATTCAAGAAGCTGCACTTTGGGCTCCTGAGGGAAGGGTTCGCCCTTATTGACCAGGTATACCTGCAGATAACGGGCTACGACGTCCTTCATCGCTTCGGCGTCCAGATCGGTATCGAGTGTTACGCCCTTGAGATGCTTCACTGCATCCAGTTCTTTTTCGAATTTACTCTTGTCAATTTCCATTACAACGTCAGCAAACATCGTAATGAATCTCCGGTAGCTGTCATAAGCAAAGCGTTCGTTTCCTGTGAGCTTGGCGAGTCCGATAACTACCTTATCGTTCAGACCGAGATTCAGGATTGTGTCCATCATGCCGGGCATCGAAGCCCTGGCTCCGGACCGGACCGATACAAGAAAAGGATCATCAACGTCGCCGAGTTTTTTTCCGACCGTATTTTCTGTCGCTGCTAAAGTGTCAAAGATTTCTTTCTCAACTTCGGCGGCAATCGTCTCATTATCATCATAATAACGATTGCAGGCCTCTGTGGAAATTGTGAACCCTCTTGGAACAGGAAGTCCCAAACAGGTCATTTCTGCAAGGTTCGCGCCTTTACCTCCGAGAAGGTTCTTCATGGTCGCATTGCCTTCAGCAAACTTGTACACATACTTTGCCATTGTGCATCCTCCGCTTTCTCAAACGTGCTGGTTCATTTATTCTCTTATGCTGCTTCGGCTGCGGAAGGCGTTATCCTTTGACCCTCCGGAACCGACGCACATAATGAAAACCTTAAAAAGTAAACTTGTCTGCAAAAAACGCCTGCAGACGGTCCATAGGAAAGCGCACATTTCCAGGTTCAAACTCGACCTTGAGCATTGAATCACGCTCGCGGATCTCGACGCAGCCGTCTTCCTCCGAAATAAAATCATACACGACACAGTACGGAGTCCCGATCTCGTCCTGACGGCGGTATCTCTTTCCGATAGACTGGCGGTCGTCAAACTCGCAGAAATAATCTTTTGACAATGCCATAAAAATCGGTTCCGCTTTTTCAGAAAGCTTCGCTGACAGAGGGAGAATTCCGATCTTGACCGGTGCGAGTGCCGGATGAAAACGCATGATCGTGCGCACATCCCCCTCGCCGATTTCTTCTTCGTCATAGGCCGAACACAGGAACGCAAGGGTTGCGCGGTCTGCACCCAGCGAAGGCTCGATAACATAGGGGATAAACTTCTCGTTCGTCGCGGGATCGAAGTACATCAGGTCTTCTTTGGAAAATGTCATGTGCTGTTTGAGATCATAGTCCGTACGATCAGCTACGCCCCACAGTTCACCCCATCCGAACGGAAAGAAAAATTCAAAATCCGTCGTGGCATTGGAGTAGAATGCAAGTTCCTCAGGAGTATGGTCTCTTGTCCGGATCTCGTCTTCTTTCAGACCCAGACCCGTGAGCCAGTTATAGCAATAGTCTTTCCAATAGTGAAACCATGTAAGATCCGTGCCGGGCTCGCAGAAAAACTCCAGTTCCATCTGTTCAAATTCCCGCGTACGGAAAATGAAGTTGCCGGGTGTTATTTCGTTTCGAAACGCTTTACCGACCTGACAGATGCCAAAAGGCAGTTTTCTTCTCGAAGAACGCTGCACGTTTTTGAAATTGACAAAAATTCCCTGTGCGGTCTCGGGACGCAGGAACACTTCGTTCTTGCTGTCTTCGGTTACGCCCATGAAAGTCTTGAACATAAGATTGAACTTGCGGACGTCCGTAAAATTGTGGCCGCCGCACTGCGGACAGGGAACGTTATGCTCGTTGATATATGCGACAAGCTGCTCATTTGTCCAACCATCAAGGCCGGCATTTCCAATATCAATATTGTTCTCTTTATTAAAGTCCTCGATGATTTTGTCTGCGCGATTTCTTGCCTTGCACTGGCGGCAGTCAATCAGAGGATCCGAAAATCCTCCTACGTGGCCGGATGCAACCCAGACCTGCGGATTCATGAGAATCGCGCAGTCAACGCCGACATTATGCGGGTTTTCCTGGACGAATTTCTTCCACCAGGCAGCTTTCACATTATTCTTGAGCTGAACGCCCAGCGGGCCGTAATCCCAGGAATTGGCTAAACCGCCGTAAATATCAGATCCCGGGTATACAAAACCGCGCGTTTTTGCAAGCGCAACAATGCGCTCCATCGACTTGTCCTTCGGCATCTTAGTCCTCCGTCTCTGAAGGATCGAGCGAAACTTCAGTTAAGCTGTCATCTGCATAAGCGATTTCTTCGTCTGCAGCCTCGTCGAGGATAATATCGTCACCCAGTATGACGTCTCCGTCAAGAAGAATGTCGCCTTCGAGAACTGCATCCATGATTTCTTCTTCATCCACGCTCTTTACAGAGAGATCCATCAGATCAGGAAATGCATCAAGGGAGGCCTGATTGGCAGCCATTTCTCTGGCCATACGGCGGGCTTCTTCGATTTCAGGACGTAGCGGTACGACGGGGTTCAGAAGCCCCGGCATCCCGACAACCTTATCGTGTGCGATTTCCTCGCAAGCCATCGTAACAAGATTCGGCGAATCCGCTTCAGCCATCGGCTGTGCGCCGTCGACAAGCTGACGGGTACGTTTTGCTACGAGCATGGCAAGGGTGTATCGGCTTTCGACTTTGGGCAGGAGCTGTTCGATCGGTGGTTTGATGAGCATAATATGCCTCCTTCATGGTGGGTCTTCGGTTATCTGCTGCACAGAGGGTTTTCTCTGTGCGAAATGATCCGTTATCTTCCGAGGATTCTCTCCTCGATGCCGATCTGCCTCGCGTAGCGATGCTTTTCGGCCTCTATTATAGCAATAATCCGGTCTGCCGCCTTATTTAAATCATCATTAATGACAGCATAATTGAAAAGATCAGCTTTCGGTATTTCTACGCTTGCCTCGAGCAGTCTCCGTTCGATAACTTCCGGTGCTTCAGTCGCTCGCAGTACGAGTCGTTTGCGCAGTTCGGACATGGACGGCGGCAGGAGGAAAATTGTAACAGCGTCTTTATAATTTTCCATCAGTGCCAGGCTTCCCGATACCGTCAGATCGAAGAGAACATCTCTGCCCTCGTTGATTAATTTAAGAAGGGGTGTCAGCGGTGTGCCATAGTAGTTATTCAGGTAAATATCGTGTTCCAGAATTTCCCCCTGCGCCATCATATCCTTAAATTGCTCTTCTGTCCTGAAAAAGTACGAAACTCCTTCAATCTCGTTGTCGCGGATGGGCCGTGTGGTTACCGATACCGAATGGGCAATATCCGGAATGCGTTCTCTTACTTTATCAATAACAGAACCTTTTCCCACTCCGGACGGTCCGGAGACCGAAACCAGAAGCCCTTTACGGGTCTGTTCGGACAACACGCTATCTTTTACCAAATGAATGCCCTCCGTCGTCTGTATTCTGGTTGGCCGGCTGCTCAAGAAGCACTTCAATCTCTTCCATCGGGAGGGCCGATAATACGATGTGATCGCTGTCCATCACAAGAACGGATTTGCATTTCTTGCCGGATGAAGCGTCGATCAGGGCTCCGCGGTCTCGGGCATCCTGCACAAGGCGGCGTACGGGTGCAGAGTCCGGCCCGACAACTGTGATCAGCCGTTCGGTGGAAACCAGATTCCCGAAACCGATCCGAATAAAGCTCATAGTATCCTCACCCCTCTTTCCGGTTTATGCAAGATTCTGGATTTGCTCCCGGATCTTCTCGAGATCCGACTTCATTTCCAGAACAAGATTCGTCGTCATAATGTCATTTGCTTTGGAACCGATGGTATTGATTTCACGGTTCACTTCCTGAAGGATGAAATCCAGCTTCTTCCCGATGCTGCCCTGCGCGGTGAGCGTTGTTCGAAGCTGGTTCAAATGGCTCTCCAGACGGACAAGCTCTTCGTCAATGGAGCACTTATCCGCAAAAACAGCCACTTCCGCTTCTCTTCTTCCTTCGTCAAAAACCAACCCTGACGTGTCTGCAAGCAACTCATCCATCCGGGCCTGCAGTCTCTGCCGATACTCCACAGGGACAAGCGGTGCGCGGAGAATTAATTGTTCGCGCATACCCTCAAGTCCTGTAACTTTCGCAAGAACATCTTCGAGGAGCTTGGCGCCTTCCAACTGACGCATCGCGGAAATTTCCGCGACAGACAGATCCAATGCGGCAAAAAGACTTTCCCGAACCGATTCCGGCGTCCACTCCGTTGGCTGCGTAAGCATCACGTCCGGAAGCCGTGCAATAAAATCCACACCGGCCGTATCGAGACGTCCCGTCGCTGCGGCAATCTCCGAAAGTGCTTCCGAGTAGGAACGTGCCAGAGGAAGATTCGCTGCAACATGTGTATTGCCGGAACCCTGGTCCTCTATAGTGACAAAAACATCGATCTTGCCGCGCAGGAGGGATGCCGTAATTCTTTCACGTATTTGCGGTTCCAGAGAAAGGAGTGCGCGGGGCATGCGAACCTGCACATCGCAGAAGCGATTATTAATGGATTTAATCTCGATCAGAAACCTGCGCGAATCAAAAACACAGTCTGCCCGACCATAGCCTGTCATGCTTTCCGCCATATATGTGGGCTCCTCTCCGGGCATAAAAATGATTCACTTCACGATTTTTTGCACACGCGATTTATTATAGCGCAGGCGCGAAAATAGCGCAACCGGCAATAACATCGTTTCAGCTTAGAGCCGCAGCGGTTTGAAGGATAAATAATCCGCTGCTGCAAGAAGGTATTCAACACCGTTTTTCTCCCCTTCGAAGGCCTTTAGGTGTCCCCGCCCATGTAAATGTCCATAGACACACATCTTCACGCCGTATTTTTCCAGAAGAGCACAAAATGCCGAGGGCGGAGTCGATGTCAGTACGGGCGGATAATGCAGGATGGCAATCATATCACCGGGGGTATCGCCGAGCAATTCGCGTCCGGCCTGCAGCGATCGTTCGAGGCGACCGAGTTCGCGTTCGTAAATGGTCTGGTCTTCCGTACGAAATTCAGGGTCGTACGGCGAGATCCAGCCCCGGGTACCGCAGATTGCTTTGCCTTCAACAAGGATCGCATTGTTCTTCAGGAAAGAAATCGTGGAAAGTCCGTTCGATTGAACGAGCGTCTCCACTTTGTGCATGGTGCCCCACCAATAGTCGTGATTGCCTTTCGACAGAATCTTCCGACCGGGGAGCTGATCCAGAAAACAGAGATCCGGCAGTGCTTTTTCCATGGACATACCCCAGGAAATATCGCCTGGAACCAGAACGGTATCGGTTTCGGCAACGGTCGAGGTCCAGGCATCCTTCAGACGGCGCTCGTGGTCAACCCACTGGGCTCCGAAAATATCCATCGGCTTATCCGTACCTAACGATAAATGTAGATCGGCAATCGCAAAAATAGCCATCGTCTACTCTCCGTTCTCTTTGTGAAAATGCCGGTATACGGCCTGTGCGTTGGCTTCCGAGAGAAGCGGAGCCTCTTTCAGTGCCTCTGCCGATGCGGATGCGACTTTTCCTATGGTACCGAAATGTGCTAGCAGTGCTTTTCTCTTGGCCGGACCAATCCCCTCGATCGATTCGAGTTTGAAGGAAAGATGACGTTTCTTGGAAAGCTTGCGCTGATAGGAAATGGCAAACCGGTGAACTTCGTTCTGGACCGCGGTCAGGAGCCGCAGAAGAATCAGGCTTTCTTCCGACGTGCGGGCCTGTTCTGTCAATTCGACAATTTGTCCGTCCGGAAGAGCCAGTCCTCTTGTACGGTGCTTATTATCCTTGACCATGCCTGCAACTTTGATTGTACCCTCAAGTTTCACTTCGCGCAAAATATCGAGAGCCAGCTGCACATGCTGCAGTCCGCCGTCCATCAGGATCAGGTCCGGTGTGCGGGCGAACTCGGCCTCGCCCATGTGGGCAAAACGCCTGCGCAGGACTTCGCGCATAGCGCCGTAATCATCCTGTTCCTCGCTGCGGCGGATTTTGAAAAGCCGGTAGCTGGCACGGTCGGGGCGTCCGTTATGAAAAACCACCATGCCGCCGCCCTGATCATCTGCGCCCATATTTGATATGTCATATGCTTCGATGCGTTCCAAAGGCCGGTCCAGACCGACTTGCTTCGACAAATTTTCAAGAGCCATTGTCAGCGCCTTTTCTGAATCTCCGACGCGAAGAATCCGGCGCATCAGCGCCTCGCCCGCATTATCGCATGCCATCTTCAGCAGACTGACGCCATCGCCCCTCTGCGGAATACGAAGCTGCGTTTTGTGACCGGAGAATTGACGGAGATAGTCCGACAGAGCATCACAGTCAGCAGGCAGCGCCTGCACGAGAATTTCCGGTGGAATGAACGACACGTTGGGATAATGCTGTTCGATAAAAGCCGTGAGAATCTCATCCAACTCTTCTCCGTGGTCCGCGAGAAAAAATGTCGGCGAACCGATTACACGGCCGCCGCGGACTTCCAGCTTGCGGATACAGATTTCACCTGCATCACGGCTCACGCCGATGGCATCCAGATCCGACGCCTTGGGGAGCGACACTTTCTGTGACTCCATGATTTTTACGAGCGATTGCAGCCGGTCGCGGTAAATGACCGCATGTTCATAGTCCTGACGTTTCGAAGCCGCCTGCATCTGCTCGGATAGATCCTTCTGGATGCCTTCATATTTTCCTTCAAAAAAGCGGCAGATATCTTCCATGACTGCGCGATACGCGGATGCCGGAACATCGCCTTTACAGGGAGCCACACAGCGGCCGATATAGTAGTTCAGGCACGGTCTTTGTTTTCCGATGTCTTTCGGCAGGACCCGACGGCAGGTTTTCGTAGGGAAAATATCTCGGAGAGTCATCAGCGCGGCATACAGATCGCCGCCGAGGTAGGGTCCGAAATAGCGTGCGCCTTTTTCTTTATCCGGTCCAACACGGAACACTTTCAGAATTCTGGGATATTCGTCCTGCATCGTAATGCAGACATAGGGATATCCCCGGTCATCGCGAAGAAGAATATTATAGTGCGGCTGATATCTTTTAATCAGATTCGATTCAAGAAGCAGTGCTTCGAGTTCATTGCCCACGACGATACATTCAAAATCGGCAATGTGCGAAATCATTGCGAGAACCTTTTCATTCCCGGCCGGATTTTTGCAGAAATAGCTGCGGAGACGGTTTCGAAGGTTCTTTGCTTTGCCTACATAAATAACAGAACCCGAGGTGTCCTTCATCAGGTACACACCCGGGCTCGTTGGCACTACATCCAATCGGGCATCAAATACGGTATTTTCTGAACTCATAACACGCCGGGATTCTCCAAATACTCAATAAGCGAATCCAAAGCCGCCTGCTGATCGTCTCCGTCAGCGGAAACTTCAATCTCGGCCTGGTTCTCAATTCCCAAAGACATAACTCCGAGAAGGCTCTTCGCGTTCGCACGGCGGCCGCTGCGGCTCAAATAAATACTGCTTTTGAAAGAAGAGGCTTTCTGTATCAATACAGCAACGGCTTTCATCTGAAGGGCTTCATCACATGTAAAAATAACGGTACGAGAGACCATCTTTTTCCTCCTTGAAGTGCAGACGCACAAAAAAACAATACCATCAAAATAAGTATATGGACTGGTTTTCGCTATGTCAACCAAAACAGGGTGAATCAGAAAATTTTTGGGCAGTTGCGTGAAAACCAAGGGACAATTCCATTGCTTCCTGTGATATTCACATGACATTCCACGCCATAAGCAGTGCGTCTTCCCCGGTATCCGAATAGTATCCTCTTCGTCTGCCCGTAAGCAAAAACCCGCATTTTCGGTAGAGGGCGAGAGCCGGGGCATTACTTGGCCGCACTTCAAGGTGAATTGTGAGAATTCCCGACTCCGCGCAGAACTGTTTTACGGCTTCAAGCAGAGCAAACCCGACTCCCTGACCAGCGTATTCGGGATGCACCGCGATGTTCGCGATTTCTCCCTCGTCGAGAACATGGATGAGGCCGATATATCCGAGAACCCTTCGAAAATCCGATTCCTGCCGGCACGCAACCAGACAGAGACATTTCGTCGGATCAGACAGCAGAGCAAAAAGAGAATCCCTGCTCCACGGTGTCTGAAAACAGGCGCCTTCCACACGTATGAGTTGATCGAGATCCGTAAGTCCGGCTGCTTCAATTGAATAATCAGTCATGGACTTCTTCCTTCTGTGAAAAGAGCCGTTCGGCTGACGTCCTGGCACGATAGACCGGCATCAGCATCTGCGGCGGAAAGCGTTCGGACAGATTCGCCGCCGTGTCGCTGCCGATCAGCCGGAAAGCCAACTCCGCGACAGAGACGGGTTGAATTTCGCGTCCGAAAAGCTCCGGTGCCGATGCTGCATTTATGCAAAAAAAATCTTCACCTGTATATGTTGCAGCCGCGTCTCCGCAGAGGATATAGGCGGGAGTTCCAGCCGATCCGGATGCAGAGAAAGATTTCTCCCATTCGGCGCAGAGTTCCATTAAATCTTCAATCGTCCTCGCCTTTTCCTGAATCACCTGTGTGCCTTCGAAATATGCAGATGAAAATACCCGGCGATTACGCGCGTCCGTCATGGCGACGACCAGCGTGTTTTTTTCACTGCAAAAAGGAAAAGCGAGCGCGGCGAGACTTGAGACCGGTACAGCCGGCTTATCCGCGGCCATCGCCATCGCCTTTACTGCGCTGACGCCAATGCGGATGCCTGTAAAAGAGCCGGGTCCGACGGTGCACGCAAATGCGTCGAGTTCCGGATAAGTAAGTCCGCTTAGCTTCATCAGGTCGTGCACCATCGGCATGAACGTCAGAGAATGCGTTCGCCCGGTCGAAAGCAGCGACTGCGCAATCACCCGGCCGTCCCGGTACAGGCAGGCGGAACATGCGGAATTGGATGTGTCACAGGCAAGAATCAGCATAGGTTACTCCTTCATTTCCTAATGCAGGACTGAGACAATTTGCGGAAAGGATGCATTATCGTCAATATTGACTGCACCCAGGAGTTCCCCCTACGTGCGGCAGCATCTCAGGCTCATTATACAGGTAACGCGCATGATTAAAAACAGCAGATTGCAATTCCGTTCCAGTGAATACCTGTTTCTAATCTTCAACATATCCGGCTGTTTTCTGTAATCATCAGACGATTCAGAATTCTTACACGAATATCATCGAAGCAGAATTCTTATATTACATCCCTCGAATACACTTAAACCAGAACAAGAAAATCACGGACGGGGGGAGATTTCAATGAGCACTGCTGAATCGATTGAAAGGAAACTATGCATCAATACGATGGACGATGTCAAAAACGACACACACACTTCCAGTAGGAAGATTTCTGATTTCTACATTGGAAATCTTTGTACGCGAATTGGAACAATAACGCAGGACGCCAAAATATCTCTGGTGAGTCAGATGATCCAGTCTGATCCGACTGTTCCCGGGTTCTGTGTCATTGTTGATAATGAACTTATTGGAGTAGCTACCCGGAACCAGTTGAATGCAAAACTGAGCAGTCAATATGGGTACAGCCTATATTGCAATAGGGAAATTGAACTGATTATGTGCAAAGATTTTCTTTGCGTGGACTTTTTTACAACGATTGATATTGTGGTAAAAATTGCGATCAATAGAGAACCCGAAAAAATATACGACTTTATAACGGTGACAAAAGGCGGGAAATACTTTGGTATCGTGACAGTTAAGGATTTGCTTGAAAGGTCCATGCATATCGAAATTGTCAGAGCAGCGAGCACGACTCCGGAGAATGATCTTCCCGGTCATTCGCAGACTAATAAATTTGAATTATCCATAGCACCCTCGGATCGATCCAGTGTTCTGGATTTTGATATTGACAATTTTGAAGCATACAACGAGGTGTACGGTTCAGATATGGGCGACATGGTCATGGAAAGACTTTCGCAGATTTTGATCAGGAATATCCCGAAGGAATCCTTTCTCGGGCATGGCGATGACGATGATTTCATAGCTATTTCTCAAAGCGCGGATGTCGAAAAGATATGCCGGCAAATTGTTGAGCAATTCGAAAAGATGTCGTCGGATTTCTATTCTGAAAATGATTTGAAGCAGGGATACTTTACAGCAAAAACCCGCCACGGGATTGAGGCGGTATACCCGCTGATGTCGATTGCAATTTCAGGGCTGCCTCCCCAAAAATTCGTTGATACATTTGAAGTTGCTGAAAGCACCGGCAAGATTAAGAGCATCTGTAAGTAATACGGAAAGCGATTATAACTAGAACCATCATCAAATAGCACGAAAACAGCAATTTTATTCTGTCTTGATAAGTGCTCTGCTGAAACAATAAATTATTCAGTTCTAAACGCCCGTTGAATCATCGTTTTGTGCTATTTAAGATCTCCTGTCAGAGAATCGGCAAGACTCGCCAAATCTTCTTTTCGCGAGTCAGGAAATGAAATGTCAATTCTGCGGGTCTCGTCCGATCCGTGCATGGAGATGCGGAGAATATTTTCGGGAAGTGCGTCGGCGACAAGCCGGCCCCACTCCAGCACACTGACTCCGTCCTTGTACAAATACTCGTCCAGACCGGAATCCAGAAAATCGTCTCCGTCCTGCAAGCGGTATACATCGAAATGGTAGAGGGACAGCTGTCCTTCTTTTTCTGCAGGGTGTTCCATAACAATCGTAAAAGTCGGACTCGATACGTGTGATGTCAGGCCGAGTCCTCGTGCAATGCCGCGTGTCAGTGCCGTTTTGCCGGCACCCAGATCACCGTCAAGCGTCAGAATATCCCCGGATCGCAGACAGCCGGCCAGAGACTGCCCGATATGCTCTGTCGCCTCTGTCGAGTGGGATAAAAGCGAAAGAAGCGCCGGCATCACTTTGTCTCCTGCAAGGCTTCCGAATAGAGATTTGCCGGATCATACCGGACAATTCCCTGTCCGACGAACAGCTGTACTTCGCTGAGATAGTCGAAAGGATCGCCCGTAAACAACGTGAAGTCCGCAGCTTTCCCTTCATGCAGACTGCCGAACCGGTCGGAGATTCCGCAAATTTTCGCAGCGGTCGATGTAATCGATGCCAGCGCATCCATCGAAGGCATGCCGCCTCTGACGGCAAGAGCCGCGGACAGTGCCAGATATTGCTGCGGAAGGCTGGGGTGGTCCGTCATGATAGCCACAGGCAGCCCGGCCTTGTGCAGGACGCCCGCTGTTTTGATTGTATGGGAAGACAGTTCCGGCTTGGAACGGTCACCGATTGTAGGTCCGACAATGACGCCCAACAGCATACCGCCTTTGCCTTTTCGGTTGCCGGTGCCGCGTCCGGGTGCCTGCCCCGCAATATATTCGCCGCGAAGAACATCTGCTATATGATGTCCCTCTGTACAGTGCTCCAGTGTATATTTAAGTCCGAATTCGTTGCAGATACGGACGCCTGTCAGGATATCGTCCTGACGGTGAGCATGAATTTTGAGGGGAATGCTCCCGGTCAGAACCGGACGAAGAGATTCGAGCTGCAGATCGAAATCCGGGCGATCCGGCACATCCGGAATCTCCTGGGCCGCGCTGGCAACCGCTGCGTCATAGAGGGCTTTGTCGGTGATGTATTCGTCCCATTTCTCGCGATATTCCACGGCCTTGAAAAGCGTATCGCGGAGAAGTCCCGCGGTCCCCATACGCGTGGACGGCGTCTTGTTTTCTTTGCCGTATACCTGCTTGGGGTTCTCCCCGAGCGCGATCTTCTGTGCGCTGGGCGCCTGAATGATCGCACGATCGACAGTATTCTCATATGTACGGATCAGGGCAAACTGTCCGCCCATGACATTTCCGCTTCCCGGACCGGTCATTACGATTGACACGCCGGATTCATAGGCCTCACGGAAACAAATATCCGCATGATGAATTCCGTCAATGGCACGGAGCTGGGGCGTGATCGGATCCGTGTCCTCGTTCCCGTCACTGCCTTCATAATCAAGACTGTCGTTGAAAAGTCCGAGATGCGAGTGTGCGTCAATAAATGCAGGCAGAAGCCATGCACCTTTTGCATCGATCACGACAGCGTCTTCACCGGCAGTCAACCCGGAAGAATACGAATCCATGGCTCCCAATGCAAGAATCCGGTCCTCTTTTGCAATCAGATAACCATCTTCGAATATGATATTGTCATCCATTGTCAGTATGCGGGCGTGTTGTATTACAAGCACAATGAATCCTCACTTTCCCCCAAAAAACGCAATCGCGGCGCATCCTGCCATTTCTGACGGATACGCCGCGTAAGCTGATACAACGTGAATGTGATGTGTCCGCAGCTTAAGCTATATAGCCGGCCATCCGAAGACGGCCTCTCCAAAGCACGGCGCAGGATTCGATTAACGCTTGGAGAACTGTGACGCTTTTCTTGCTTTCTTGAGACCCGGCTTTTTTCTTTCCTTCATACGTGCATCACGTGTGAGGAACCCGGCCTTCTTAAGAATGGAACGGTAAGCATCAGAGTCTACCTGGAGCAGGGCACGGGAAAGACCATGGCGAATTGCGCCGGCCTGTCCTGATATACCGCCGCCGACCGCTTTGCAGATCAGGTCGAACTTGCCTTCGGTAGCTGTAGCAACGAGTGGCTGATGAATAATAAGCTTCAGTGTCTCGAGGCCAAAATATTCATTGATGTCCTTGTCGTTGACTGTAATGATTCCTGTACCGGGGACGATGCGAACGCAGGCTACTGCATTCTTGCGGCGACCCGTACCATAGAAATAAACTTTCGCAGTTTTCTTAACCATTTGTCTTGATCCTCCCTCTCTTATACATCAATCGTCAGTAACTCAGGCTTCTGTGCGGCGTGCTCATGCTTGTCGCCGGCATAGACTTTGAGCTTTCTGAACATCTGACGACCCATCGCATTCTTCGGGAGCATGCCCTTGATGGCTAACTCAAATGCTTTCTCCGGCTTCGTATCCATAAGTTTACGATAGCTGGTCTCCTTGAGTCCGCCTGCATAGGCTGTGTGATAGCGATAGAACTTCTGATCAAGCTTCTTTCCGGTAAGGACCAGCTTGGAAGCATTAATTACAATAACAAAATCGCCGGTATCGATGAAAGGTGTATACGTCGGCTTGTTCTTGCCGCGCAGAATCTTCGCGACCTCACTGGCAAGACGTCCGAGCGTCATGCCCGCAGCGTCAACGACGAACCATTTTCTCTCGACTTCCGTAGGCTTAGCAACATACGTCTTCATATCGGTTCCTTGTCCTCCTGTATCATTAATAGAACGTGCACTTCGGCACTTCAAGTAAAAGCGCTTCATCATCATAATGGCGAGTTGACGTCCTGTCAAGCATGCAATGTAAAATATCTGGATGATTTTCGAATATTCGCAGGATATCGACGTTTATCGCGTCTTTTCGAGAAACTTTATGCAAAAATTCCAGTATTGGATTCCGCGCTGTTTTTTTCGTCCAGAATCCTGCGCACATCTGCAAGATGATGAACGACAACATCCGCGACCGACACATCCTGTCCTTCAGATGTCGGATTCGCATATCCGACGGTAAACATACCGGCGGCCTTCCCTGCCCGAACCCCTGCGGATGAATCTTCAATCACCATGCACTCCGACGGGGAAACGTGCATTTTTTCCGCTGCCAGAAGAAAAATATCCGGAGCCGGTTTACTGTGCTCAACTTCCTCGCCGCAGGTATAACCCTCCATGAAATCTCTGATTTGCAGATGTTCCAAAACCGAGGCGACAAAAGTTCCGCGCGAGGAGGAAGCAACCGTAGCGCGTATATGATGTTCTTTCAGATATTGAAGAAGGTCATCGAGTCCCGCAGAAGGACCAATGCCCGAATGCGGAAGCGCACGGATATTGGTTTCCCACTGCCGGTCCATAAGTTCTTCTATCGACAGTCCCAACTGAAAACGTTCCCTAAGATCGCCCCACAGTGCTTCGCTGGTGCGGCCGACGTACGGATCCGTGATCGAGCGGTCAGCTTCGACGCCCAGATCTCTGAGAATTTCCAGATTCGTATCATCATGAAGAGGCTCGCTGTTCAGCAGAACGCCGTCCATGTCAAAAAGTACAGCTTTTACGGGCATGATTCCTCCTTAGAACGGTTCGATTCCGGCACAGCCACCCTGCAGATCTTCGGTTTCCTTGCCATTGCCGCCCGTATCGATTCCGGTCTGTTCATTCGGATAGTTGCCGGTGAAACAGGCGTCACAGTAGCGGTGGCCGGGCTCGGAAATCATGTCGCCGAGACTGTCCGCCTGAAGATATCCGAGAGAATCGGCGCCGATCACTTTGCAGATACCCTCAACGGTATGCTGACGCGCGATCAGACGGTCGACGGACGGGACGTCGGTGCCATAGAAACACGGATGCAAAAACGGCGGTGCGCTGATCCGGACATGGACCTCGGTTGCGCCGCAGGCCTTGAGCATCCCGACGATCTTGGCAATGGTCGTGCCGCGCACGATGGAGTCGTCAATCATGACGACCCGTTTGCCTTTGACAGATGATTTGACCGGATTCAATTTGATGGTGACAGCTTCCTGCCTTTGGGACTGATCCGGTTTTATAAAGGTACGACCGATGTAATTATTCTTAACAAATCCTCTTACAAGCGGGATGCCGGATTCCAGGCTGTACCCGCTCGCAGCGTCGAGTCCGGATTCCGGAACACCGATTACGACGTCGGCTTCGACCGGATATTGTCTCGCGAGGAGCCGGCCGGCTTCCAGACGCGCCTCATATACGCTGATGCCGTCAATATAACTGTCCGGCCGCGCGAAATAAATATATTCGAAAATACATTTGCTGCATCCGCCGGTACAGTGTGTGCGGATGGATCGAAGGCCATCATCGTCACAAACGACGATCTCACCCGGTTCCACGTCGCGGACAAATGTTGCCCCTGCTGCATCGAGAGCGCAGGTCTCCGATGCAAACACATAGGAATCCGCGATTTTTCCGATACACAAAGGCTTAAGGCCGTATGGGTCACGAGCTGCGATCAGTTTTCTCGGACTCATGACGAGCAGCGCAAAAGCCCCCTCTATGACATACATTGCCGCTTCAACGGCCGCTTCGATGGAGTGCGTTTTTACACGCTCTTTCGCCAGTTGGTATGCAATCACTTCTGAATCCGTTGTTGTCTGAAAAATGGCACCATGTTCCTCAAGTTCCTGACGGAGCTTGACCGTATTCGTCAGATTCCCGTTGTGAGCAATGGATAGGGTGCCTTTAATATATTGTGTTACAAGAGGCTGTGCATTCTCATACACACTTCCGCCCGTCGTTGAATAACGTACATGCCCGATTGCTATCGTGCCCGAAAGCTTGGCTATAACATCCGGACGAAAAACTTCGCCGACAAGTCCCATCGCCTTATGACAGCGGATAAAACCATCGTCGTTTATCGCTATGCCGCAGCTCTCCTGCCCACGGTGCTGTAAGGCAAAAAGGCCATAATACACGAGCGGCGCGAGTGACAGGTGATTCCTGTCATAGATGCCGAATACCCCACATTCCTCATGCAGTTTCTCTGGCAAAAATATCCCCCGCTTTCTGTCTCTTGATTGCTGTCAGCTTCCGGAAAAATAATCGGCACCCATCTCTGTGTGCCGCAATTGTCGATAAACACTTTATCATTCTAAACATGGAAGGTTGTCGTGTCAATTGTACATTGTGCAGTGAGAATCGGTACCCATTGGGTTTTTCATTGAGATTGTGTACGGAAAGTGCTACTATTTCATCGTATATATTCCCATCAAAATGAATTCACCTCATGAAAAGGGGCTCTATGAAGAGAATCATTTCCCTGCTTCTTAGCATATCCATATGCCTGTTGAGCGTTGCGTGTACGGCAAAACCAAAGCCTTCCGCCACATCGCCCTCAACAACGCAGTCCACCAGTCAGACTTTACAGACCGAAGCACCGACCGTAACGGCAACCGAACGTACCTATATGTCCGGGCAGGTTATTGCATTGGAGGATGACTATGCTTATGTAAGAGAAACGGCAAGTACAGCCTCCAAGATTGTAGGCGCAGCTGTGTTGGGGGCAGAATTCGAGATTACCGAATACGGGGACATCTGGTGCAAGATCATTTACCACGATACACAAACGGGTTATATACAGACCCGGTGTCTGAAGACTGAAATGACA
>Ga0302289_1000360_pt1 | contig 21399 bp, 14 predicted proteins | sample III_Fen_N1_2_FD_194552 | JGI IMG/M metagenome (GOLD analysis project Ga0302289, IMG submission 194552) | Peat permafrost microbial communities from Stordalen Mire near Abisko, Sweden - III_Fen_N1_2 | ecosystem: Environmental > Terrestrial > Soil > Wetlands > Permafrost | place: Sweden: Abisko... | reverse complement strand
TGCCGTGCTTCAAAGCCAACTCTTTCACAGGGCTCATCTGTACTTTGCCGCCGCGCCCCTTGGGGCGGTCAGGTTGCGTGAAAACTCCCACAACCTCATGTCCGGCGTCCAGCAGGGCTTTCAAAGGTGGAAGGGAGAACTCTGGCGTACCCATGAAAACAATTCTCAAAGGCATGCCTCCCCGTCAGCGGATTCTGCTTTTCCCTCCGCGCGAGCTTGGTTATCCGGCGCATTGTCGCCGTCGTCGTCATCGTCTTCCTGAATGATTTCATGCTCCATGATATCTACATACAATACGCCATCAAGGTGATCGATTTCATGACACAACGCACGTGCCAAGAAACCTTCGCCTGTTATCTCGATGGGTTCACCCTTAGCGTTTTGTGCTTTGACGATCACTTTCATCGGACGCTTCACGACACCTGCGCGCCCGGGAATGCTCAGGCAGCCTTCAGGGCCTTCCTGTTCCCCTTCGCGCGAGATGATCTCTGGGTTAACCAACTCGTATAAGCGGTCGCCAACATCGACCACGCATACACGCTTGAGAATACCCACCTGCGGAGCCGCGAGACCTGCGCCATCGTTCTTGTACATGGTTTCGGCCATATCCTTGAGCAGGATTTTCAACCGCAAATCAAATTTCTCGACTGCCTTACAGTGCTTACGGAGTTTATCGTCTCCGATTTCTACAATTTTTCTGGTCGCCATCCGTTTTTCTCTCCTTACCTTCCCTAACAATCATATCAGCGTTGCGGGGTTAAACTCCGCGTAAATCTGGCATAGCGGGTCGCTCACATTGGTGAGCTCACTCAACAGCCTCAGCACCGGCTCGGAATCTGCGTGTTCAAACACTTTCATGAGCACATGATAGCGGAATTTACCCCGGATTTTTTTGACGGGAGCCTCATCGGCACGCAACATCAGCACTCTGCGTTTTTGCGCGGGATGAGCCTGTAAAAAGGCATCTACCGTGTCGTAGAGGCGGTCATTCATCAGTCGAGCCGCCTCAGCCTGTTCGCTTTCCACCAGCAGGCGGGCGATCATGGTAAACGGCGGATACAGTCCGGTACGCCGACGTTCAAACTCCTGTGTGAAAAATGCGCGGTAATCCTGTGCGGCGGCGGCGATAATGCAGGGATGCTCCGGTTTGTAGCTTTGCACAATCACCTCACCGGGATCTTCGGCTCGGCCTGCGCGCCCGGCTACCTGTGTTACCAGTTGGAATGTACGCTCCTGTGCCCGGTAATCTGGCAGATTCAGCGTTAAATCTGCGGCGACAACGCCTACAAGCGTTACCTTGGGAAAATCAAGCCCCTTGGCGATCATTTGCGTTCCTATCAATGCCTGCGCCTTGCCTTCGCGGAAGGCGGTCAGCAACTGATAGTGTGCGTCACGCTTCTGTGTGGTGTCGATATCCATACGGATGGTTTTGACATTCGGGAAAAGGCGGTGCAATTCCTCCTCTACCTTTTGGGTACCACTGCCGAAATAGCGGATATATTTACTGCCGCATTCCGGACAAACAGTAGGCGGCTCGGCTGTCGCGCCACAAAAGTGACATCGAAGTTCGCCTGTTTCACTGCCCTCCACCTGATGAAGTGTCATGCTCACATCGCATTGGGGGCACTTGACCACATAACCGCAGTTGCGACAACTCACAAATGTGTTGTATCCGCGTCGGTTGAGAAACAGCATTGCCTGTTGACCGCGATCAAAACATACTTTCAGCTTTTGCTGTAAAAGTTGACTGAAGATGGAGCGATTACCCGCCGCAAGTTCCTTACGCATATCTACGACCGTTACCTCGGGCATAGGGCGGTGGTTGACGCGACTGGGCATCTCCACAAGGGTATAATCTCCGCGTCGCGACATAGCGAAACTTAAAATGCTCGGCGTCGCACTGCTTAGCACCAGTGTTGCACCTTCGCGTGTGCAACGGCTCCTCGCAATCTGGCGCGCATCGTAACGCGGGTGTTTGTCACTCAGGTAGGTCTGCTCATGCTCTTCATCGATCACGATTAAACCGAGGCGTTCCATGGGTGCAAAGATCGCCGATCGGGCGCCAACCACGACGCGTGCGTCCCCCACACGGATGCGTCGCCACTCATCGCAGCGCTGACCGTCGGTCAATCGGCTGTGAAGCACAGCGGTGCGGGGGCCAAAACGGTCACGGAACCATCCTACCATTTGTGGCGTGAGCGCGATTTCCGGTACGAGGATGATTGCCGCTTTATCCAGTTCCAGCACACGTTGCACCATGGCGAGGTAAACCTCGGTTTTGCCGCTGCCGGTAACCCCGTGAAGCAAATACGAGCCTGATCCGGTCTCCAACCCCGGTAACATGACTGATAGCGCGGCGGTCTGTTCTGGCGTGAGTTGCGGTGCCATGCTTTGGCGGGTATCCATGTCCTCGTAGGGCAACCGGAACACTTCATGATCGAACAAGAGGATCAAGCCGTCTTCCGCAAGCTTTTTTAGAGCTTCCTGCGGGGCGGAAACCAGTTCCGACAGTTCTGAAACAGGGTGAGGTTTTCCATCCACAAGCAACTTCAGCAACGTGGCACGTTTCTGGGAACGACCCTGTGCAGCGGCTGCTTCCTGTGCCTGCACACCATCCATCAGCTGGGCGAGGGGTTCGCGCTTGGTTTGAACGCGACCTGTTCTCATAGCGGCAGGCATCATAAGCCGCAAAGTCTCTGAAAGGGGGCAATGTGCTTCCTGGGCCAGTTCTCGAGCCAGTTCCATCATCGGAGGAAGAATGGCTGCGTATTCGTCTAATGCCTTTGTCACAGGGCGAAGGCGAGACTCAGGCACATCACAGGTTTCACAAAGCTCTGTAACAATGCCATCAACCTGCCGTCTTCCCAGCGGCACGCTCACGCGCATGCCGGGGCGCAGAACCATTCCATCCGGGACAAGGTAAGAGAAGGGTTTTGCGACGTTTTCGTGAATCACGTCCACCACAATCTGCGCAATCACGGTCTCCCTCCTCTCCCATGGCTTGGCGCTCAATCAGCGGAAATAGCGGTTGTTTGGCTTTGGTATACGGCTTTTTTTGCCGCGACGGTTGCCTTTGTGGAAAATGCGCATCAGCAACCGGATCAGTCCGAACAGCGCAACAAATGGTAGAAGAAGCACGATGGCCATTTCTACGGATAGCGGTGGGAACGGGTTAGGGTCAGCATAGGTTGCGGCTTCGATTTCTTCGATGGATTTCGGTGCGTTTTCGCGTCTTGCGATGGATCGGCCGGCAACCAACTGGTAGGTAATGGCGCTGCCGCCATCCGAAGGATAATAGGTCATGGTGCCGAATACCTCACCTTTGGTAATCGGTGTTGCAAAGTTTTCTCGGCTGTATTCGATCAATACCGCCTGCTTCAGGTTGCGGGCGATGGACTCGACCTCGGTCTTGGTGGCCACAATATTAACCGTACGTGTATCGCTCATGGGTTCGATATCCAACTGAAGTCGGCCAATGTCGTCATCTTCCATGGAATAGCCGGTGGTCTGCACAACGGTAGGGTTCAGATTATACAGATCAATCGGCGTTACGCTCTCAAATTGGGAGAACCCATACTCCATCAGCTTTTTTGAATCGGTCCAGCGACCTGATTTCGTGGTATAGAACACCACAGAAATAAGCTTTACACCGTCTTTTTCTGCGGAGCCTACATAGCAGTAACCAGCGCGAGCGTGATAGCCTGTTTTGATACCGGTAGCATACGGATAGTAGTACGTGTTATCCTGACTGCCGTTGAGCCAGTTATCGCTGTTGCCGATCAGTACGCGGGAACGTTGCAAATTGCTTTTCGGCAGGCTGTAGGTATAGGTTTTCGCAATGGATTGAAAGGTTTCGTTTTCCATGGCAGCGCGGGCGATCTTTGCCATGTCGCGGGCGGTGGTGTAGTGATTATCATCATGCAGTCCGTTTGCATTGGCAAAGTGAGTGCCAGTGCAACCAAGTGAAAGAGCGGTTTGATTCATCAGTTCCGCAAAATCGTTGACATTGCCGGAAATCGTTTCCGCGATGAGATTTGCGCCTTCATTGCCGGAACGCAACATGGTGGCATAGATCAAGTCTTGAAAATTGATGGTTTCGCCGATGGACAGGGGAATGGTAGAACTATCGCTGGGGATGTTCGCGGAAATGTCATCCATGGTGACGGTTGCGTTCATGTCGCCCATAGTCAGCCCCAGATAGGCGGTCATAATTTTCGTGGTTGAGGCGGGATACATGGACTGATCGGCATTCTTTTCAAAAATGACTTCACCGGTGCTCGCTTCAATTAAAATGGCCGACTTTGCGTACAACTGGTCTTCGGTAAGGTTTTCGGGATGAGTTTCATCGTAGGCGGGCGCGTCGGACGAAAGCGTAGGAGCGATATATTTCACATCCGGCTCAACAACCTGCTGCGTATCTGTGGCAAGTGCCATAGGCGCGCCGTATGCGAAGCCCGCCATCATCATGACAATCGCCGCCAGTACGGCAACCAACCGTACGAACGCTTTCCTCAAACCGACACCCCCTGCAAGAACATATGCCAACAAAATATTATACCGCTGATCAGCCTATTTGTCCAATCGCAGCAAGCAGCCATCATGCGCAATCCCCTAGCGTGATGTTGCGAACCCATCGCCCCTTCCTGAGCACACGAAGCGCTAAAAATATCTTTGAGTTGAGCAGCGTTTGCACAATCAATACAGCCGCGAACATCGGAAGTTTTCCGGGGAGCAACAAGCCCATTAGTAGGCAGGCGGGTACAGCGACAACCCACATATAACCGCTGTCCAGCATCATGGCGTGTTTGGTGTCGCCGCCTGCACGCAGGCAGAAGAAACAAAACGCATACATGAAATTGACAGGTGCATAGGCAGCCATCACGCAGGATATCCTGGTAGCGATGCTGCGAAGCTCAGCACTGATGGAGTAGAGCAGTGGCAGCAAAAAAGCCAAGCCACAACAAAGCACTGTGCTGATAATGCCGATGAAAAACGTAAGAAGAAAAAGCTTTCGGGAGTTGTCCCGCGCCTTATCCAGATCGCCGGCGCCAAGCGCGGTGCCGATAAGCACCGACACGGCGGAAGAGTTGCCCATGACAATAACAGCGGATATCTGGAAGCATAGTTCCGCGATCGTGAGCGCGGGCAAGGCGGTTTCATCCAATCTGGCATAACACCAAAAGAAGATGTTAAGCCCTACCGCATATAGTATCTCGTTTACGATCAGAGGCATGGCCTTGGAGGCGAAAGTACGGCGGATGGAAGGACTCAGTCGAATGCATGCGGAAGGTTCAAACGTGTAATACATGCGCTTGCGTAGCATGAGCACCAGATAAAAACTCATCTCAAACAGACGGGCGATCAACGTACCGTATGCTGCGCCTTCTACGCCTAAACGTGGAAAGCCAAACTTACCAAAAATCAGCAGGTAATTGAAAACAGCGTTCATACCCATGCTGGCGATGCTTACCAGCATACTGGTTCGGTTTTGCCCAAGGGAGCGCAAGGAAAAGATGCAGATACTGCTGACAGCGGCAGGAAAATAGCTGAAAGCGATAATACGCATAAACTGCACACCAAGCGCCACCGTGCGGTTATCAGAAACAAAGATGCGCATGATGCTTTCCGGAATAAAAAAAAGCAACGCAAAAAAGACAGCAGCGTTCAACAACGCGAGGATTAACTCTGTCCAGAACAGCCCCATGCATGCTTTACGGTTCCGTGCGCCAAAGTATTGGCTGATCAGCAATCCCCCCGCGCCGGCCAACCCGAAGATGAAGCCATTGAAAATTACAATCGGTTTATTGGCAACGCTTACGGCGCTCATGGCTAACCCCTGCACATCCAGCGTGCCAACCATGAGCGTATCCACCATATTGAACATGTTGTTGATCAATTGCTGCACTGTAACAGGTAGCATCACGGCAAGTGCGCCTTTGTAAAAATCGCTAGTGCCTAAGTAAGGGCGAACTGTTTGACGCAGGCGCTGCATGTGATCCCTTCTTTCATGGTAAGTAGGTGCCTTGAAACACGCTGCTTCGATCCCATTGGGAAGTCGACGGCAGACCAACATCATAACGCATATATAAGAGATTGGCAACCATCGATCGCCGGAGAATGACCGATGCCATACGGAAGAAACGGTGAACCTGGAAACCATCACAAAGCGGTTTGCAAGGGCTCATGTATGGCGCAAACCGCCGACATGGTGTACAATAAGGTACAAACACACCGCACGCGCGGGCAGTATGGAGGGAAGCCATGGCATATCAGGCGCTTTACCGGCAATGGAGACCAATGACCTTTGAACAGGTCATTGGTCAGGAAGCAGTCGTAAAAACTCTGCGCAGGCAGATAGAGACGGGGCGAATTGCTCACGCCTACCTTTTTTGCGGTTGCCGGGGCACGGGAAAAACGACGCTGGCCAAGATCATGAGCCGTGCAATTAACTGCCAGCACCCAAACCATGGCGATCCCTGTGGCGTATGCGACCCCTGTAAGGCGATTATGGCGGAATCCACACTGGATGTGCTGGAGTTGGACGCAGCCAGCAATAACAGCGTAGATAATGTTCGCGATCTGTTGGAGCAAGTCCGTTATCCGGCGCAGGTAGGCAAGTACAAGGTATATATCATCGATGAAGTGCACATGCTTTCCACAGCGGCGTTTAATGCGCTGCTGAAAACACTTGAGGAGCCCCCCGCACATGTGGTGTTTATCCTCGCAACCACTGAACCGCAAAAGATACCGGCAACAATTTTAAGCCGTGTGCAACGGTATGATTTCGGACGCATCCCAGCTCCGTTGATTATTGAGCGTATGCAGCTCGCGCTGGAGGGAATGGATATTGCAGCGGAATTGGAAGCGCTGCAAATGGTGGCGCGTGCAGCCGAAGGAGCAATGCGTGATGCATTTAGTATTCTGGATATGTGTGTTTCCGCATCGGTGGAGGGAATGCTCACGACTGCTGTTGTGCGGGATGTACTTGGTTCCAGCGATAAGGATTTTCTGTTTGTATTTGGCGATTATCTTGCCAAAGGGGACACAGCTGGCGTAATGAAACACATTGATACACTGATGCGCTCCGGCCGCGAACCTCAGGTATTTTTGCGGGAAGTAACACGCCACCTGCGTGCGTTACTGACGGTGAAAGCGGTGGAAGAGAGCGCAGCCTCGCTGCTGGAAGTCACTGATGAAGATGAGAAGCGCTATCGTGTACAAGCGGATGCTTTTACACAGGAGCGATTGCTGCGGATACTGGATATCTTTATGCGCGCCGAAACCGAACTGCGCTATGCCTCATCACCCCGAATCGGTGTGGAAGTAGTATCGTTGCGCGCCTGTGCGGAAACCAGAGGAGAAGATACGGCGGCGCTACTAGAACGCATTGCAACATTGGAAGCAAAGCTCGGCGCATTGACCACGGCGCTGGACAACGGACAATTTGCCGCTACGGAAACAGCGAAACCCAGAGTAGCAAAGTCCTCCGATGCAGCCATGCCAGCAAGGGATGCGGCGCCGGCAAAACCTAAGCCTGCACCAGCCAACGAGCAGGAGGTTTGGGAACAGACGTTGGGCCTGATCGCCAAAACCGAACCGCCCCTTTTCGGGCTGTTAAAAAAGGAACGCTTCATCGGTGCGAAAGGCACGGTGTATCAGGTACAGGTTGCTTTTGAACGCAAGGACTTTTCCTTTGCGCAGCTTAACAAACCAGCGCGCAGGGAAAGCGTTTCCCGCGCCTTGAGTGAGGTGGCGGGAACAGCACTTACATTTGAAGCCGTACTGGAAGGCGACGGTGGGGCAAGGCTCCAAAGCGACCTGAGGGATGAGAATGCACGTACGTTGATCGATTCCTTTGGACGCGAAGCGGTGCAAATTGACGATACGGAACCTAAACAGTAGAAACCGATCAATAAAGCAACCGGAGGTTTACCTGTGAAGAAATCATACCTGAAGGCAGAACGCAGACGGGATGACGGCGCTCGATATAAACACGACCTGGGTCAACACTTCCTATATGATACCGCGCTGTTGCGTTCACTGGTGCAACAGGCAGGCGTAACCGAAACGGATCGAGTGCTGGAAATTGGTCCGGGAGCAGGAACCTTGACCAAATGCCTGTGCGAGGTTGCCGAGCGCGTGGTGGCTGTGGAGGTGGATGATACAGTCCTGCCTTTTTTGCGCGTGGCTACCGAGAGTTTTGGCAATGTGGAGATCATTCAGGGCGATATCCGTAGGATGGATCTTGCAGCGCTCGTGAAATTACTGGGTGGCGATGACTTTATTTTGGTAGCCAATATTCCATATAATATAACAACGCCGATTTTCGATCTGTTTTGGGGCAGCGCTTTGCCTATCAGAAAGATGTCGGTGATGGTACAAAAAGAGGTGGCTGAAAAGCTTGTTGCCAAACCTGGCGATGCTGCTTATGGATTGATGAGCGTGCGATGCCGCTACTACTGCGAACCTGCCATTGTCGCACAGGTACCAGCCAGCGCATTTACGCCGCCGCCCAAAGTGGACAGCGCTTTTGTAAACCTTTTGTTTCGTTCAGAACCTCCCGCGCCTGTGAAGGATGAGGTTCTATTATGGCGGATCATCCGTGCAAGCTTCGGACAAAGGCGAAAAACACTGCTCAACACGCTGAAGGGATCGACTCACCATTCGGCGGAGGTGTTGCGCGAAATATTCGATAGATTGGGTTTTTCGCAAACTGTGCGAGGTGAAGTGCTGGAGATTACTCAGTGGATAGAACTGGCGAACGAACTTGCATAGACTTGTTGGTATCATTCACGAGGAAGCGGCAGGTGTGGGACTCCGACCCTCTGGCTTCAAACGAAAATAGAATGATAATTGCAATCTTTCGGCAATATTGCCTATACGAGGGTAATGATCGCCGATTCTTCTTGAATCAGATCATTTATGGAAACGAGAGAATTTGCTCGATGCTTGCGATGGTTAGAATCGGTTGAAAGCTTCGGCATACAGAGAAATCCATCCATCCTGCGGCAGAATTTGGGGGATGACTCTAGCTTAAAATGAATCATCGTATCCAGAATATCGCAGGATTGTTATCACAAACTTGCAACTTTTACAAAATTCGTTTTTGGTGTAATTAGTGCCATCTGGAAAAGCAATGTTGTATGATGATTGAAAAAATGAATTGCAAAAAGCTGAAAAATGGCGCGATTCCATCGTTTTTCCCTTCGTATTTCAATTCATTTGAACTCATCCGGAGGTGAAACAAAGTATTCGGGTTGTGAAGAAAAAATCAAATTATTATTTTTTGCAGGAATTATGAAGTAATAGTAGAATATTTTGAATTAGGGAGAGATTGTGCCATTTCGTCGAAATGGTAATCGAATCCGCGGCGTAAGTCGCTCGGAAAACACGGTTTCACCCCCAATTTATGATTCCAAGGAGGAAAACATCATGAGTTTAGACCTGTCTTACCTGGGTATCATTGAATCCAAGGCTGTTTACCGCAACCTCCCCGTTAGCAAGCTAACCGAGATGGCGCTCGCGCGCGGCGAGGGCACGCTGAGCAACACTGGCGCGCTTGTGGTGAAAACCGGCAAGTACACTGGCCGTTCACCCGAGGATCGCTTTGTGGTTGACGAACCCTCCATCCATGACGAAATCGCTTGGGGTAAGGTTAATGTTCCCATCAGCAGCGAAAAGTTCGATAACATCTATCGCAAGATCACCGCATACTTGCAGAAGCGTGATGTTTTCGTGTTTGATGGCTTTGCGGGTGCTGATCCCAAATACCGCATCGGCGTGCGTGTTGTAAACGAGTTGGCTAGCCAGAACATGTTTATCCACCAGATGCTGCTTCGCCCGACCGATGCCGATCTGGATGCCTTTAAAGCTGATTTCACCATTATTGCGGCGCCTGGCCTCAAGTGTATCCCTGAGCTTGACGGCACCCACAGTGAAGCTGCCATCATTATCAGCTTTGAGCGTAAACTCGTACTTGTCGCAGGCAGCCAGTATGCCGGTGAAATCAAGAAGAGCGTGTTCAGCATCATGAATTATCTGTTGCCTAAGCAAGGCATCTTCTCCATGCACTGCTCCGCTAACGTGGGTAAAGATGGCGATAGCGCTGTATTTTTCGGTCTGTCCGGCACAGGCAAAACCACGCTGTCTGCTGACCCCAACCGCAAACTCATCGGCGACGACGAGCATGGCTGGAGCGATGATGGCGTATTCAACATCGAGGGCGGTTGCTATGCCAAGTGCATTAGCCTGTCCAAGGAACATGAACCGGAAATCTACGGCGCGATCAAGTTCGGCGCACTGGTAGAGAACGTGACCATGGATCCAGACACCCGCGAGTTTGATTTTGACGACGAGAGCGTAACCGAGAACACCCGCGTGGGTTATCCGGTTGATTTCATCAGTAATGCAGAGCTTTCCGGCATGGCTCCCACGCCTAAGACCGTTATCTTCCTGACTGCGGATGCGTTCGGCGTTCTGCCCCCCGTGAGCAAACTCGGCCGTGAAGCGGCCATGTACCATTATGTGAGTGGCTATACCGCACGTCTTGCGGGCACTGAGCGTGGCGTTACCGAGCCGCAGGCGACTTTCTCTACCTGCTTCGGCGCACCGTTCCTTCCCCTGCCCGCCAGCCGCTATGCTGAGCTGTTGGGCAAGTACGTAGCCAAGAGCGGTGCGAATGTGTACCTGGTGAATACCGGCTGGTCTGGTGGCCCCGCTGGCAATGGCGGTAACCGTATGAAGCTGCCTCTTACCCGTGCCATGGTGACCGCGTGCCTGAACGGCGAACTGGAAAAGAGCGAGTTCGTGCTCGACACCAATTTTAATGTGCTCGTCCCCACCACCTGCCCCGGCGTGCCTGCCGACGTGCTCGCACCCCGCAACACCTGGGCTGATAAAGATGCCTACGATACAACAGCCAAGAAACTTGCCGGCATGTTCCGCAAGAACTTCGAAAAGTACACGAACATGGATCAGAAGATCATCGACGCTGGCCCCAAGGCGTAAGCGGATGCCCTGCTGAAACAATCACCGCCCGACTCGAAAGAGTCGGGCGGTTTTGCGTATAACCTGGATGAACATCAGAGAGCTTTACAACCCGCCCGAGCAGGTGGGTTGTAAACTCAAGTACGACAGATTGGCAAACGACTGGATAAGGTGCGTTACCGATGCACAAGCTTGCGAGCCAATCATGGCAAGCCTACTGTCGCATGGCGCGTACCAGTGTGCCAGTTTCATCTGCTCCATATTCCCATGAGAATAGACCCAGCAAACCGTTGTCCATAACATAGCGGCTTTTTTGCGCGATGGAACGCGAATCATCATAGCTGATAAAGGTAAAACCGTCATAAAACCAGGGGGCCTGCGCGGAATCGTCGTAGTGCACAGCGCTAGGGTTATCGACAACCAGTTTGGCGATGTTTGTATAAGGAACGGTATCCACCTTTTTTGCCGGTTGCCCCAGTGGATCATCATAACCAGTTGTCCAACGATGACCATAGAACGCTATACCCAGCATTATTTTTTCTTTTGGGATGCCGGCATCCGCATAGGCGCGAACGCAAGCGTCAGCGGAAAGCGCCTCCTCACCAAAAGCATACAGTGGCGTGTGGTGTGTTGCACGGTTGTTATCCTGCATATCATAGGTCATCAGGTTAACCTGATCAACAATTTCACCAACATGGAGACAATCAATGTTTGGAATGCGTTCTGGAGAACCGCTTACTGCAATGCACAACCTGCGGGGCTTGCCATCCTGCGCAGTCAAATTATCCAATCCGTCGCGCACAGCCTGCAGAAGCAGTGTGTAATTGTCTCGGTCGTTCGGACTGCTTGCGATGCCTGCCTCAGAGGAGCCAGGATATTCCCAGTCAATATCCACACCGAGAAAACCATAGATTTGCAATAACTCAAGGGTATCCGCAACAAAAGCAGCGCGTCTCTTAGGGGTGGCGGCGGCATGTGAAAACCCATCCGCCCCCCAACCGCCGATCGAGAGTATGGGCTGGATGGTCGGATGTTTTGCTATATATTCCTGATATTCCTTAATGCCTTCCCAATGATCACCAGATACATGCCCTTTTTTGATCAAAGCAAAAGAAAAGAACATTTGATCAATGTCGGCGGCATCTGCGTCTCTGTAGGCAACATCTGCGCTATCGTAAACATAAACTGCGCTGAGTTTCTTTTCTTCGGCTATGGCTGCGTTACGCTGGGTAAAAGGCCATACCTGTACCAACAAAATCGTGAGCAGTACAAGCAATGCTGATATGGGAAGAGAATAATGGAGCAGATCGGGAACGGGATGATTCATTGGGATAACCTCCTGCACAAAGGCTAAATGTATCTAACGCTATTGTGCGATAAAGACACACATTCGTCAAGCAGAAGTCAGTTTTTCGGTCGTTGATCGAGATGATCCTTTATGGTATATTGTTTGAGGGTTCGGATACCAACATTGGCAAGCAAAAGTACCTTGATGCTCATGGAGTCAATTACCAATATAATAAACAGGTAGTGAATGTTCTTTTCGCTCACGAAGGCGGGAAAAAGATAGCAAGACAAATTCAGTGTGTACATGCTGGCAAACCTGAAACCATTGATCTGGTGGAAGACGATCTGGTTTTTGTGACCAACGGCAGTTGCACCGAAAACGCCACAACCGGCGATGATGACAACGCACCGGCCATGACGACACATACCGGAGACGGCGGTTGCTGGCAACTGTGGAAGAATATTGCCAAACAGGATGCGGCTTTTGGACACCCGGATAAATTCTGTGGCAATCTTCAGGCGACCAACTGGGAGTCCGCCACAGTGACTACGCTGGATGGTCGAATTCCATCTTACATTCAGAAATTGAGCAAACGCGATCCGTTCACTGGGAATGTGGTGACAGGCGGAATTATTACAATCAAGGATTCGAACTGGCTCATGAGCTTCACGGTCAATCGTCAACCGCATTTTCAAGAACAGCCCCGAGATCAGGTAGTGATGTGGGTGTATGGCCTTTACACCGATAAACCGGGCGACTATGTGAAAAAACCTATGAAAGACTGCACAGGCCGTGAGATTGTGGAAGAACTGCTGTGGCATATGGGCGTACCGGAGACAGAAATTTCCGACATGGCAAAGACCGGCGCTCATTGCATCCCTTGCATGATGCCCTACATTACCGCTTTCTTCATGCCGCGTAAAGCAGGGGATCGCCCTGAAGTGGTTCCAGAGAGAAGCGTAAACTTTGCCTTTATCGGCCAATTTGCGGATACAGCGCGCGATACAGTGTTTACGACGGAATACTCTGTGCGTACCGCGATGGAAGCCGTTTATACGCTGTTGGAGATCGACCGTGGCGTACCGGAAGTGTATGCCTCCTGCTATGATGTTCGAGCATTGCTGGAGGCAACTGCTCAAATGATGGATGGCAGGAAAATTACAGACATGAAACTGTCTTTCTTTACCCGCATAGGTGAAAAAATCGCGCTCAAGAAAGCATCCGGTACAGTGGTGGAGGAAATACTGAAGCGATATCACATCGTTTGAATCCTCTGAACACAAAGAACGACGAAGCATCATATCAGGCATGGGAAAATCATTGAAATGGTTCATTAAGAAATCTTATCAGGCTGGATAAGATTTCTTTTGTGCGCGGGCAAGAAATTTTCATTTTACGGTTTTATCTGAAAGTGGCATGACAGGAAATCTTGTCGGGGGTATCGAAAGGAAGAGTGCTGTGCAGTTGATTTGCTGATGCTTGTCGAGGAGAATATTCAATACGAAACAAACAGACATTCTCATCGTTGAATTTTCATTCCTTGTTACATACCGACACTGGAAAAATTTTATTGTATCCTTTTAATGTTCGTTGTATAATTCATTAATATAGAAGAGTGGAAGCGTGATGAAACAAGCGAATTGCTTCCGAAACGAAACATCTGATTCCGGGATGCGCGCCGTATCTGCACAACGATGTGCACGCAGTTTTTCCGAGTAGAACTCGAATATTGGGTAAAGTGACATGCAAACTCAAAACATTGTGTTTGGAAGGTGCAGCATTTGAACGATGGTGATAAAGGTAAGGCATGCCTGATAGGGGTGTTGATCGGCGATGTGAGTTTCGATTTCACTTCGGAACTGATGGCCGGTATTTCCAACGCCGCGACGGATGCAGGGGTTCAAGTTATGTTCCTGCTAGGCATGCAAAAGCACTCTGCGCCTTCCGAGTGGGAGAAAGGCCAAATCGGCGGCATGGGGAACAACAGTGTATATGATTATTCCGCACTCACCGGAGCGGAGGCATTCATTATTGCGTGTGGGTCGCTCACCGGTTTTTCGGGAGAAGGATTGCATCAGCGGTTCCTGGACCGATTTAACCACCTGCCTTATGTGGTTCTTCAGGAGCGTATCAAAGTAGAAAAGGCTCAAACAACCTATATCGTAGTAGATAATTACCGCAGCTTCAACCAATGCATTGAGCATTTGATTGTGGAGCATGGGTATCGAAAAATCGCGTTTGTATCTGGCCCGGAGGGGCATGCGGATGCACGGGAACGGTTGCGTGCCTATTTGGATTGCATGCAGAAGCACGATTTGCCCGTTTCTCCTGAGATGATCGCTTACGGGGACTTTTACGAGTATGCGGATGATCTTGTGGACACATTGTTGGATAACAACCCTGGACTGGAGGCCATTGCTTTCGCAAACGATGAAATGGCTAAGGCAGGTTATCGCGTATGCGGCAGACGAGGGCTGCTGGTCGGTAGAGATATCGCCATTACGGGATTTGACAATTTCAGTACCGGTCGTACCATGGTACCTCCGTTGACAACCGTATCGCAAGACACTTATCGAATGGGACGAACTGCGCTGGAAGCAGCTGTTACCCTTTTACGGGGCCACGCGTTTGAACCATTGGAAATGCGAACCGAGTTTATAAACCGCCAAAGCTGTGGTTGTCAGCGTGTTCAGCGTTGCCTAAATCAAAACGGAGAATCTGAAGAACCCGGATCATTGATTGATTCTGCGATCGCTGGAATCCTCGAAAGCTATGCGGACTCCTTTTCACAGGATGAACGCGAACATTATACGGGCATCCTCGGCAGATGCCTTGCACACCTGCGCCAAATCGCGCTGGAAACCCCTGGAGAAACACTCGACTTTGCATCGCTTGCCGTTTATCTGGAAGGCTTTATCGAAAGAAGCAAGCCGTTGATGCTTTTGCTCGCACAGACGCTGGAAGAATTTTTACTCCAGTTCTTATGCGCTCCGCACCAAACACCAGAATTGAAACGGTTTGCTGCTGCCATATCCTATATGCAACAATATCTTCACAACCGTGAATTTCACCGTTTGATGGAGCAGTTTGATACATACCGCATCCAAAGTTGGATTGCGCCGGAACTCACCCGCGGACTGTTCAACCAGACAAGCGAGGAAAATGTGTACCGCTGTGTAGCCGAGCGGTTGATGACAGCGGGGCTGAGGCAAGTGTATATTTATCTGCTGGACGCTCCACAGCGTTACGGAAGTGAAGGGCTGGCGGTAATCCCCCAAAAGCTCTTGATGGCGGCCTATGCTTCGCCGACGGATACGGTGGTCTATTCACGGGAAAAAATGCCGTTGATCGATGTACAGCACCCGATACGCGAAACTCCCGGTTTTTCTCAAATTTATTCGATTATGGCATTCAGCATCTATTCTGGCGAGACCCAATACGGTATTCTGCTGTGCGAGGCGGATTCATCCAAAAGTATGCTGCTACAGGTGATTGGACTGCAACTGGGCATGCTGATCGATTTTCTGGAGTTGCGCAGACAGGAACAGGCAATCAGTAATGAATTGGAAGATATTCGTGAAAAAAACGAGATTCTTGGTTTCCTTTCGGCCTACGACCAGCTCTGCGGGCTGCTGAACCGTCGCGGCTTTATTGAGCAGGCTATCCGGTTGAACCGCGAAAATATTGGGAAAACGGCATTCTGTGCGTTTATGGATCTGGACTATTTAAAGCAGATCAACGATACCTATGGCCATCCAGAAGGGGATTTTGCACTGCAGGGGTTCAGCGGGATTTTGAAAAGCATCATGGCGGAGGGTGACTTGATTGGTCGTATAGGCGGCGATGAGTTTGTCTGTATGTTTCTATCGGATGATCCGTGGTGTGAAGAACACATGCTGCTGCGTATGCGCACGGAAAGTGAGCGATTTAACGAAACGTCCGGCAAACCATACATGGTGGATGCGTCGGTAGGAATCGCGCGATTTACCTGCCGTCAGGGGTTGGAGGTAAGCAGCATCATCGCTGAAGCCGATAAGTACCTTTATGAAGCCAAACGGCGAAGAGTGACCTTCTCTTTACGGATGAATACCGCCTATTGGATCGAAACCGCTAAGGAAGGCGAAAGTTGAGAGGCTCGATCCTGTTCGTCTCCGATCAGATTGCCAATAATCTTTTAAATAAGGCAGGGCAATGTTTTATTTGCTAGGATTAGAGTGTAGATCTACCTGAAACAGAGACAAAAAAGCGAAATTTCATTACAAGCTCAAATCGGACAGAGCACTTTCGCGACCTGCCCGATTTGTTGTATGCGTAGCAACCGATCAACCATTTGTTATTGATTACTCTGATGCACGCTTTGCGAGTGCCAATGCCGCAAAATCTCCTAGGCTGTCGCCAAGCTTCGCAGGCACGATACGAACCCCCTGCAGAGCATGCGGCAGAGCCTCTCGTTCCAATGCGCGGCGCATGGGATCTTCCAATAAATCACTGCTGCGGGCATAGATAGAGCCAAGTACAATGCAATCCGGGTTCAAAAAATCAATCATTAAGGCTAACCCACGCCCAAGTGCGTTTCCACAGACCGCAAACACCTCTAATGCAGCAACATCTCCGGCATGCGCGGCATCAGCAACGGCTTTTGCATCTATTTTCTCGGCTTGCCAGTAGGCTGGCACATCCCCGTTTTGCCGATGCTGTTCGCCAATGGTCAACGCAAGCTGACGTAAACCGCCACCGGAGCAAAAACCTTCAAAGGAGCCAAGCTTGCCATATCCTGCTGGGCCAAAATCAAACAGACGCCAGTGGCCAACTTCGCCTGCATCACCTGTTACACCGCGCAGAATTTCCCCGTTTAACACAATGCCGGATCCAAGGCCAGTGCCAAATGTTAAAAAGATCATATTTCGACTGCCCTGCCCGGCTCCCCAGCGCCATTCTGCAAGGGCGCAGGCGTTTGCGTCGTTTTCCAGTACACACGGGGCATGCAGCCTTTCACTGACTAATTTCGTCAGCGAGACATCCCGCCAGCCCGGCAAATTAGGCGGATTATGCAGAGTACCGCTTTCTGCATCCAACGGGCCACCAACGCTGATCCCAATACCCGCAATCGATTTGTTTTCCCGCATTGCGTCCGCCAGTGAGCATAACCTGGACATTGCCTCCAATTGATCAGCGGGGGTAGCGATTGCCTCCCGTTGTATAATGCGAAAGCCGGAGGTTTCCTCTATACCCACGCTCACAGCACACTTCGTGCCGCCGATATCCAGCCCGATATAAACGCTCATGCCAGAGAGCCTCCAAACATTTCCTGTTCCAGCGCGATGCATAGAGCGTGATAAATAGGCAGATGTAACTCCTGCACGCGGTATGTTTCCTGTTCAGGCGCAGCCAGACATACATCGCAATACGGTTTTAATCTGCCGCCAGTTTCACCCGTGAGACCCATTACCTTTGCCCCGCGAGCTTTGGCTGCAATGGCAGCCGCGCACACATTGACCGCATTTCCGGAGGTGGATATCCCCAGCAATACATCGTCAGGTTTTGCATAGGCAAAAGCTTGCTGCGCATAAGTCAGTTCCGCCTGCACATCGTTTAAAAATGCACTGCTCATGCCACTCAATCCGTGAAGCACAATAACGGGCAGAGCGCGCTGCAACCGTGCAGCAATCGATCCATCGTCACCTGCTTGTGCAAGCGAATCACGCTCTGCCTGCGTGAGCGGTCGCTTTAATAGAAAGCCTTTCATCAGCTCCCCTGCGATATGCTCACAATCACAGGCACTGCCACCGTTGCCGCACAAAAGAAGCTTTCCGCCTTTGCGAAAGCTGGTTAGCATCAGAACCAGTGCTTTTTGTATATCTTCCTTGATTCCGGTGAGTTCTGGCCTTTCAAGAATCAACATTTTAATAGCCGGATGGAGTTCTGTCATTGCTATTCGTCCTTTCCAACTTACCTTTCGGTATATCGGTTTTCATCTTGAAATTCCGCAAATTTATACCGAAATCCTTCGCGATAGAGGTGGGGAATCCTCCGAAAATGGTAGGCAATCTATCGATCTTTCAAAGCAAATAGTACGACTAATATGGATTATCCAGTTACAGAGCTTCATTCAATGCCGCTGGTCGGTGGCTATCGCCTGCAGTGTGGTGATTTGCCATTGTCGTTCACTCGCGATTGCCTCAAAATCACCGGGATGCAGCAGATTAATCACTTTTATAGCATAATCTGATGCAACCATTGCGTGTTCACGCATATGACCAGTACCAACCGCGTGACCCGCGACCCTCAGCACAGTCTGCAACACGTTGCTTTTGCTTGCTCTAGCAAGTTTATGCACCTGAAACCCGGCTTGCCTTACATCATGCATTCGAGCTTCGCCTAGCTGCCAGGATTTGTTCACGTTCAAAGCGTCAAGCACGGTCGCAAAGCGACTGATATCATATCCGGCGAGCATAAAAATGTGAGCCGTCAACGCCAGTGACCATTTTGCGAGGTCATGCTGCGAGCACTCCTCATCCATCGAATTCAGCGTATTTCGAAGAGGTTCGTTGTCATCAATTTTGATTTTAACATTGGTTGGCATAGTCACCTCATCAGGTTTTCATTTGCGCATTTTCATTTTAACATGGCAATACTGATATGACAACGCGCCATTTAGATTCAACGACACCGCGCTTCATTGGGCTCAAGGTTTAAATCAGAAGACAAGACATGACTACCCATCTGAATACAAATGAAAACCATGCGTATAATTTGTGTGAAGGCAGAAGATGGTATATACTGGAAAAAGGAAATTCTATTGACAGGTGAAGGCGCATTTTTGTACAATGGGCATATTGAGGCAGGTGATCGAAATTGAAAAAAGCTAAGCGTGAAACCGTTGAGTATCGCTATTACGAGATGCCCTCAGACATCCCGGTACTTGCTTTGCTGGGTGAGGGTTGGATTCGACCCTATGGAGAGCAGGGCTTGGAGGCGCTCCATTTTCATAACCACCTTGAAATTGGCTATTGCTACGAAGGCAATGGGACATTGGTTATCGAGGATAGAATGCGCCGTTTTGAAAAAGGCACCTATTCGATCATTCCCCACAACATCTGCCATACTACGGTTAGCGACGGCGGTATGTTATGCCGCTGTGAATACCTCTTTATTGATGTGGAAACATTTTTAGAAAGCAGCTATGCCGACAACAAGCGTTTTGCCGAGCATTTGGTGCGACTGGTGAACCGGCGTGCGATCATTGGAGATGCGAAAGTAAACCTCAAACTCACGCAATTGATTTTAGCATTGATTGAGGAAATGCGGTTGAAGCGCCTCTTCTATCTTGTGAGTGCGCGTGGGTTATTGCTCACATTGATGATTGAACTGGCACGTACGGCGGAGGATGAGGAAGCAATTATGCCTGAACCCAAAGCGGCACAGAATCTGGTGATTCTGGACGCGCTCAATTATGTAACCAGCCGATACAGCGAAGATATCAAAGTGGAAGTACTTGCGGAAACCTGTCATATGAGTGAGACGCATTTTCGTCGGATATTCCGAGAGATCATGTCCATCGGGCCCTTGGAATACATCAATATTGTCCGTGTGGATATGGCGTGCAACCTGCTACGTACCACGGATTACAGCATGGATACCATCGCAAGGCGTTCCGGTTATCCCACCATGACTACCTTTGACCGTAATTTTCGAAAGGTAACAGGATGTACACCTCTTCAGTGGAAGAAAAATCCCGGTAATTATGAACAGAAACTACGCAATTATCGCATCGCTGCTTTTCAGGGATGGCGATAGAGAATAGTTGTGATGGGCGTTTCCATAGCCCAGTGGAGGCAGTTTGTGAATGCAGGTGGCTGAGGAATGTTGAAGCTTACCCTACGTTTTTGGATGTGACCGGTTTGTCCAAAGGATGTCTTTTACCTTAATCATTTGAACAACCGGATCAGGATTGTGAGCCATGGCATGATATTGCCAACGTAAAAAGCGGCATAGGAGAAGAAATCTCTTTTCACGAAAGGTTAGTCGTATTGATTGCTGTTACGAAAAATACTGGGAGTGAAAGCCTTGTGAGATTTTATTATGCCTGTAGAAACCGAGCAGTAACTGAAAGTCCTTCCGCAATTGGACGGATTTGCCGTATTTTTGGTTGAATTTGCCTGATATCACAATAAACATTCAAAAATGGGCGTTATATCGCCCATATAACCATCTATATGGTCGAATATGCATATTTTCTGATCGAAATTGTTTTCTATCGTTACGTAGACTATGGTAATATTCTACCATAGAAAGTCGGTTTGGTTGTAAGAAATGACGGGGCTATTCAATCCTTGTTTGCCCTTGTTTTGGTATACAACAACCGCCTTGAGAATGAATAGGAGGAAACACATCATGAAAAAGCTGGTTGCCATTCTGCTGGTGCTTGTCATGGCGATGTCACTGGTTTCCGTATCGGCCATTGCCGAGGAGAAAAGCCACAAACTGACCGTCTGGTGCTGGGACCCCGCTTTCAACTTGTACGCGATGCAGGAAGCAGCCAAGGTGTATAAGGCAATCGACCCTGCTTTTGAGCTGGATATTGTTGAAACCCCTTGGAATGATCTGCAAACCAAACTGACCACCGCAGGCATGGCTTCAGATTACAGCACATTGCCCGACATCTTCCTCTGCCAGGATAACGCTTTCCAGAAAAATGTTATGGCGTTCCCGGATCTCTTTGCCGATTTAACCAACAGCGGCGTTGACTTTACGCAGTTTGGCGCGGCCAAGACCGCCTACTCTGTTGTGGATGGCAAGAACTATGGTGTGCCGTTTGACAACGGCGCCGTGATTCAGGCAGTGCGCACCGATATCCTTGCGCAAGCCGGTTACACGGTTGCCGACCTGACTGATATCGACTGGGATCGTTACATCGCTATCGGTGAGGATGTTCTCGCCAAGACCGGCAAGCCCATGCTCAGCGGCACCGCCGGTGAACCCGACCTGGTGATGATGATGCTCCAAAGCGCCGGCGCCAGCCTCTTTGACGCGGAAGGCAAGCCTTCCATTGCTGGCAATCCTGTTGTTAAAAAGGTGATGGACACCTACACCACCCTTGTGAAAAAGGGCATCTATGTGGAAGT
>Ga0302289_1000359_pt1 | contig 21407 bp, 19 predicted proteins | sample III_Fen_N1_2_FD_194552 | JGI IMG/M metagenome (GOLD analysis project Ga0302289, IMG submission 194552) | Peat permafrost microbial communities from Stordalen Mire near Abisko, Sweden - III_Fen_N1_2 | ecosystem: Environmental > Terrestrial > Soil > Wetlands > Permafrost | place: Sweden: Abisko... | reverse complement strand
CGGGTGCGGTGTGTAAGGATTTTCCGCGTCAACGTAACCACCCTGCGGTGGCTGCACGGCATAACCCCGCTCATCATAGCCGACTTGTCCGGCATAAGCGGGATTGTAGGGTGCATTGGGATCGTACTGCTGCGAAGGGTCGACTCCGTAAGCGGCGGGATCATCGCGATAACCGCGCGGCGCACCAGAACCCTGTCCGGCTGCCCGGGGGTCTTCTTCATATGGCGGATATCCGTAGCCGCCGTCGTGTTGATCCATATGGTTCACGCTCCTCGTTTGAGAATCGGCTCTCTATTGTTTGCCGGAGTGGTGCATTGTGCACGGGAATCTTTATTCCTTCTGGTAGGATGATCGGTCTTTCATGCGCCATAGTACTATGAAGCTGGCGAATCCGGTCACAAGATATAAATCCCCATTTCAATGCAACTATAGTTTACCATAGGAAGTGGGGGGGAATGATCAGGATTATTGTGAAGAATCTATGGATAAATTGTTAATCCTTATACAGCTAAAACACGCGAAGTGGGGGAGAAAGAATAAAAATAGAGCCGAAAAGCCTTTTTCAGGCATTCGGCTCCCTTTACGCGCACGCAATATAACTGTAAATTATGAACGAGCGGCTTGCATTCCGCCGGGGTTGTTCTATCAATTAAATTTGCATGCATTCAATCCGTTTGCGCGGGACAACTCATTCCATGATCTTTAAATTAAACTTGCATGCATTCAATCCGGTTGAACGGGACAACTCATTCCATGATCTTTTTTGTAGAGCTGCAGCCGATTCGGGTTGCGCCTGCTTCGATCATGGCGAGCGCCTGCTCGCGCGTGCGAACGCTGCCGCTGGCTTTTACGCCCATCTCGCTGCCGACGGTCTTACGCATCAAGGCGATGTCTTCCGGCGTAGCACCGCCGGTGGAGAATCCGGTTGAGGTTTTCACAAACGCGGCACCCGCGGCTTTTGCGGCGAGGCAAGCATTTACCTTCTCATCATCTGTCAACAGGCAGGTTTCGAGGATGACTTTGACGATGGCGGGTTTTGCCGCATGGACGACCGCAGCGATATCCGCCTGTACAGCGGCCCAGTCGCCTGCTTTTGCCGCGCCGATGTTCATGACCATGTCGACCTCTTGCGCGCCATCACGGACGGCTAAGGCGGCCTCAATGGCCTTTGCACCGCTCATCATCGCGCCGAGCGGGAAACCGACGACCACGCAGACTTTCACGCCGCTACCCTTTAACTCCTGCGCAACAAGCGTGGTGTAGCAGGTATTGACGCAGACGCTTGCGGTCTTGTAAGCCTTTGCTTCCGCGGTGACGGCGAGGATATCCGCGTGAGTTGCGTCCGCTTTGAGCAAGGTATGATCCAGATACGTATTCAATGGGTTCATGCAAAATACCTTTTGAGCAGCCCCTCAAAACCTTTGCCATGGCGGGCTTCATCGCGTGCCATTTCATGCACGGTGTCATGGATTGCGTCGAGGTTGAGTTCCTTGGCGCGCTTGGCGATCTTCGTCTTGCCATCGCATGCGCCAAACTCGGCAGCGGCGCGCAGTTCGAGATTTTTCTTGGTGGAGGTGGTGATTACTTCGCCGAGAAGCTCAGCAAAACGGGAAGCGTGATCCGCCTCTTCATACGCATAGCGCTTGAACGCCTCGGAAACCTCGGGATATCCTTCGCGCTCGGCGACGCGCGCCATAGCCAGATACATACCGACTTCGGTGCACTCGCCCGCAAAGTTCATGCGGAGGCCTTCGAGCACTTCTGCGTCCACACCGGCTGCGATGCCGACAACGTGCTCTGCGGCGTACTGCTTGACTTCCTGAGAAATCTCGATAAAGGAATCTCCCGGCGCTTTGCAAACCGGGCAGAAGTCCGGCGCGGTGTCACCAGTGTGAACATACCCGCAAACAGGGCAACGGAATTGTTTTGTCATAAAAAATACGCTCCTTTCGGGGGTTTGACCCGTGTAAATTGTAATGATAACATAGCACACTTGCACCAGCGATCATATCATCAGTATAGCTTCGGGAATGTTAACAATCAATCACAAAAGCGAAAAACCTCTACCAAAACGGGGGTTCCTTTGCTATACTGCTAGACGATGAACACGCAACATGGGAGACTGGAATGAAACGATTCCTCGGTATCTTACTGATTCTTACAATTTTGCTCACGCCTGCGGTGGCACTTGCGGACTATGATTACGACTCGATTCCGACGCCGAACATGATCGTTGTGGACGGAGACGACCCGAGCGTTGTGTTTTACGAGCGCAATGCAGACCAAAAGGTATTTCCTGCGAGCACGACCAAGATTATGACAACGCTCGTCACGCTGGAAAACGGTAATCTTGACGATTCGTTTACGGTCGGCGACGAGGTGCTTGGGACTACGATTAAGTTTACGCAGTATTCCTCGCTCATGGGTATTCAGCCCGGCGAGACGTTAACGCTGCGCGACCTTGTATATGGGCTGATGCTCGTCTCAGGCAACGATGCCGGTGAAGCGATCGCCAAGCATGTTGCAGGCAGTGTCGATGCTTTTGTTGCGCTGATGAATCAAAAAGCGCAGGAGATAGGCATGACCAATACGCACTACAGCAATCCCCACGGCGTACAGAACGATGACCATTATACGACCGCGCGCGACATGGCAAAACTCATGGCCTACGCGCTGAAAAACGAAGATTTCGTCAAGATCGCCAGCACAAAGACCTATACGGTACCGGCGAATAACGTCCGAACGACGGAACTCGTGCTGACCAATACCGACCGCTTGCTCAACGCGGTTGCCGGAGATCCGGTACAGACCGTTTATCCCTACGCAATCGGCGGCAAGACCGGGGACACAGATAGCGCGGGCAAGTGCCTCGTCGCCGCCGCGGAAAAAGACGGCGCGCGCGTCATCATCACCATGTTTGGCGATAAGGCGGATCTATACGGCGGCGATACGGTGACCACCAACCTCGCGCGGTTCGTCAACGCCGCAGCCATATTTGAGTATGTATTCGCAAACGATTATCAAACAGTCACGGCTGCGGAGCTGGGCTTAAAAACGACGTTTTCCACGGGAGTAGTCAACGCAAACGCGGCGGATTTGCAGGATGGCCAGCTGAACATGACCGCGAATATCGATGGGCTGACGATTCGCGCCTCCACTGATAAAATCAGCAATTACAAAGCAAACGCCGCGTCCATTACCGCAAATGTCGTATTGACCACAGATGCGCAAGCGCCGATTACCGCGGGACAAAGCATGGGCACCGTCGAATACAAGATTGGTGACAAAGTGATCTGCTCGGCTCCGCTGAGTGCGGACTTCGCGGTGGGTCAGGGATCGGAGACAGCGACGGCGCAACCGGAGAATACCGATGCGGTGACCGCCTCGCCGGATAGCACACCGCTCATCGACAAAGGGCGCAAGGACTGGAGCACGGGAGACACGCTCACGCTGACGTTTGTCCTGCTGGCGGTGTTGCTCGTTGCGTTGGTCGTGATCTTCATCCTATCCGAACGCAAACGTCGCTATGAAAGAAAACGCCGCGCAAGAGCGAAGCAGCGCAAGCAGCAATACTACGAGTAAACCACAATGCCGCCGCATGACTGCGACGGCATTTTTTTATCGGGTCGATCGTTGATTTAATAATCTCTAATTCCTAACGCTGCTTCCAAAAATCGCGCAACGCAACTCTCGTTGTTGCTGGCGTTGAGTACGATGTCGGCTACGGCTTTCACCTCGTCAATCGCGTTGGCGGGCGCGCCGCCGATATCGGCAAGAGCGACCATCTCCAGATCGTTGTTATAATCTCCGATGGTGAGGATTTTTTTCACATCGCCGCAGCGCGCGCGGACATCCTCCAGCGAGGTTCCCTTATTGACCCCCGCAGTGACAAACTCCAGGTACCAGTCTGCCGTACGAAACACCGAAAACCGATCGATATACGACTCTTGCATCACCGCGGCATGAATCGCGTCAAGATTCGGCGAAGTGTGTGCAATCAATAGTTTCAGCATGGTCTCCTGAATTTGATCGATTGGTCGGTTCAATACGGGTAGATGCTCGAACACGGTTTGTGGATCGTCTCGCTGGGTTGGATTCGTCTCAAAAATCGAGGTTTCGGTGAATACCTGAACGCAGGCGTTACTACGCACCGAGACAACGCGCGCAGCGAGTCGTTTCACGAGCGCATGGTCGACAGCGTGAATCGCTAGAAAACGCTTTTCAGTGAGATCGTACAGCCCCGCGCCATTGAGCAGAATGCAAGGTGCATTCACCGGAAGATCGCGCTCGATTGCGCCGATAATGGACGGCGCGCGCCCTGTCGCGACGCCGAAGCGCCCGCCCTGAGAAACGAAGGATTCGATTGCCGCGCGGTTTTCCGCCGAGACACACTTCTCGTCGTCAAAGAGTGTTCCATCCAGATCACAATAGAGATAATAGCCGTCAAAGGCGCCCATGTAGCCTCCCAAACAATGCAACGCTGCCCCCTAAGCGGCGGCGCAATTGGGTCTATTATAAACGACGGGGGGAGTAAACGCAATCGTTTCGCGCGAATACGACAGGAATTTGATAGGATTCTGACGCAATGGTTGCGCTTTTTGACACAACGCCAGTCGCGCGCGCGCTTGAAAGTACGCGAGTGGACGAGTATACTATTATCCGTGGCGAAATGATCGGTCCGTGAACCGACTGGATTACAACGCGCATCCATTGGGAAATACAGTAGGGGGAAGAGTGCATGAGCGAAAGCAAGCAGCCCAGAGTCGTCGGCGTTGGCGCGGCCAATGTGGATGTACACGGGCAAAGCCGCAAGGCAATCGTGATGCGTGACTCCAACCCCGGCTATATGGCGACTTCCGTCGGCGGGGTCACACGTAACATCCTTGAAAATCTTGCGCGGCAAGGGGTCAGCGTAGCGCTGCTTTCCGCCGTGGGAGACGATCTTTATGGCGAAAAGATCGTGCGCGACAGCACGGCAGCGGGGATCGATATGTCGCATCTGCTGCTGAAGCGCGGCGCGGTGTCTTCCAGCTATATCGCAATTCTCGACGAGCTAGGAGATATGCTCCTTGGCATGTCGGATATGAGCATCATCGAAGATTTATCGAGCACGTATCTGAGCGAAAACGCGGCGATCTTGAGCGGCGCGGATGCGATTGTTTGCGACGCATGCCTGCCGGTTTCCCTACTTGACCACCTTGTTTCTGAGGCAGCGAGCGGTACTCCTGTGCTGATCGACCCGGTCTCAACCGCGTATGCGCGCAAGATGGAGCCAATCGCGGGAAAGTTTTATGCAATGAAACCAAACGTGATGGAGCTGAGCATTCTTTCCGGCTTGCCGACCGAGACGCAAGCGCAGATTGAGCACGCTTGTGAAGCGCTGCTCAGGCGCGGCGTCAAGCGCATTGCCGTCAGCCGCGGCGAAAAAGGCTGTTATTATGCGGATGCCGACGGAAACAGAATCTTTCGTGCTTTGCGACCCGTTTCACAGATGGTGAACGCGACAGGCGCGGGCGATGCCTTTATGGCAGGATTCACCCATGCGCTGGTAGATGGTTTGGCGGTGGAAGAAATGCTGGACTATGCGTTGGCCTCCGGCATTACCGCGATACAAAGTATGACGACGATTAACCCGGATATGAGCGACGCGCTCGTTCGGGAAAACCGGAATCGATATCGACTGTAAAGGGCAAATGTGCCCAAAAGGAGCGAAACAAAAATGCAGATGAAACAATATTTGGATGTGTTACCGGAGATTCAGGACGCGCTAGACCACAACAAACCTGTGGTGGCGCTGGAGAGCACGATTTTAAGCCACGGTATGCCGTATCCCGAAAACGTTGATTTCGCTGCGGAGGTGCAAAAAGTGGTGCGCGCCGAGGGCGCAATCCCCGCGACCACCGCGTTGATCAACGGGCGGATTAAAGTTGGCCTCAGCCCCGCGGAGCTAGAGGTGATGTGCCGCGCGGACGACGTCGGCAAAGTGAGCCGTCGTGACATGCCGATCTATCTTGCGATGAAGAAAAACGGAGCCACCACCGTTGCAACCACCATGATCTGCGCCGCAATGGCGGGGATCAAAGTGTTTGCTACCGGCGGCATCGGCGGCGTGCATCGCGGCGGCGAGGTGACCATGGATGTCTCCGCCGACCTGCAGGAACTCAAGCAAACGCCTGTGGCGGTTGTTTGTGCGGGTGCCAAACAGATTCTCGACATTGGGCGTACACTCGAATACCTTGAGACGATGGGTGTGCCCGTGCTCGGCAATGCAACGTCGGATTTCCCTGCGTTTTACTGCCGCAAGAGCGGCTTTGGCGTGGATTATGCCGCAAAGGACGAGTCGGAAATTGCCGCTATCATCAAGACAAAATGGGATCTTGCGCTGGAGGGCGGCGTGCTCATCGGCAATCCCATTCCGAAAGAATACGCGCTCGATTACGACTATATGGAAAGCGTAATCAACAAGGCGCTTATCGAGGCGGACGAGAAGGGTGTGCGCGGCAAAGAGATCACGCCGTTTCTGCTGGCAAAGATCAAGGAGATCACCAAGGGCGTGTCTTTTGCCTCAAACGTGCAGTTGGCTTACAACAACGCGCGGGTGGCTTCCAAGATCGCCAAGGAGCTCTGTAAGCTTTCCTAAGGCGGTTGCATAGAAGAACCGAAACACAAAAAAAACGAGGTTCCGTTAGGCATTACATAGCAGAATCGAAACACAAAAAAAGAGGTTCCGTTGTCGGAACCTCTTTTTGCATGCTGAAGCGTGCGATAAAAATGGAATTGCCCCCGTTCGCGAGGCTTGCAACACCGCGCCAAACAATCGGTGGTTGCAATGCCTGCACGACGAGGACAATTCGAGGAGAGAGGAAAAAAGAAGAATAACGATTGCGCTTGCCGCAGCGTTTGCCCGCATTGCCCAGATGCGAACGAACCGCCTTGACTTGCTGTTTCTCCGTTTACGCGCGATTCAAAAAGAATCATTGAGGGTAAAAACTACGTGAGAAGGAAATAGTCACGCAGAAACCCCGCGCGCGGTTCTCCGCAATTCGCCCCAGCCGTATGAGGATATACAGCAAGCAGACGAGCGGCGAACAGCGCATAGGACGCGTTCGCGAAGGGGATAAAAGTTCGGTGCAGCAAAGTATGCTACACCGATGACAGGAAGGCTCAGCCTTCGAGAATGTATTGATTCAGAACGGTTTCCAGATATTCCTGACGGCCGGAGGTGTTTGGCGTCGTGCCGTGAATCAGGGCGTAAGCCTCTAATTCAGAGAAACCCACGCGCCCGCCGACGATATCCTTGCCGATGCCTTCCGAGTAGCTCTCATAGCGCTTGGAGACAAACTGCTCAAAGACGCCGTCTGCTACAAGCTTTGCCGCAACGCGTAGACCCTTGGCAAAGGTGTCCATACCGGCAATGTAGGAGAGGAAGAGGTCGTCTTCCTGGAAGGAACCGCGGCGTACTTTTGCGTCAAAATTCAATCCGCCACTGGTGAAGCCGCCCGCAAGCAGAACCTCATACATCGCAAGTGTAGTGTCATAAACGTTGGTGGGGAATTGGTCGGTATCCCAGCCGAGCATAGGATCGCCCGTGTTGGCATCCACGCTGCCGAATGCGCCGTTGATGCGCGCCACATTCAGCTCGTGCTGGAAGGTATGCGCGGCAAGTGTTGCGTGGTTTGCCTCGATGTTCATCTTAAAATACGGCTCGAGCTTATACTTGCGCAGGAACGCGAGCACCGTTGCCGTGTCGAAATCGTACTGATGTTTTGTCGGCTCTTTCGGTTTCGGTTCGATGAGGAACTGCCCTGTAAACCCGATCTTCTTTGCGTAATCGACCGCCATTTGCAATAGCCGCGCGAAGTTATCCAGCTCCAGAGAGGTGTCGGTGTTGAGAAGTGTTTCATACCCTTCACGTCCGCCCCAGAAGACATAGTTTTCGCCGCCGAGCAGTTGCGTTACTTCGATTGCTTTCTTGATTTGAGCAGCGGCATAGGCAAACACGCTGGCATTGGGCGAGGTGGATGCACCGTGGACAAACTTGTCGTCGCTAAAGCAGTTGGACGTGCCCCAGAGGCACTTGATCCCGGTTCTTGCCATCTCCTGCTGAATGACAGCGACCACTTCGTCGAGCACGCGGTTGGTCTCCAGTAAGTTGGCTTGACGCGGCGCGATATCCGCATCGTGGAAGCAGAAATAGCCGATCTGCGCTTTTTCCATGAACTCAAACGCGGCGTGTACGCGCGCCTTTGCGCGGGCGATATCATCGCTGGTTTCGTCCCACGGGCGGAAGATCGTAGCGTTGCCGAAGGGATCGTTGCCACGGTAGGTAAACGTATGCCACCAGCTCATTGCAAATCGGAGGTGATCCTTCATCGCCTTTCCGGCAATGATCTCCGTGGGGTTATAGTACTTGAACGAGAAAGGATTTTTACTCTTCGCTCCTTCGTAAGCGATTGTGCCAATCTGCTCAAAATATGCCATGTTGGGTTACTCCTTTGGTTGTTTGCTCCGAAGAAAACGAGGTTGTCTCGTAAAAACGCTATGAATACAGAGTAAGCGTTAGGCGAGGGACTTGATTGCGCGGCGCTTGCTGACGACGTCGAAGATAACGGCTGCCAGCAGGACGAGACCCTTGACGACCTTCTGGAAGTTGGAATCCACGCCGATGATGTTCATGCCAAGGTTGAGCACGCCCATGAGGACCGCGCCGACGACCACGCCGCTGACCTTGCCGATGCCGCCGTAAGCGGATGCGCCGCCGATGAAGCAGGAGCCGATGGCATCCAACTCATAGTTGGTGCCCGCAGCCGGGTTGGCGGAGGTGAAACGCGCAGCGACAACCAACGCGGCAAATGCGCTCAGGAACGAAACATTGACGTAAGCCGAGAAGAAGATGTTGTTTGTGTTGATGCCGGAGAGTTTCGTGGCCTTCTCGTTTCCGCCGAGCGCGTAGAAATGGCGTCCAAAGGTGGTCTTCGCCGTGATGTAGGTGTAGATGGCGACGATCAGGATGAGCCAGAGCAGGATGTACGGAACACCCTTATAAAGCGAAAGCTTGTACATGAGCAACATGACGATGCCGCACAACAGTACGATTTTGGTATACAGCGAGGCAGGCTTTGCGACTTCATAGCCCTTGCGCTTTTTGTTGACGTTGGTGGCGATGGTCGCCACAATGAAAATTGCGCAGCAGATCACGCCGAAGATGAGGCAGGAGTATTTCACAACGCCACTGTCGAGCGCGGGAATATTGACGTAATTGTTGAAGATTGCGAGATAGCTATCGGAGAAGCCGGAGATCGTGGTGCCGCCGAGGATGGCCTGTGCCAATCCGCGGAAGAGTAGCATGCCCGCGAGGGTTACGATGAATGGTGGAATGCGCACATAGGCGATCCAGAAACCTTGCCAGGCTCCGATGGCGACGCCGACAAGCAGGCAAATGATCATTGAAATGTAGATATTCCAGCCGAGATTCACCATCAACACGCCCGCGATCGCGCCGACGAGGCACACGGTTGCGCCGACCGAGAGGTCGATGTTGCCGCCGGTGAGGATGCACAGTAGCATACCAACCGCGAGGATGACCACGTAGGAGTTCTGCATGATCAGGTTGTTGATGTTTTGCGGAAGGAACATGCGGCCTTCCGACCGGATGACGAAAAACAGATAGACCAGCACCAGCGCGATGACCATCGTGTTTTTCAGAAGAAACGCTTTTGTTTTTTCCAAGAGGATTGTGTTTTTGCTGCTCATGACTTATGCTCCTTTGTTTACGCTGAGTATGCTGGACATGATGCGCTCTTGCGTTGCGCTCTTTGCGTCCATTTCACCGACGATCTGACCCTGACTCATGACATAGATGCGGTCGCACATACCGAGCACTTCCGGCATCTCCGAGGAGATCATAATGACGGATTTTCCCGCCGCGACCAGGTCGTTGATGATGCAGTAGATTTCATATTTCGCGCCGACGTCTATGCCGCGCGTGGGTTCGTCGAGAATCATGATATCCGGTTCAGCGAACATCCACTTAGCGAGCAGAACTTTCTGCTGATTGCCGCCGGAGAGATTACCGACGATTTGCTCGACGGAGGGGCTCTTAACGCCGAGCTTTTCTTTCATATTGACAGAGACATTATACTCAAGATCCAGATCGATCACATGGTGATGGCTGACCTTGTCGAGTCTTGCGAGCGTGGTATTCACGCGGATGGGATTGGACAGGATCAATCCATTGCCTTTGCGATCTTCGGTGACATATGCCAGACCGTGTTTGATTGCGTCCCGCTCGTTACTCAGCACGACTTCTTTGCCGTTAATCTTCAGTGTGCCGCGAATGTCATTGCCATAGCTTCTGCCAAAGATACTCATGGCAAACTCGGTTCGCCCCGCACCCATAAGGCCGGCGATGCCAACGACTTCACCCTTTTTGAGTTTGAAGGAGACGTCGTCCACAACCGTGCGATCGGAATAAAGCGCGTGCTGTACGGACCAGTGATCCACCTCAAGCACCACTTCATCCTGCACGTTTGACTCGCGCTTGGGGAAGCGGCTGGTGAGCTCGCGTCCGACCATGCCGCGGATGATGCGACCCTCGTCCACCGTGCCGCCAGTGCTATCGAGTGTTTCGATGACAGCGCCGTCGCGAATGATGGTGATTTGGTCGGCTACATACGCGATTTCGTTGAGTTTGTGCGAAATGATAATGGACGTAACGCCCTTTTTCTTGAATTCCTTGAGCAGGTTGAGGAGCTTCATCGAGTCGCCTTCGTTGAGTGAGGCGGTCGGCTCGTCGAGAATGAGCAACTGCACGTTTTTCGAGAGCGCTTTTGCAATCTCAACCAACTGCTGTTTGCCAATGCCGATGTCTTTGATCAACGTATGGGAAGACTCCTTTAAGCCAACAACGGCGAGCAACTCGTCCGCCTTGGCATAGGTTTCGTTCCAGTTGATGCTCATCGCACTGCCGCGTTCGTTACCGAGGAACATGTTTTCCGCGATCGAAAGATAGGGAACCAGCGCCAGCTCCTGATGGATGATGACGATTCCGCCGCTTTCGCTATCGCGAATCTTTTGGAAATGGCAGAGCTTGCCATTATACAAAATTTCGCCGGTATAGCTGCCGAACGGATAAATGCCTGATAGCACATTCATTAGCGTGGATTTACCCGCGCCGTTTTCGCCAACCAGAGCGTGGATTTCTCCGCGCTGTACTTCAAAGCTGACATCGTCCAGCGCTTTGACACCGGGGAATTCTTTCGTAATGTGCCTCATTTCGAGAATGTGATCCGACATGATGTTCCTCCAAGATTGCATGTTTCAAATCTGAGATAAAAAAAGCATACGAATAACGGGTATACGTTGATTCGTAACGATTTCACTGCGTCTGTTTCAACAGGATGTTGGCGCACTGAAATCGCGGCGATAAGCGTGAGAAGAGGCATAAAAAATTCGAAGGGCGGGCGGGTGACCGCCCGCCCTTCGACCGGTTGTTGCCGGAAGGTGCTTAGATTATTTGAGTTGGTCTGCAGTGTAGTAACCGGAATCGATCAGCAGCTCTTTGTAGTTGTTGACATCCGCGAATACCGGCTTGCAGAGGAAGGTCGGGATGATGCCCGTGCCGTTGTCATAGGTCTTGGTGTCGTTGACTTCCGGCGTCTTGCCGCTGAGCAGATCGCTGGCCATGGTCACGGTCTGGGCTGCAAGTGTACGGGTGTCTTTGAAGATGGACATCGACTGTTTGCCAGCGATGATGTCTTTGACGTTGGCAATGTCGCAATCCTGACCGGTGACGATCGGGTACTTGCCGGTGTAGGAGCTGGCCAGAGCGTTCGTTACGCCCTTGGCGGTGGAGTCATTCGAGCAGAGGCAAGCATCAAGCTGCGTGCCGTCAGCATAGAAGGACGCGAGGAGGGCTTCCATGCGGGCCTGGGAAGTTTCGGTGCTCCACGCTGCGGTGGCGACTTCGTCAAACTTAACCTGCTTGGAAACAACGGTCAGAACGCCGCTGTCGATGTACTTCTGCAGAACGTCCATTGCGCCCTGATAGAAGAAGAGAGCATTGTTGTCCGCCGGGTCGCCAGCGGTGATTTCGATGTTGTACTTACCACCGTCAGCAAGTTTCAGAGCAGACTCAATGTACTGACCCTGGATGGTGCCGACCATGTAGTTGTCGAACGTGCAATAGTAGCTGACAGCGTCGGTGTCCATGATCAGGCGGTCATACGCGATGACATAAATGCCAGCGGTCTTGGCCGTTGCGAGTACGGCGGTCAGCGTCTTGCCGTCGATGGCGGCGATGACGAGGACTTTCACGCCCGCGGAGATCATGTTTTCAATCTGGCTGACCTGGGTGTTGACTTCGTTGTTGGCATACTGCAGATCGACTTTGTAACCAGCGGTTTCGAACTTGTCTTTCATGTTCGCGCCGTCCTGATTCCAACGCTGCAGATCCTGGGTGGGCATCGAAATACCAACGAACTTGTCGTTCTTGGCGCTCGTGCCAGAGCATGCCGCCATAGAGAACAGCAATGCCACGACTAGGAGTACGGTAATGATCTTCTTCATGTGTAGAATTCTCCTCCTTAAGATGTGATGTGTTTGATGTGCCAACTTGGCTGTATCTACAAGCTATCACAGCGCATTGCAATCATAAATAGGACATATCCAATAAATTCTGCTCAATATTGGCTTATTTTCTATTACTTCGTTTAGCTACAGCATAATATTGTGCAGATTGATATAAAACACGGCAATATAATCCTATATTACAATATTGTACTATTTTTTATAAGAAAAACACCCAAAAAAGGGGGTTGAGCGTTTCACGGTGTCGATCAGGCGAATCAGCTAATCCAGATTCAGATAGACCTGTTCTCTGCGGTGGAATCCGCCGTCTATGATGACCTCGTCGATGTTGTCGCGCGTCACCATGATGGGCGTGAGTTTTTTGTAAGGTATGTTCGATACGCCATCAAATATGGTGTCCGTCGTCGTCGGCATTTCGCCGCGTATCATCTTAACCACAATTTCCGCGGCTTCTTTGGCGAGCTTTTCAACCGGCTTATAGACGGTCATCAGCTGGGTGCCCTCAACAATGCGCTGGCAGGCGGCGAGATCCGCGTCTTGACCCACGAGCTTCACCGTGCTGGCGAGCCGGTGTTCGGAGAGCGCGAGAAACGCCTGGCTGGCAAGGTCGTCATTTCCGCAACGTACGCCGTCAAAGGCAATCCCGTCGGCGATGGTCTTGTTGACGACCGTATAGGCCGTCTCTGCGAGCCAGTTTGGCGCATACTCCTGACGGACGACAGTGAGGTCGCTCTTTGCGATGACCGCGTCAAATCCCTGGTTTGCCTGCGAAACGTTTTGATCCGCCGGAGAGCCGCATATGCTGAGGATTTTGCTGCCGTGCGGTAGATTTTCCACGAGCGCCTCCGCCATCATCGTGCCGACCATTTCGTTGTCAAACGAAATATACAGATCGGTTTTTGCATTCATGATGAGGCGATCATAGGAAATGACATAAATACCAGCATCGCGCGCTTTTTGCACGATGTCCGACAAACCGTAACAATCCACTGCGACCACAACGATGGCATCCACGCCTTTTTTGATGAAGTACTCAATTTGCGAAATCTGCTCGTTGGAGTCACCGTTGGCAATCTGAACATTGACCTCCGCACCGAGTTCACTGGCCGTGGAGACGAAAACGTCCCGATCCCGCTGCCATCGTTCGATCAAAAACGAATCGAAGGATATGCCGATCAGCGGCTTATCCTCTCCACTAGGTTCCTTCTTCGTCTCGGCACTGTCCCCGCCGCAGCCGGCGGAGAGAAACACCAGCGCGAGCGTCAGCAGCAACGCGAGCGTCCTCCTATAAAACAGGGATTTTTTCATATACGTGCCTTTCCTATCTTCATGCATCGAGCGCACTGCCCGCTCAGGCGTTTGTCATGTTGAGTATCTGCTCGCGGTATTCGGACGGTGTAACGCCCTCGAATCGCTTAAATAGCCGGGAGAAATAGTTCGGGTCGTTGTAGCCGACTTCGTTACAGATTGTTTTGATATTGAGCCTGCCGTCCGAGAGCAATTGCTTGGCGGTATCAACCCTGCGCAGGGTGAGATAATTGATGAAATTATCGCCTGTTTGCTCCTTAAAGAGTTTGCTGAAATAATATGGGCTAACGTGTACCTCGCGCGAAACTTCCTCCAGCGTGAGGTCGCGGTTGAAGTTGCGGTCGATAAATGCGCGGGCTTTGGCAATCACGCGGTTTGCTTTTTCGTCCGCTTTGGTGGAGACGTTTCGCGCGCTCTCGGCAATTTTTCGCAGGAACCAGCCTTTGAGTTCCTCGTAACCTTCAAAAGCGAGCACGGTTTGCAGATAGTCATCCCGGTCAAGAAAGTGATACTTTACACCGCCGCCCTCGTGAAATGCGTTGTATTCCGCGCGCATGACAAACTCCAGCACTTTGAGGCGAATTGCCATGTCGTGCTCCGGATAGCGCTCTACCATCCACTGAAAGAACACCTCGGCGTCCGCTGCCGCACCCTGCGCGTCCCCACGCAGAATCATCTCTTCCAGATGTTTTTCCCGCTCGACCGGGTAACCGGATTCATAATCGGACACAATCGGCAGATCGTTAAAATGCGATACGATGCCTTTGCAGTGCTTCACCGCCTTGACCGCTTGCGAATAACTTTCGCAAAGACGATTGAGCGCGGTGGTTGACCCGATGCCGAGCTTGCACTCCACGCCGCACTTATCCTCCACGCGGTGAGCCAAAGCGCGCCCTTGCTCAATGAGCAACAGACGCTCGTAATACTCGTTTTCCGGTTCTTCCGCGGGGCGGATGACGATGACGCGATTCGCCATTGCGGGGCCGACCACGCAGGGAAATGATTCTTTGATCAGGCCGCGAATAGAGACATACCCCTCGCTGGCCTTGATGTCGAGATCCAGAATGTCTCCGCCGAGCATTTTTGTCAGCTCCAGCACCATGATGGTCGCAAATTTGGAATCGATGCCCAGTATATCGAAAAGCCTTGCGTAGGCTGCGGAATCATCATTCTGCATGAGCAGCATATATACGAAACTGCTCTCCAATACGGGAAGCATGTTTTCGATGCGTTCGCGGGTTTTCAGCGCGGTGCTGCGCGCCTTTCGCTCGGTATCGATCTTGCCCATTGCGCGGCGGACGATATCCGCAAACACCAGACGGTTGACCGGCTTGGTAATAAACTCAAACACCGAAAGCCGGATGGCCTCTCTGGCATACTCAAACTTGTCGTACGCGGTGAGTACGATAAAGAGGATGCCGGGTGAGATTGACTGAATGGCCTGAATCGCCTCCATGCCGTTGATGCCCGGCATGCGGATATCCATGACCGCAATGTCCGGGCGAAACCGCTCGGCAAGTTCCACCGCATCGTAGCCGGTTTTCGCCGTCTCGATGGAGCATTGCCCGGGAAAGTTTTTTTCGAGGATGAACGTGAGCGCGTCTAGTTCAATGCCCTCGTCATCCGCCAATAAGATTTTATACATGTTCCGTTCTCCGATATTCGATCTGAGCTGAATCTGGGTGAGATTTAGAGATTGTGCATGCCGCTCTTCGGGATAATGATGGTCACTGCGGTGCCGCGGCCGCGACCGCCACTCTTGATTTCAAATACTTCGTGCAAGCCGTAATAGATGCGCAGACGCTCGATGACGTTTTTTAGCCCCGTTCCGCGGTGCTGCTGGCCGTCCATCTCAATTGCAACAGGCTGGCCGATGAGAACGGCCTCGATTTCTTCGTGTGTCATACCCTTGCCGTTGTCGAAGACGGTGACGAGGATGCGATCCTCTTCTTCGCAGGCGGTGAGCGTAATATGCTTTTCCCAGCTCACGTCTCTTAGCCCGTGGTTGATTGCGTTTTCGACGATTGGCTGAAGGATCACGCCAGGCATCATCACGCGGTCTACAAGCCCCTCAACACGCTTGAGGTACTGAATCTCGTTGGAAAAACGAACGTTGATGATGTGCAGATAGGTCTCCACCTGACTGATCTCGTCCGCAAGGCTGCTGGTTTGCCCCGTATGTTTCACGCTGTAGCGGAAGAAGTCCGCCAGGTTTTCGATAAAGAGAGTGGTCTTTTCCGCGCCTTCCATCATAGCGAGCTGCGCGCCCGCGTTGAGCGTGTTATAGAGAAAATGCGGATTGATCTGACTCTGCAAAAAGATCAGCTGGCTTTCTTTCAGGCTGTTTTCCATGCGCAGCTGCGTCTCTTTGAGCCGGCTTTCTTCAGCCATCCTCGTTTTGATTTGATCGACGTGCTCCTGCAGGCTATCCGTCATCTGATTAAACGCGTCGGCAAGCACGCCTATTTCGTCCCGTGACTCGACCGAGATGAAGTCGATGTCAAAGTCGCCTTTGCCTACTTGCTCCACCTGACGGGCTAACTTGGTTAAGGGCTTGGTGATGGTGCTGGAGAGCAGCATCAACACAAACATATTGCCCGTAATGGCGACGAGCAGGATGACCGTGCTAAAGGTCTGCATATATCGTAACGATGCGCGAAGGGTATTATAACTCTCCGCGTTGGTCTTAAAGCGTGCGTTGTTGAGCTCGTTAATATAAGTGTCCAGATAATTATAGAGTTTATTGGCTTCCTCATAGATGGAGCGGTACTGCTCCACGTCGCGTCCGCGCTTGGCGGCGACCGCGGAGGCGGCGAGCTTGAGATAGGCTTCCGAGATACTGCGGATGTTTTTTTCCGTCAGTTTCATCTCGTTGTCGGTCGGCCGATCGTTGAGACTTTCGATCTGCTCACTGTAAGATTGCTCACTGAGGTAATAGTCATTCAGCGCCGCGGTGCTCTTGGTATTCAGATAGCGAAACATATTTGTCTGCACATCGTCCAGCGTGCCCATGAGTTGGTTTAGGCTGACGTTGCTGGCGTATACTTTATCGATGGTGCCGACGACGTTGTTGATGCTCACGTGCATGTAGATGTTGACAAACGCGACCATAAACATGGTGAACGCAAACACGAGCACAAGCTTGGTACGCAGTGGCAGGTCGATAAACGTTCGGTGCACACGGTTGAGCAGCTTCATTTTTCGCCCTCCGTTTCCGTGAGAGCTATGCGATAATTTTCCAAGTTGGCTGCGGTGACCAACTGCAGAGCGACGGGGGTGAAGTCACTGGTTCGCCCAAAATCAAGATATTCCATTAGCGCGGTCACACAGGAAGCGCCAACGAGGTTTGCATCTACCGCGACCGTTGCCTGAATGACGTGCTTTCCAATCGCGGTCAGAATTTCATCCGAATCATAATAACCGAGGATCTGAATTTGCCCCACCTTGTTGTGGTCGACCACGGCCTGATAAGCGCTGATGGTATTTGCCGCGTTCAGGCAGATGAGAATATCCGGTCCATAGGTTTTACCAAGTTGCGGCGGTGTGTTTGCGTCCACGGTGGCGGATGGGGTAGTGACGACCAACTCGCGAATAGCCTCCTCGGCGGAAAATACGTTGCTGTTGTCCACTGTGACAACATCCAGCGTGACATTTCGTCCCTCAAGGTTTTCTTTGATGCTGGAATACACGATGTTTTGTGTATTCTCCGATACATCGTTGCCAAAGAGTATGACCGCGTGATATTCGTTGATCGACTCCGCCATGGCGGCGCGCACCTGCGCACCATATAGCTGACCCAAATCGTAACTGTTGTATCCGACGAAACCCTGCCGTCCGGTGCCACTTGCGTCCGACATGACCGTGATCACGGGAATGCCGCTCTCAATTGCGCGGGTGATGAGTTGCTTGATCTCATCCGAACCGTCAGGCTGAATAATGATGCCGTCCACCTTGGCGGCGATGGCCATCTCCATGAGATCTGTGAGGGAATACTGCTCCGTTAATGAGCTGCCAACCCATTCGACGATGGAGTCTGATTTTGCGCCCTCTTCTTTTGCCGCGAGCCAAACGCTTTTCCAGAACGGGTCCGCGTGCGATTCCGTCACCAATGCGATATGGTGCGTGTAATAGCTCGATCCGCCGGTGTCAAGGTTGAATGTGCGGCTAATCAGCGCACGATAGACAAACACACTCGCGAGCGTGACGACGGACATCACGATCACAGCGAGAATGGAAAGATTTGCTTTCGTTACGTTCGAGCGTTTGCGCGGCATAGTCGGGTGTTCCACCGTTTTATTTTTATTCATTCGATTGTCTGCACGGCATAATCATATTGTCCTCGTTGAGAAATTCATTTGCGATAGCATGCGTAAAAAAGAAAAAGTACAAATCAAACAGAAACTTCAACATTATGTGAGGAAGTTAGCAAAATGATAGCACAAACCCGCTGCGATTTCCACAAAGCCGTGATAATAAGGCTACGTTAAGCGTGCACACACGTTTGAGCAGCGTATTTTTCTGCTGTTCTACGCGGAGATTTTATGGTATTCTCATAGAAATCATCAGGCGACAAAAAGGATGCTTCCGGTAAGGTGAAAGTCTTCTTTTTACGGATGAACGGACAAAGAAAAAATGTTTGGAGTAACACATGAGAAAAGCAGGGCGCGAGATCAAAGAATTGGATGAGATTGTAGATGTGCTTTCCCGTTGCGACACCATCCGCCTCGGCATCAACGACGTGGATGCACCCTATATCGTGCCGCTTTCATTCGGGTATGAGGTGCTCAACGGCAAAATCGCCGTGTATTTTCACGGCGCGCAGGCGGGGCGAAAAGCGGAGCTACTCAAGACGCTTCCACGCGTTTGCCTGGAGGCGGATCTGTGCCACGGGTTTGTGGATAACGGACGCGGGGGATACACCTGCGATTATGAGAGCGTGATTGGCTGCGGCTTTGTAGAATTGCTGGACGGGGAAGAAGCGCAAAAGGGCGTTCGTCTACTGCTGGAGCACTGCGACATTCAGGCGCAAGCCTGCCCGCCGGAAGCGATGGCAGTTACCGCCGTCAATCGCGTGGTGCTCGACGAGGTATCCGGAAAGCGCAGAAATCTGAACGATCCGAACGCATAATCAAACTGATCGAAAAAGCCGCGTCGCGTGTAACCGCACCCGCGCAATCTTTGCCATTATATTATTAGGAAAGGTGGAACACCTTCGTGCTGACGCAATTGCCTCTTCTTGCGGTCGTGATCATCTATTTACTGGCGGCGCTACTGCCCGCGCTGTTTTTGATGCGCTATATCTACCGCAAAGACACGATTGAAAAAGAGCCAAAGGGAATGCTCACGGGTCTCGTGTTTCTCGGCGTTGCGGCGGCAGTCGTCGCGGTGATCTTCGAGACGCTGGGAACAAGCCTGCTCTCGCAATTTCTGAATGAAGATGATCCGGCTTATACGATCGTGATGGCGTTTCTCGTCGTCGCCGTTGTGGAAGAAGGGGCGAAGTTCCTCTTTTTACGCTGGCGTACTTGGCGCGATCCGAGCTTTAACTATCGCTTCGATGGCATCGTATACGCGGTGTTTGTGTCACTCGGTTTTGCTGCGTTTGAAAACATCAGCTATGTCATGGGCTACGGGTTGACCACCGCGTTTGCACGCGCGCTACTCGCCATCCCTGCGCATATGGGATTTGCGGTGTTCATGGGTTACTTTTACGCGCGGGCGAAAATATGCGCCGACAAGGGGAATAAAGGCGGCAGACGGCGTAATCTCTGGGCGGCGTTCCTCGTCGCGGTGCTGCTGCATGGTATCTACGACGCCTGCGCACTGACGGGCACGCTGCTTTCGGCGTTGCTGTTCGTCGTGTTTGTCGTTGCGATGTATATCATCGTCATCCGACTCATCAAGAAAGAGTCCCGAACCGATCAGCCGGTATAAGGAATGAACATGCTATTTTACCGTCGCACATGCGGCGGTTTTTTATTTTTGACGAAAGATTGAGTTATCAAACAAGATTGCACACTACACAACAGCACTCTATCGAAAAGAGTACTAAGTTTCATAATTTCATTACGGAAAGTCTATTTTTTTAAAATTGTTTTGTAAGATGCAGGTGTTCCGAATAATAAAAACGCTGAACAGGGAAATCCACCGAAACATGAACGGGCCGCCAGAAATGGCGGCCCAAGTTGCGTTTGAAGGGGTTTGACTTCACTAGAATTATTCCGAATTCTAAATTGAATTGTGTTGAAACAATGGAGAAAATAATATATTTGAGAATCATTCTTGACAATAACATAAAAATTGGATAAAATCTAATTGTAATAAACGAAAGGAGTCAACTCATATGAAATTCTACGATTACACCGTGAAGGGCAGAGCGGGCGAAGACGTTGCGCTCTCAACATATAAAGGAAAAGTTTTACTCGTCGTCAACACCGCCACCGGCTGCGGCTTTACGCCACAGTATGAAGGGCTGCAGAAACTATACGACACCTATAAGGGAAAAGGGTTCGAAATTCTCGATTTTCCTTGCAACCAGTTTGCCAATCAGGCGCCTGGCACCATCGATGAGATTCAGAGTTTTTGCACGCTGAACTATGGCACAACGTTTCCGCGCTTTGCAAAGCTTGACGTGAACGGCAAAAACGCCAGCGAACTTTATAAATTCCTCAAAAAGGAAAAGAAGAGCGCATTGGGTTCCTCAATCAAATGGAACTTCACGAAGTTTTTGATCGACCGCGAAGGTAACGTTGTCAAACGTTTTGCGCCTGTTGATACGCCCGAAAGCATCGAAAAAGACATCGTCGCTTTGTTGTAATATCAGCCAGAGTGACGAAGAGAACAATGAAAAAATCAGATTCAGTACGACAGATGATTTTCTGTTTTGCTGAAATAGAAAGGAAGCGAGTGACATGAGCGAAAAAGCAATGCCCGCAAAGGTGCTCTGTGGCGAACAAACAGACGGCCAATATGACGCGCTACTGCTGCAAAACCAGCTTTGCTTTCCGCTTTATGCGGTATCCAAGGAGGTCGTGCGCCTCTATAAACCGTTTTTAGACGAAATAGGCTTGACCTACACGCAGTACATCGCAATGATGGTGCTTTGGGAAAAGCGATCTCTAACGGTAAAAGAACTCGGCGAGTACCTCTATCTCGACAGCGGAACACTCACGCCACTGCTGAAGAAAATGGAAGTGCAGGGGATCGTTTCGCGCCAGCGGAACGCGGCGGATGAACGAAGCGTAATTGTCTCGGTGACTGAAGCGGGGGAGACGCTCCGCGCGCGCGCCGCAACCATTCCGGAGCAAATCGGCGCCTGCCTGCCGCTGACGAAAAGCGAAAGCGAAAACCTGTATCAGCTGCTTTATAAAGTACTACACGCGATCCAGTAAATCGTGGACGTGCTCTTCCACCATTTGGTTGATGAAGCAGGATAAGCGATTCAGCAAAGATATACGCAATCCAATAAAAGACAGCCGCTCGAAAGAGTGGCTGTTTTGCTGCTATGTGCT
>Ga0302289_1000357_pt1 | contig 21502 bp, 16 predicted proteins | sample III_Fen_N1_2_FD_194552 | JGI IMG/M metagenome (GOLD analysis project Ga0302289, IMG submission 194552) | Peat permafrost microbial communities from Stordalen Mire near Abisko, Sweden - III_Fen_N1_2 | ecosystem: Environmental > Terrestrial > Soil > Wetlands > Permafrost | place: Sweden: Abisko... | reverse complement strand
CCCCCGAGATATTCCTCGCGGTCCACGAGAACGCACGAATAGCCGCGCCTCGAAAGGGAAAGAGCCGAGGCCATGCCCGCGGCGCCCGCTCCGATGACCACTGCGTCGTATCGGCATTCTTTCACAGTTCGCCCTCCAGCACCCGGCTATCGCCGCCGCGCTTGGTGATATCCGCCGCGCGCAAGCCGGTCTCGCGCATGATAAGTCTGATAATTTTCGCGGTGCAAAATCCGCCCTGGCAGCGCCCCATCTGCGCGCGCGTATAAAACTTGATACCGTCGAGCGTCGTGTGCCCGTGACGGATCGCCTCGACGATTTCGGCCTCGCTGATTTCCTCGCAGCGGCACACGATGTTTCCGTACGCCGGATTCGACTCGACGAGCAGAGAGCGCTCTTCCGGATCAAGCGAACGGACATGCACGGGAGGCGGCAAGTAAGGATCCCAGGACGCTTTTTCGCGAAGAACGAGACCGTCTTTTAAAAGCAAGTTCTTCACGAACTCGGCGATCGCGGGCGACGCCGTAAGGCCAGGAGACTGAATGCCCGCAACCTGCGCGAAGTTGGGAACGATCGCGGAAAGATCGATATAAAAATCCTCGCCGAGCGCGGGGCGCAGACCGGCAAAACTGCTGATCGCGTCCCGTTCGGAAATGGAGGGGACAAGGTTTCTCGCGGATGCGACGATTATCGAAAGGCGCTCGGCCGTCGTGGAGAGGTCGTCCTTGTCGGGAACGGAATCGGCCGTCGGTCCGATCAGCGTCGTGCCTTCAACCGTCGGGATAACGAGCATGCCCTTCGAGACGCTCGAAGGCACCGGAAAAATGACGCGGCGCGGACAGCCTGGGGCCTGACGGTCGAGTAAAAAATATTCGCCCTTTCGCGGCTGTATGGTAAAGCGCTCTGCGCCGAAAAGCGCCGAAACCGCGTCGGCGCGCAAACCCGCGGCGTTGACGACATAGCGCGCGGATACCTTTCTTCCGTCGGCAGAGGTCAGTTTCCAGAAGGAATCCCCCGCGTCTCCCGAAAGCCCGAGTGCCGCGTGGCTTGCCGTCTCGCGTTTTGCGCCGACGACCGAAAAGTTCGTTTCGAGCACGACGCCGTTTTTTCGCGCGTTCTCGACGAGCGCGAATACAAACCGGTATGGCTCGACGATTCCGCCGGACGGAGCGTATAAACCGCCGACGGTCTCGGAGGAGAGCTTTGGCTCAAGCTCGAGCAGGCGTTCACGCGAACACAGCTCGATGCCCGGAGCGCCGTTCGTCATTCCCTGACCGTAGAGATGCTCGACCATGCGCAACTCGTCCGGATGCATCGCGGCGACTATAATCCCGCAGCGCCTGAAAGGAAAGCCGAGTTCGCGGTGAAGCCTGTCGAATGAGGATGCGCCCTCAATCTCGAGCCGCGTTTTCAGGTATCCGGGCGAATGGTGAAATCCGCCATGGACGATTCCCGAGTTCGCTTTCGAAGTTCCGAACGAAACGTCGGCTTCCTTCTCGAGTAAAACGACGTCGATGTCGTAGCGCGAAAGAGTGCGAGCTATGGCCGCGCCGGTGACTCCCGCGCCGATAATCGCAACGTCATTTATCATGTATCACGTTTTGGTCGTATTCGTCTTTAATACGGTCGAGCTTGTTCGAGAACGTCAGGACGAATCCCTCGTCGGGTAAACGCTTGACCATTCCGTGAAGAAATTCGATTGTTTTGTCAAAATCCATCGAGACGCCCGGACTCGTGCAAATAGTTTCGCCTTCGCTCGTCGCCAGTTTCCTTCGAATCCTGAAAACGCGCTCGTCATCCTTGAGCCCGGTTTTTCCGGAAAGCCGGTCGATCACGTACTCGAGCTTGATCCGCTCTTCGCTTAAAAGATATTCGGACAAATTATCGTTCGGAAGAGATCGCGTAATTGACTTGAAATAATTGAAAAGCGCCAATAATTCGTCAGTGGATATTTTTCCGAGCGCGGCTTCGAACTGATTTTGCGGAAGGACGGGCTTTCTTATCGGGAACGTCGGACCGGTCGGAGCAGCGCCCATCACCGAATCATCGCTTGGCAAAGGGGCTTCGGCTACGGGCATATTATCAAATTGATCCGGATCGAGATCCCTAAGGGTAAGCTCGGATGAATCCCCGGGTGAATCCCCGAAAGGCTCGGGTAAATGATCGGTTTCATCCGACTCTAGCACAAGATCGGGTATCGATTCAGGATCATATATATCTTCGTCTTCCATCTCGGACGAAGATTCCATTTCAAGCTCACTGTCCGGCAACATTTCAATTTCAGGAGGCGAATCCTTCTCGATTTCGCTGTCCGGTTGCAGTTCAATTTCAGTTTCAGGTTCAATTTCGCTGTCCCCTTCCAATTCGATCTCGGGTACAGGTTCGCTCTCGACTATCGGTTCCGGATCAGGCTCGACTATCGGTTCCAGCTTGGGCTCAACTATTGGCTCTGGCTGTGGTTCAGGTTGAGCTTGAGGTTTGCGAGTCGGTTCACGGGGTTTCGGAGGAGGAAGTGGCGGCGTCTCGTCAAAATAGTCCTCGAAAGAAAGATCCATTGGTTCGTCTTCCTCGAAAAGCGGCGGCAGCGGTTGCGGTTCGGGCGGCAGCGGTTGCGGTTCGGGCGGCAGCGGTTGCAGTTCGGGCGGCAGCGGTTGTGGTTTGGGCGGAAGCGGTTGTGGTTCGGGCGGCAGCTGCTGCTGCGGCCGCTGAGGTTGAGATCGTTGCGGTGGCTGGCGCGATTCAGGCCGAGGCTCCGGCGGCTGATATTGCGGAGCGGGCCTGGAATAATCCGGCTCAGGAAAACGCTCTTCCTGCTCTTCCATGTCGCTCTTCAGCTGCATTTCCGATTCGGGATTATTGGAACCAAAGTCGGGTTCGGCCCCAAATCCTGACGCAGGTATTTCAATCGGTTCCTCGAAATCTACCAGATTCTCGAGAGAATCCTCTATTTCATCCTCGGGCATTTCTTCGTCGGAAGTCAAAAGCTCGTCAAAGGGCATTTCCCTGTTTTCGATAAACTCGTCATCTTCCAAAAGAGTCATAGGATCCGTTTCTTCGTCCACGGGAACGAAATTCTCGGCGGCTTTCGCGGTCAGCGCATCAAGCTCTTCGCCGCGCCCCTCGTCGGGAATTGTTTTTGAACGGAGAAGTTCGAGATTCCGCCCGATCATGCCGGGATTGCTCGAGCCGTATCCGTTGACGGCTCTTTCGTATAAATCGAGCGAACCCGAAATGCTATTGAGGTCATTTTCGTTCGCGCGGCTTCCCTGCATGTTAACGATGTCGTCGGCGAGGCGCACCGCGTCGGCGTTTCGCCCGGTCTGCTGGTACAAAAGGGAAAGCGCGGTGAGCGCATCGATGTTGGAAGGCTCGCGCGCGAGAACTTCCTGATACGCGGCCAATGCCTTGGCGAAATCCTTCAGAGCCTCATACAGTTGTCCGAGCGAAATTCGCACGGCGCTGTCGCGGGGACGCTCATTGAGATACGCAAGAAGCTGCTCCTCGGCTTCGGGCAATTTCCCGCTCTGAATAAGCTGCTCGGCGAGATCAAGGCGGAAATCTATTTCGAGGGGGTTGATCGCGAGAATGCGCGCAAAGGCAAGCTCGGCCTGTTCGTTGTCGCCCATCTGCGCGTACATCCGTCCGCGAATCCTGAGCGCGTTAATATTATCGGGATCGATGGCGTCTATCTGCCTGAATACGGCTTTTGCCTCGGGATACTGCTGCATCCTCACGTAGAGTTTGGCAATATGAGTGAGCACGTCGATTGAGTCCGGATTGTTCCGGTCGACCGCGCGAAGCTCCTGAAGGGCATCCTCGAATTTTCCCTGTTTTTCAAAAAGCTGAACCATGCCCAATACGGCAGGAATGTTCCCGGCATTCGAGTTTATGGCCTTGCGGAAATACGCGAGGGCTTCGTCAGTCCGGCCGTTGCGTACCGCGATGTTTCCCATTTCGACGAGAGCGTGTCCGTCGCCCGAATCGACCGCGAGAATGCGACGGAGAGTCGACACGCACGAAGTCTCGTCCTTCTGCCGCGCGTAGAGCGACGCCAGATCGCGAAGCGCGTCGGGCCAACCCGGCTTTGTCTTCAGTGCGGCGTTATATTCGGAAACTGCTTCCTGCGGACGTCCCAACTGTTCGTAACTATGCGCCATATTGTAATGAATAAACGGATGGTTCGGATCGATCTGGAGACCGCGGCGGTACGCCTGCAGGGCGAGGTCATGCCGTCCGCTAAGCGCGTGAATGCTTCCGAGATGGTTGTAAGCAAGGACGTCGTCGGGTTTTTGCTCGATGACGTCGGCGAAGCACAGAGCGGCCTCCGAATAGTCGCCCATTTGCTTATACGTATTTCCGAGGTTATATAAAACGGTCACCAAATCCTTGCCTGTTGTTTTTGCGGCGGAAAGAACTTCGATTGACTCGCTGTATTTTCCAAGGCGTCGATAGATGATGCCGAGGTTGTTAAGCACCTCGACGTTCTCCGCGTCGATTTCCGAAAGCTTCTTGAATACCGACAGCGCGTTTTCCCAGCGGTCAGCGCGAAGATACACGGTGCCCAAAAGATTCAATGCCGCGGGCGTATCCGGTTCTTGCTTTAGAAGATTGAGAAGCAATTTTTCGGCATAGGTGAAATCACGCGCGATCAGCGCGGAATTGGCGCGTTCAATGATTACAGTCGACTGGTCAGCCATGCGGAAACTCCAGGGTTAAGATAGTATATTACCGTGCGGTCGTCGCTCGAATCGCCTGCGGCCGCCCATACGTTTCCACGGACAGGGCGCCAGGATAGCGAGGCCCGGACGCATCGTAAGCGGCGACGCAGAAATAGTAAACCTTTCCGTTTTTTAGTCCGGAAACCGTAAAAGTCCTGTTCGTACCCGCGTTTAACGGCGAACCCTCGCCGAGATATTCCCCCGGATGGTCTCCATAATACACCAAATATCCGGAAGTATCAAAGTCGATCGACGCGGGCCATGTCAGTGTGACCGATCCGTCGCCCGGAGTCGCGAACAATTTCACCGGAGGCCAGGGCGGGGAGTCTTCTTCGTATTTCACCGTAACCGACGTGACCGACGGAGTGCTTTCTCCCCGTCCGTCCGGATACAGTTCGCCGGCAATCTGAAAATAGCGGCCGGTAATCCCGGGCACTTTTTCTCCAGACTTTACCGGAATCCACTCGGGAGAGGTATCGGTCCACTGATAAAAATTGTCGCCGCCTCGCGCGAAAAACGCGGTACCGGTTTCACCGGGTTCGGTTTTGACTACGTTAATTCCGATAAAGGACGAATTGAGCGCGCCCGAATCGAGGGGCATGGACTCGAACCGGCCTCCCTCCGACGGATATCGGTCCAAAACCGCGTGGCGTTTATCAAGACTGTCAAAACTGACTTTCTTGCGGGTAATCTGGAATTCATCAATCAGACCGGAATAGCGGGAGGCGATTTCGATATCGGCGGCAGTGCCGAAAATAGCGGGATAGACATCGCCGCGTTCAGTTCCGGTCGATGTCGCATATTTCAAGTCTTCGGTCGAGCCGTCCACGAAATATTCGATTACGCCCGTCTCAGCGTCATACGAAAGTTCATGATGGCTCCAAACGCCGGGTATTAAATTTTTTCGTCCCGCTACGATCATGTCGAGAGGCGCGCCGGTCGCGGTTGTCCAGATATTGGAGAAAGTCCATTCAATATGATTGCGCAGGACGCTCGCGCGGACATACTGAAAAAGCGAACCCGTTGCGGCGATGCGCGACGAGCGCCATTGAAAAAGCACGCTGCCGTTTTCCGTAACTGTCGGGTTTATCCAGAATTCGATGCTGAACGACCCCGTGTCACCCGGTGTCGAAAACAGGGTACCGGGAGAGCCTTTCAGGACAATACCGGTTCCGTCGGTATTGCAGATGGCCGCACCCGAGCCGCGCCGAGCCTTCGATGCGTTTGCCTGAATTAACACGGAACTCACAATCGTGTAATGATTGGTGATATCACCATCGCCTGAACGGTCGAAAGGCAGATAGAGGTCCGCAAGTTCTTTGACCGCGCTTGGAGCAGAATCGCCTTTACCCAACGGAAGCACGGTCGCAAGCACGATGGCATCCTGACCAAGACGACCTTTAGCCCGCGCAAGTCCCGTTTCAACGGAAAGAGCAGGCCACCCTGAGGCGCCACCAAGGATAAGGGTCTTTTCTTCCGCAGTGGCGAAAGAACCGGCTATCAGGAGAAAAAGTATTGAAATAATCACAATTTTGGCTTTCTGCATGGTACTACTTATCAGATTATCGGCAGAATGATATGATAAATACAATGAAAGAGCCGGCAGACATACGCGAAAAGCTTCATGCGACCGCTCTCGATGCCCCGAAAACCAGCGGCGTATACCTGTGGAAAGACGAAACGGGCATGGTTTTATATGTCGGGAAGGCAAAATCCCTGAAAAACCGCCTTTCGTCATATTTTACCTCCAACAGGGATATCAAGACGCGCATTCTCGTTTCCCGCGCCCATTCGATTGAATATATCACTACGGAAAATGAATATGAAGCGCTTTTGCTCGAAAATACGTTTATCAAGAAATTATCTCCCAAATATAACATCAACCTTAAAGACGGAAAGACATATCCCGTAATCAAGGTTACGCCCGAGGCTTTCCCGAGAATTTACCGCACAAGGCAGATAAGAAATGACGGAGCCCGCTACTTCGGACCATTTCCAAAGCTGGAAGCCGCCGACGATTTTCTCGACTTTATCAAGCGCAATTACCGGCTTCGCCAATGCCGCGTCCTGAAAAAAAGGACAAGCCCCTGCCTTTATTATCACATCGGCCGATGCAGCGCGCCGTGCTGCGGAAAAATTACCGAAGAAGAATACAAAAAAGAGATGGAAGAAATTCTGCTGTTGCTTGACGGCGACACTGCCGACTCGGTTGCCCGACTCCAGAACGTAATGAAAGAAGCCGCAGCCAAGTTGCAGTTCGAGCGCGCAGCGCGCATCCGCGACGGCATCAGGGCAATTCACGAACTGCGCGAGCAAAACGCCGTCGTCGACATGGACCCCGAGTCGAGGGATTACATCGCATGGGCCGCCGAAGGCACGATGGTTACCTTCGCGGTTCTCCAGATGCGTTCAGGAAAACTCACCGGCCGCGAACTCTACCGCGTTCGCAGCCTGAAGGACGAGGAAGAAATCCTCCCCGAATTTCTCATGGCCTACTACACCGACGCAGCGATGGTTCCCCCTCGCATTTTCGTCCCGACCGCAAGCGGTCTCGCCCTCGCCGAAAAATGGTTTGCCAAAGAACTCGGAACGGCGACGGATATCGAAGTCATAGAGTTGCCGGGTAGCGCAAGCGTTGACGCTGACGGCACGACTGACGCTACCCGCGAGGTTTCACTCGGCGCAAGCATTCACGCTGACGCGCCCGGCGAGGTTTCACTCGGCGCAAGCGATCACGCTACCCGCGAGGTTTCACTCGGCGCGAGCGTGGACGCAAGCGTGGAAGCGGACGCTTTCCATGAAGTTTCCGGCGGCGATCCGACCCTTCGCCGGCACACGGCCGCGATGGCGATGGCCAGCTTTAACGCCCGACAGGACGCCGAGCGCCGCCTCAGGGAGCACGGAGACTTCCCTGCGCTCGAAGAACTGAAAGCCGTACTCGGTTTGCCGACGCTCCCCTCCCGGATCGAGGGGTTCGATATCGCGCATATCGGCGGCCGGCTTCCCGTCGCAAGCCTCATCTCCTTTCACGACGGGAACCCCGACCGCAAGAATTACCGCATGTTCCGCCTGCGCACGACCGACGGAATCATCGACGACTTTGCCTCGATGCGCGAGGTCACGAGCCGCCGCTACACGCGCCTTATAAACGAGGGCGCCGAGATGCCGGACCTCATACTTATCGACGGCGGCATCGGGCAGGTCAACGCGGTACAGGGAGTGCTCGATTCCTTGAAGCTCGACATTCCGATAGCGGGACTCGCGAAACAGGACGAGGAAATTTACCGACCCGGAAATTCAAAACCGATAAGCCTTCCCCGCCGATCGGACGCGCTCCGGCTGCTTCAGCGGGTTCGCGACGAAACGCACCGCTTCGCCACGACGCGCAACCAGAAACTGCGCACGAAAGAAAACACCACGCTCGTCTTCGAGAACCTGAGCGGTATCGGGCCGAAAAAGGCCGTCGCCATTCTCGAGCGTTTCGGCTCGCTTGAACGCCTCGCGGAAGCCGCACTCGCTCCCGAGGGCATCGCTGCTATCGCCGAAGCGGCGAGCATTTCAAAAAAGGCCGCGACCGCTCTCGCCGCTTCTCTTCCGGAACTGATCGCGCAGCGCGAAATGGACCGGAAAAAACGTGCAGCAGGAACGGATGGGATTGGCACACAAAGCGGCATGCCCGGATCCGAAAACCACGCCGCGGAAATCAAACATCTCGCGGAACTTGCCGCGGCAGAAAACATACCGCTCTATGAAGAAAACACAAACAAAGGACTACCGCTCCCATGAAAAAATCTTTTATCGTTTCGCTTCTTGCGTTTTGCCTTCTCGTTTCCGGCATCCTTTCCGCTCAGGAAGGCCGCATGCTCAACGCGCACGGCAAGACGATGGAATGGGCATATCTCGGAAGAATCGCGCACGGCGAAAACATACCGACGACGGTCCAGACAATCTCGGTGCGCGAGGCGGAATTTTACGGACTGGATACGGGGATCGCGACGACGGACGCACCAGTCATAAAACCGGTCGTGGTCATACAGCCTTTCGCGATCGCATGGCACGGCGTCGACACGTCCCGGGACCTGACCGACGAATCCCGAATGATTCGCTTTCGTCTCGACGACCCGGCCTTCCTCCTTGGTCTTTCCTTCAGCTCCGATTCGCTTTACGGCTCGACCGAAATCGATTTCGGCACCGATTCACTTACGCGCTATTCCGACGAACAGGGCGTAACCGGTTTCTGGAAACCGCTAGACTATTTTTCCTACTGGACCTTTCCCGAGGAAGGGTATCTGTCATGGTCGGACAAGCACATTACCGTCGCCGCAGGACGGCTCGCCACCGGCATCGGCCTCGGCCGCGCGAATTTATTCCTGAACGGAAACGCCCGCTGGTACGATCAGATTCAGGCGTCTTGGTGGTCCGAGCATTTCAGGCTTTTCTGCTTTTGGGGGACGTCATCGTCGCACCTGAGCGATGCGGAATACAAGGTCCAATCATTCTTGCCCCAGTATCTCGACCCCGAGTCGGGTTCGCTGCAGGAAGATTGGGGCTGGGACAATATCGACAATCATGACGCCTCCACGCAGTCGATCGTCCCTTTAAAAATGTTCAGCTACCATCGTTTCGAATTCAAGCCAATGAACAAAATAGGTCTCGCGTTCGCCGAGATGCAGCTCGTCGGCGGCAAGGCGCCGGACCTCACGAACGTATTGCCGACTGTCACCTGGCACAACACATACACGGCGGGCGTCAGCAACGTCATGCTGCAGGCCGACGCATGGGCAGTCCCGACAGACGGCCTTCTGATGTACGGGGAATTCCTGATGGACGACAGCAAGGCTCCGAAAGAAACCGGCGCGTCCAAACCGAATTGCTGGGGATGGGAATTGGGATCAACGGCCGTGCTGCCCGTAACAATCAAAGACTGGAGGCTTTCCCTCAACGCCGAATACAGCCACGTCGATAAATGGACGTACTGCAGATGGCAGCCCTATCTCACCATGTACCAGAGACAGCTCATCACCGGCGGCCACCGCGGGTTCGACTCGCCTCTCGGACACACCGAAGGACCCGACGTCGACGAGGCAGGCCTTACGTTTACCGCGCTTTCCCGCGAGGGCAACCGGATCGAATTTGGATATACCTACATCAACAAGGGCCCGGTCTTTATGGGCATGATCGAAGACAACCCCGACTACACTGCGACAAACGGAAAACAGAAAATCGTTCCCGTCTACTATGACTATGACGTTTACACGCATGACGGCGCTCTCGACGCCCTGCTCGGCAACGTGCGCAGGCATTCGCACGTACTCAACTTGAAGGCCTCATGGCCGCTCATGCGCAATATCGAGGCAAACGGCGCAATCGACGTGCGCTATATCATAAACGCAGGTTTCGCCGCCGGAGAGACGGCGGTCGAGACGGTTTACAAACTCGGCGTCAAATGGAGTTACAATAACTGATGGACAAGGCAACGGCGGACATTCTCGCGAAAGTAAAAAAACTCATGGCGCTCGGTTCTTCCCCGAGCGAGGCGGAAGCGGCTTCTGCGCTTGAAAAGGCAAGGACCCTTCTCGCCCGGTACGGTCTTTCCCTGGCCGACGTTGAAACGCATTCGGGCGAAGTAGTCGAGGGCGTGCTTCTCGAAAAAAAACGGCTCCGCTCATGGGAGTCGCAGCTTATATACGTGATCACCGTCACGACGTTCACCCAGGCACTGCACGTCAGCCGCGGGGGCGTCTCGCAAGTACTCCTCATCGGCCGAGAGGTAAACACTCTCGCGGCGGCGGAACTGTTCGCATACCTTCACCTGGTGGTGCTCAAGCTCGGCCGCGCGCATTCGGGTTCGGTTACCCACCTTGAGAGTTTCAAGATGGGCGTCGTTCAGCGCATCGGAGAGCGGCTTAACGAAATGAACGAAGGGGACTCGGGCGAATTGGGTCCATGGGCGTCGAAGGAAACCGGTTCACGCACACCCGGGGAAGGCGCGCGAAGCGCAAAGCAAGAAACAGTCGCCGAAGACCGCCAACTCACCGTTCAAATGACGGAAACCGCATCGAAAGAAAACAAATCCTATATCGACGAAAAATACGGGAAGACCAAAACAAAGCGCGCGGGACGCAGGGTCGACGCGGCTTCGTATTATCGCGGGATTGCCGCGGGCGACGGTATTTCGCTCAACAGGCAGATCAGGTAATCCCTACTCGCTCATATCAGGCCTATATCTGTATATATTTCCGTAGTTGCGGGCGATCGCGACGGTTACCGCGCCGGTCGATAGATAGACGACGGACCAGAGCGTCGGATATTTCGTATCCTGCGAATTCCTGTCCATCGATACGTCTTTCAGCATCGTCATGCCTGTCTCCGCGGAAAGGCTGCCCTTATTCCGTATCAAATCGTCTTCGGCTGCCAGGAGCCTGTAATAACTGTTGCCATACGCATCATTATTGAAATGCGTCCCTGCGCAAAATATTTCCCTGTATCCGGCAAGGATCAGGGCAGATCCGAAGACCGGTGCATTCGCGCATATTTGATACGGACTTTTAGGCCCGATAACGCTCACTCCAGTTTTTCCATATTCGATGATTACCGAATGCCCGCTTTTGTCCGAAATCAGGAAATGCTGCGGGACCTTCGGAAAATACAAGTTATGTTTTTCGATAATCCCGATAGCCTCATCGGTATTCTTCGCGTGATCAAGTATCATTCCGAGCGATTCCAGGCTGAACAGCGTTACCTTGCCCGTATCGCGATCAGGTTTTTTTCCGTCCTTCAGCGCCATATTCACCAGGGATACCGACGCATATCCGTCAGAGGGATCAAAGCGGGCACGCATGCAAAAAAAATCCTCATGCACGCCTCCTTGATCGAATTTAAAAGTATTTTCCGACAAACGGTATGCGCCTCACGACAAGCTCGGCGAACGCCATGCTCAGGGCGAATGCTGAAAGACCGACGAGGAGAGCTTTTAAAAGCGGCGGCACTAACCAAGCGCCGAGGAGTTTGGTGAGGCCGATTAAAAACACGGGATGAAACACGTACACGCTGAACGAATTGCGCGAAAAAAACAGGGAGAGCGCACGCCGCTCTTTCCTTCTGTTTGCGAACACCGCAGAAAGGCCGACGCTCACGCCAATCGCGGTAAATGATTCCCATAGGGCGTACGCCGCGCTTTGCCAGCGAAGCCCGCCGTTTATGCTTGCGATATTTCCGCTCAGGGCGCCGCCGAAAATCATGATCGCAGCCCACGCGGGAATCCCGACGCACAAGACCGCGGCGAGCCACCTGCTGTTTGTTCCACTAGTCAGGGACGCGAACCATCCTTGCGTTGCGCCCCGGATTCCCAGGACGAAAAGGACAACATACGCCGCGAAAAAGCAAAACTGCAAATTGAGAACGTTGGTCCCGATCGGAAAAAACATGCGGATCGCGAAGGCGGCGGCGGATGTCACGAGAATAAGCGCCGAAAGAGTGACAACCGAAGGACGCGCTTTGGCGGGCGATGCCATCCGCGAGACGGGCGACGACCCGATGGCGGCAAAAGCACCAGCGTCGGCAGTGGATACGGTATTCACAGAGGCACCGGCTTGCACAGCGGCCGCTGCCAACGACCGAAGCCTCAAAACCAGCGCGTAAACGAGGCAAAAAATCAAGAGCGCTTCCACGAACCAAAGAGGTCCGGTCTCGCCCCACACCATTCCGGACGCGATATACTTTCCGAGATAGAACTCCGCGAAGGTACCGGTTCCCCGGAGCTCTTTCGCATACGCGATAAAGTACATCATTAATGGATTGATGACGAACATAAAACCCAAAAGAGGAATCCCGAGCCGCATCAGACGATCCTTGACGAAGGATTTCAATCCCTTTCTGCCGATACTTTCCGACGCGAAATAACCGCCGAAGAAAAAAAGGATTCCCATAAACCATGCCTGATTGAACGAATTAAAAAAACCGAACACAACCAACGGAACGAGTCCGAGCGCGTCGCTTTTATTCTCGGTTATATACCAGCCGCCAATACCGCTATAGGTCACGCTCGAATGAAGCATCACGACCAAAAAAATCACGAACGACCTTATGTCGTCAATATAGGACAGCCTTTGTTTTTCCATAGTAGCTTTCACGAGTTACTCCTTCGATCCCAGAATGGCACCGGTCAGAGTCCCGAAACCATAGGCCGTGAGTACTGTTTTGCCGGAAATGATCGGTCGCCGATTCCCGGTCTGCGCAATCGATCGAAGCTATCGTCCGGCAATCTCGCCTTGAACGGGTATATGCATTAAGTCCAAACGGTTTTTCGCCCCGGATTTCCGGTAGATATTCGATACGTGATTCTTGACGGTATGCGGCGAAATAAAAAGACGTTCGGAAATATCCGCGTTTTCGAGACCCATGATTAAAAGGTCAAATATTTCGCGTTCGCGGGGAGAAAGATCCCATCGAGCGTCCGGCTGAACGGCACCTCTTTGAACCGAATCCATTTCGTTCCCGGCGGAAACCGTTCGGGGGACGGATAAAAGCCGCAGGCATTGAACGATGACGCAGGAACTTAAAATGATCAGAAAAAACGGAGACATGGCAATTCGGGGAAATCCGAAAAGAAGGCGAAAAACATCCAGTTCGCTCAATGCGTCCACGATAAACCACAGTAATCCCAGACAAACTAAAAGTCGCACGTGCACCGCTTGCCTTGCGCTCGTCTTACCAATCAAGCGAAGGTGCGACAGGATAAAAAAGGCCACGACCAGGAGCCACACAAGTACGTACAAGGCAGATATGGTATACCCGTAACCGGGATCGATTTGATCGGGGTGGGCAAAAAGTGAAAAACCGATACAGGCGAAATATTCGAGAAACGAAAAAACCCAATATATAATCCAGACAAAGAAAGAGAGCTTTGTGCGCGTCACCTCTTCCGCGAGTCTGAGGGCGAGGGCAATGACCGCAAGAATCGTCAATGATAGAAAGTTCATAGTCATAAACTTGATGCGGGAATCGTTCAAACCCATGAAATATCCGAGATAAAAATCGATCCCGTTGCACAGCACGATAAACGTCAAGCAGAGAAGGACGAACCTTATCAATCTCTCTATCTCGCCCGGACGCTGTTTGTGCAAAACGAGAATAAAGGCAAGGGCAGCAGAACCGGCTATAAAGGAAATCAGATTAAGGGATAAAATCAGATGAGGCATAAAACTTCCCCCGGCGAGCCCCATCGCCTACAATTTTCAGTTACCATAATCGGCGGTCGCGAGGTCCCTGCCGCTTTTTTTGCAGATCGCGTAGAGTACCGTTTCCATGCGGCAGTCTTGCAGGGCCGTTCCGCCCGAGCGGATATCGAAGTCAGCCGAGGCAAAAAGGGAAAGAATGCGCCGGACGGAGGAGGCATCCCATCGGCGCGACGCCATGCGGTATTGATCGATTGCGCGCTTACTCGTGAATCCTGATTTCTTCAGCGAAAAATCATCCGTCGTCCCGGCTTCGACGAGCCGATGCCAGTCGGCGAGGCGGCGGAAACAAAAGGTAAGTCCGGCAATAGTCTGTACGGGAGAGGAATCTTTTGACAGCGAAAGCTTCCGCAAGATTTCCAGGGAGAGCGTGAGGTTTCCCTCGGCGAGACTGTCAAACAGGGAAAAGGGACTTTCCTCGCGGTTGTGCGCGAGCATATTATCCGCGTCCTCGGCGGAGATACAATGTCCTTTCGGAAAAAAAAGCGTGAAACGCGAGCAGGCATTCCGAAGCGCGTCGGTATTATTCTCGACCAGCTCAAGGATAGCCGACACGGCATCGCCGTCAATCGAAAAGCCCTCTTTCCTGAAAAAATCGTTGATCCATTGTTCCTTGCGGTTCTCGAACAGCTCCCAGAAAATTTTCTTCTGTTCTTTCGGGACTACCGCTTCGATTTTTTTATCGATTCCGATCTCGTCCGAGACGAGCACCAAAAAAGCATCGGCCACGGCCGAGGAAGAGGACACCCATTCGAGAAGCATTTCTATGTCGTCTTTTTTTTTAAGCTCGTCAGCGTTCCGCAGCACGACAAAGCGCGCGTCCGCGAAAAGAGATCCATTCTGCAAAAGTGAAATTACGTCGCCCATTCTGGCGTCCGAGGCATAAAGGCTGTGCGAGTCAAGATTTCCGCTTTTTTTCGCGGCGGAAGCGCGGAGTTGCTCGACAGCCGTGTTTCGCTCCCCGATTTCGGGACCGGTAAAAAGCCAGACAGGTGGTGCAGACGACATGTGAAAATCCTCCGAAAAACGATCCTTAACCGATTATACCCGAAGAAATGCCTTTTTGTCCGGCTTTTTCCGCAATCGCGTTGACGCCGTTTGCGATATCCGCCAATTCGTCCTTTGCGTGGGGTATAATCCGAAGCGAATAATCGCCGGCCGCCAATTCGTTTACCGATTCCCGAATGATGCGCACGGGATCCGTGAAGCGGATACTCATATAAAACGAAATCACTATTATCATAAGGACCGACGGCAGGGTGAACATCAAGTATATCCACACGCCCATAAAAGGAAGAAACGGATCGAGAGTATCGATTATATGGGCTTGATCCCAGGCGCTGTAAACGGCGTCCAGCCGGGCACGGTAGCCCGCAGGAATACTGGAAGTGTATACGCAAATATAGGCTGTATTTCCCTGATGCAACAAACGACCATAGCGGAACACATCCCCGTCGTTATCAAGGGAAAAGATCCCGTCCTTGACCTGATCCAGCCGTTCCCGCGAAACGAATTGGCCGGAATCGCCGGTTTCGATCACAGGCGTAAAAACTGGATTCCCCATCTCGTCGATGCCGTTTTGCACATACACCTGACAGGCCGCCGCGTGTGGATCCATCGCGCGTATCGCCGGCATCCAGTCGACGGCTCGCGCGCGGTATGTGGCTATCGAAAGTCCCGTCAGATACGTTTCCGAAACGGATTCAATGAGTCGGAGTCGTTCGGCTGTATAGAGATCGGCGATGTCCCTCGCGGACTCAAGGGACCGGGAAACAGAGCTTGAAAACCAGGAATTAAGCGCCGTGCTCACAAACCGCCCGACGATTACCGTCTGGGGAAAGGAAGCGCAAATAATCACGAAACAGAAAGATAAAAAGAGTCGTTTGCCGGTACGGTCAGGCAGACCATGGCGAAAGGAATCGGAAATTATGCCGAACAGAAGCAGGCCAAGAAAGACAATAAGCGCGAGCGGCCCGACCACAAGAAGAAGGATTCCTTTCGGCGTGTTAAAAAGGCTCGCGGTAAACATCCCACCTATGCCGAAAACAGCCAGGAGCCAGGATGAAACGAATACAAGTATCAGGATGAAGACCAGCAGCGGAAATGAATACAGGCTTGACGGAATCCGTCTTCTGATTTGTTTCAATCTTCCTCGAATTTATTCTCGAACAGGGCGTTGATAGCCTCGATCGCTTCCTTTTCGTCCGTACCGCTCGCGCAGATAGTCAGTACGGAATTGTAACTTGCCGCCATAGTGATAATACCCATGATTGATTTTGCGTTGATGCGGGCTTCGTCCCGCTCTATCAGGATTTCGGACGCGAAACGGTTCGCGGTCTGTGCGATAAGGGCCGCAGGACGCGCATGAATTCCTGCCCGGTTTCTGATCGTAACGGTTTTAGTCATCATTTGGTCTATCCTTCAATATGAATCGTCGACGCCATAATACGGCGCGCGTGCGGCATCAGTCTCAATCCACTTGAGCACGTTCTGGTTAAATTCCTTAGCGGAAAAATATCCCATGCTCTTCAGTCTTTCGTTCATCGCTGCGGTTTCCAGGATGATCGGTATATTGCGGCCCGGTTTAACCGGAATCTCGAGTTTGGGAATCTTGACGCCAAGTATTTCCATAGTCAATTGCTCGGTGCCCAAACGGTCATAGACCTTGTTAGCGTCCCATTCTTCCAGTTTCGCGACGATCTGAACTTCTTTTCGCTCCCGTATGGAGCCAACGCCATAAAGCTGGGTAATATTGATGATTCCCAAGCCCCGGATTTCCATATGATGACCGATTATCTTGTTGGCACCCTGCCCGAGAAGGCTGTTACCGTTCACGCATGATATCTCGACGACGTCATCCGCAACAAGCCGATGTCCGCGTTCAATCAGCTCAAGGGCAGTCTCGCTCTTCCCAACGCCCGAGTCGCCCAGGATTAATATGCCGAGTCCGTACACTTCGACGAGGACTCCATGAATGGAAACCTTCGGCGCAAATATATTGGACAGTATACGCAAAAGACGCGACGAAAACTCGCTTGAATCTAGCCCGGTCTGAAGCACCGGACATCCTGCTTCTTCCGCGGTTTCAATAAATGCCGCAGATGGTTCCAGATTATGCGTAAAAATGCAGCAGGGAACGTTAAACGTAAACATTTGCTGGATAGTTTCCAGTCTTCCCTCGGCGGCTATCTTGTTCAAGTAAGCGACTTCACCGCGACCGAAAAGTTGTACGCGCTGCCAGGCAAAAGAATCGTAAAATCCGGACAAGGCGAGTCCCGGACGGTTCAGGTCCGGTATCGTTATATCACGAACCAGACCACGCCGGCCGCATACGCACCTGAGATCAAGCGAATCGTGTTCCTTAAGATCAAGACCCAGGAGGTCAAGTACGGAAAACCGTTTCAAAGCCATACTTGACTATACCCTCCCGAGCCTTTCTTGTAAATGCCGTCAATTTATCCGGTTTTTATTGTTTTTCCTGAATTTTTTCCTTTTCTTTTCTGATCTTCTGGTCTAAAACGTCCATAAGCTTGTTGATTCCGGGTCCGAATTCGAAATCTTCCGCGGATACGTGAGCGTTGCCCGCCCAGCGGAAATTGACCGTACAGTCAAACAGAAATTTCCTGTCATATTTAATCGTGAAGAGGACGTCGGTTATCAGATCTTCTGCGTACTTGATGCGTTCCATTTTCTTGTCAATAAAGGTTTTTTGATCTTCATCCAGCGTAAATTTTACGGCTTGCACATTGATGTTCATGTTGAACCTCCCCAGAATTTTTCCCCGGCCTCATAAGCCAAGTCTCAGTTAATAATACTACGTAGACCGTCACCGGTCAAATGAAGAGCCGATGGTCAGTTCGCCCCGGTATTTGGCGACGGTCCTGCGGGCGATATTGATACCGCGAAGTGCGAGCTGTTCGGTAATTTTCTGGTCCGAAAGGGTTTCTTTCGAGCCCGCGATTATCTCGCGGATCGTTTCCTTGACGCCCTGCTTCGAAAAACGCCCGCCGTTACCTTCGGATACCGAAGATGGGCCGGGCGGCGCGGCGCCTACCTGATTGCTGAAAAAATATTTTAGCTCGAAAAGGCCCCATTCGCATTGAAGATATTTACCGTTTGCCGCGCGGGAAATAGTCGCCTCATGCATCCCGATTTCCTCGGCGATATCCTTCATGCGAAGCGGCACGATATGGGCGGGACCATGCGAAAAAAAATCGCGCTGGAATACGACAAGAGCGCGCGCAAGCTTGAGTATCGTCAAATTTCTCCGCGTGATGGTATGCATAAACCACTGGGCTTCCTTCACCGACTCGTGCGCGAAATCGCGGGCACCTTTCGAAGTTTCGGGGCTGAGCGATTTCTTGTCGTCCAGCTCAAGAAAAAAAGGCGAGATTCCAATGACCGGTATTTCCTCGTCATTTATCACGACAGAGTATTCATCCTCGGTTCTCTTTACGATTACGTCGGGTACGACCCAGGATTCGGGAGTATTGTCAAAAGCGCGACCGGGAAAAGGATCAAGGCTCCTGATTATTTCGTATACCCCTTCGGCTTCGTCGAGATCCAGGGTGAAACCCGCCTCTCTCTTTTTCGAGAGTGCCTTGACGAGAGCGTCGGGTCGGCCTTTTTCCAGCAGCTCGAAGTGATTCTCGAGAATATCCACGGTATGGGCAAGAAGCGGATCGGCCGAAAGGGGCCCGTGGGCAAGCATTCTGGCCTGCATTACGAGGGATTCATGATAACCGGAAGATGCGCACCCTGCCGGTTCAAGGCGGCGCACCGTATGAAGCGCGGCGGAAAGAAGAGCGCTATCGTCCGCGCCGGGCAGTTCTTCGGGATTCACGACATGAAAACCGTCACGGTCAAGATTCTGGACGACGAGTTCGCAGAGGGAGCGAAGGGGACCGGACAGCCTCAGCTCCCCGAGTTGAGAAAGCAGGTGTTCTTGAAGCGTCGCCGAACGGTGAAGGGCTCCCTCGATAAAATTCTGGTGCTCGTCGCTTTCATCGTCACCGCCGGGGGCAGAAGGCGCGAAAACATCCGGTCCGTCGTATGAAGGCATTCCCGATCCGGCCATCCTGGATCCGTCATCAAAAGGATCCGAGACAATCTCAAGCGCAGGGTTTTTTTCCGCTTCCTCGATGATACGGTCGCGCAGGTCGGCAAAAGGCATAGCCATCAGCTTGATGGACTGCATCAACTGGGGACTGAGATTAAGGCGCTGCTGCTGTACGAAATGGAGCCGTTGTTCCTGCATATATCTTAACTATAACATATTGATCCGTCGACAGAGGGTCAAGTTTTCGCTATTATACGGCCATGAATCATACAGACACCTTCAAAAAATTCGCGCTTTCGGTACCGGAAGTGCTTCTTCCCCAAGACAAATCGGACCTGTCCCGTTGGGCAGTCATTGCCTGCGACCAGTTCACCCAGGACAGGAATTATTGGAAAAAAGTCGCCGCGTATGCCGGAGAAAAGCCATCCACGCTCAATATCATTCTTCCCGAAGTCTATCTCGATGATGCGGGCCGCGCTGAACGGCTCTCGGCCATCCGCGTGCATATGAAAAAGTATCTTGAAAGCGGTATTTTTGCCCCCGCGGTACGGGGATTCGTCTATATCGAGCGTAAAACCGCCTACGGCAGAACCCGAAAAGGGCTAGTTGCCGCGATAGACCTCGATTCGTATGACTGGAAACCGGATTCAAAAGCCCTGATCCGGGCGACTGAAGCCACCATCGTCGACCGCATTCCTCCGCGCATGGAAATCAGGCGCGGTGCCCCTATCGAGTCGCCCCATATCATGCTGCTCGTGAACGACCCGGGAAAAACCCTTGTCGAGAGCATCGGGAAACGGGTACGGACGAAAACGCCTCTCTACAGCACAAACCTGATGGAAAACTCGGGATCGCTCACCGGCTGGCAAGTTTCGTCGGAAACTGACCTCGATTACGCAGCGCAGGCGGTCGAAGGGCTCGCCAACGACGGTAGGGCAAAAGACGGTTCATGCTTCCTTTTCGCGGTTGGCGACGGAAACCATTCACTTGCCACGGCAAAAGCCGTATGGGACGAGTTCCGAAAAGCACACGAAGCCGATGAGCGCGCGGGAAAAATCAATCTCGAAAACCATCCTGCCCGTTTTGCCCTCGTAGAAATCGTTAACCTCTATGACGAGGGCCTTACCTTTGAGCCGATCCATCGCGTACTGTTTGGCACTACCCCAACCGAAGTCTCCGAGTATCTTGCCAAACGCCTAGGTGGGTCCGTCAAAAAAGCCGATTCCGGCGCCCAACTCGAAAAGATGGTCGCGCAAAAAGGCGAAACCCGATTCGGCTTCGTCGGCTCAGGTGCGCTTTCATATCTCGACACGAGCGACCCTGCACTTGCGGTTAGCCGCCTCCAGCCTGTTCTTGACGATTTCCTTACATCAAATCCGGGCGTCCGGATCGACTATATTCATGGCTCGGAAGAAGTATTCAGGCTGGGAAAAGAAACCGATACCGTCTCGATTCTCCTTCCCCCGGTCGAAAAAGACAGTTTCTTCACGACTATCGCGCTCGGTGGTCCGCTCCCGAGAAAGAGCTTTTCCATGGGAGAAGCGAGCGAAAAACGATTCTATATGGAATGCCGGAAACTTTTCTGATTTTTGCCGCGAAAGAGCGCCGCGCGCCTGCGCTTAACTCTGGTCTGAACCAAGGTTAAGCGTTTGTGCTTAAAAAACTGAAATCCTTGCAAGCGGATAGTTCATGTGCGACAATTACATTATGGACCATTTGGACGCACAGGAACCGACACCGAAGGATAACAACAGATTCTTTACATATAGAGTTATATTGCCGGCGATATTAGTCTTGACTATTCTGGCTACAGTGATTCCCTTTTATCGATATATCCATGGAGAAAAGGTTTTTTTCAATGGCGCGCTCTTTTTGCCTATTATCCTTACTTGCATTTATTTTCCCAAACGCGGAATTTTATTCTCAACCTGCGTATCAATATGCTATTTTTTGGTTCTCATTATTTTCCCCAGATATCCCGCCCTTTTCGTGACGGCTATTATCAGAATCATTTGCTTCGAGATCGTGGCGATAATATCAGTCAACCTTTCAAACAGAAAAAATAAAACAATCCTTGAGCTTAAGAGGCAACGAGAAAATCTCGAAATTGTCGTCCGCGAAAGAACGGCGACGCTTACTCGTGAATTGGAACAAAGCAAACGCATAGAAACGGTTTATCGGACAACGATGGACCTGTACGATGTGTGCATCCGGCAACTCCGCATGTATTACGTCCAATGGAACGCGGAACTGTACATTACCAGGACAAACGAACCATTTGAGGAATTGATCGGCCGCGTGAAAAGCGATCTGGTAGGCAGAAAAATTGCTACCATTCCCTGGCTTGAAGAAGCTTCCCGAAATCTTGATTCAGGATCCGTAATAATACCCATCATCGGTCCAGACCGTAAAACACGATCGGTTCTTTGGATATTCACGGAAATGTTCACGGAAAATTCCGATAGTCCCTTCATGATCGTCGGCACGGGAAT
>Ga0302289_1000356_pt1 | contig 21628 bp, 14 predicted proteins | sample III_Fen_N1_2_FD_194552 | JGI IMG/M metagenome (GOLD analysis project Ga0302289, IMG submission 194552) | Peat permafrost microbial communities from Stordalen Mire near Abisko, Sweden - III_Fen_N1_2 | ecosystem: Environmental > Terrestrial > Soil > Wetlands > Permafrost | place: Sweden: Abisko... | reverse complement strand
GTTTGCCATCACGGATGTTGATGCTCTGGCGAATCTGTAGCGCGCTTGCACCGAGAAAGGCCAGCGTGGAGCAGCGACCGCCCTCGTGCAGATACTCCAGCGTCTCAATGATGAAACTGCCGACGATTTTATCTCGATAGGCGAGAAGATGGATCACCAGTTCCTCGGCGGGCATGCTGTCCTTGAGGCGAACGGCCTCCATCGCGAGCAGCGAGCTGCCGCTGGAGATGGAAAGCGAGTCAATGACGAACACATGCTCCATGCCGCTCGCGACGGCAACCGCATTGGCATAGCAACTCGACATGCCGGAACTCTTGGCGATAAAGACGACGGCGTCGTGATCTTTCAGGCATTCCTGAAAGAAAAGTTCGTAATCGTTCGGGTTTGCCGCCGCGGTTTGCGGTAGCTTCTTTGTGCGACGAAAATAATCGAACAGATCGCTCTGTTTGAGGTCGGGATAGTCTAGATAATCTGTTTCGTCCATACGAACATACGATGCGCTGACTGAGATGCCGTATTGCTGCACCATTTCCGGGGTCATGTCAAAGGTGCTGTCGGCCGCTATGCAGATTCGTTCCATCATGCTTCTCCTTGCTTGTTTTTCGGTTGCGTCGGGTATGCGATGTGACACCGATAGCGTTTGGATTTGATCAATAATTACAAATACATATTATACAGTAAAACGCGGCGAATACAAACACAAAACGGATGTGACCTGCTCGGTGCGCGCAAGAAAACATGTGGGCGAGACTGTGCCTGACCCGGATGTTATATTATTGCCGTGCTCTGGCAATGACAAGACGCTTGTGTTACCTTTAGTTTGCCCGCTAAACCGCGCGGCTACATAGGATACAACTGAACACGCGATCCAAACTTTTTTATGTGGGAGCGAATATGAAAAAGCTGATGATCCTCTCCACCGGCGGCACGATCGCCTGTACGCAGACTGCGGAGGGGCTGATTCCTACGCTTTCGGCGGACGATATTCTAGCCTATGCGCCAAAAGCCGGAAAGCTTGGCCTGATTGAGACGAAGACCATCTTTAATCTGGATAGCTCAAATATACAACCGGAAGAATGGCGCGATATCGCGGGGGCAATTTTCGAGTGCCTGCCGGATTACGACGGCATTGTGGTACTGCACGGCACGGACACGATGGCGTATACCGCAAGCATGCTATCGTTCATGCTGCGCAACGTTGATAAACCCATTGTGATCACGGGCTCGCAACTACCCATCGGTCACCCGATGACGGATGCAAAGCAGAATTTGCGGCACGCGCTCACCACCGCAGCAAGCGGAATCGCGGGCGTATTCGTGGTATTCGACCGGCAGATCATGCTTGGCTGCCGCGTTGCCAAGGTGCGCACCACGAGCCAGAACGCGTTTGAGAGCATCAACCGCGCCGCAGTCGGGCGCATCCGCTTGGGACGGGTTTGCCTGCTCGATCCGCCGGAACCGCCGAAGGGTGCGCCTACGCTGGACGTCGCAATTGAGCCAAACGTGTTTCTGCTCAAACTCATTCCGGGCACAAGACCGGAGGTGTTTGACGACATCGCCCGGCTTGGTTATCGCGGCGTGGTGATCGAAGGATTTGGCCTCGGTGGGCTGCATTGCCTGAGGCGCAATCTGCTTGAGGGCATACAAAAACTGCTGGACGAGAATGTTGCGGTGCTGCTGACCACACAATGCCGCTATGAGCCCAGCGACCCGACGGTCTACGAAACTGGCCGGCTCGCGCTGGAACTCGGCATCTTGCAAACATACGACATGACGAGCGAATGCGCGGTGACCAAGCTCATGTGGGTACTTGGGCACGCAAAAACGCCAAACGATGTGCGGCGCATGATGTATACAAACTACTGCGGCGAGATTTCGCTGCCTTCCGGCACAGAAACGCAGCATTAACAGGCCGTAAAAACAAACAGCCCGCTTGCGCGGGCTGTTGTTTGAGTGTGACACCAGAGGACTAAGATTCAATTTTTAGAAACTGAACGGTTTGCTCTTTGAGCGAGATTTTGCCGACCTGATAGCCAAATGCAATCAATTCCTTTTTATAGTTGAGGAATGAGTGGTCGATCTCGATGCCCGCAATCTGCCGGATCTCCTCAAATGTGAGACGAAAAGAGGATTCCTCTCGCGTTCCGATCAATTCCCAAAGCGTATGATATTTACTCATAAAAAATCCTTTAAAATTTATTTCATCTTTATTCTATCACGCGAACGTGCCAAAACATGTCAGGTTTTAAAAAGCATTCTGACGGCGCGATAAGCCATTTGATCGCGCATCAAAATGATGATATATTGACAACAGTATCATTATAATAAAACAATATCCTACAAAAATCATAAATGAAAAACGATATCCAGAGTAAGCTTATTGTTTTAAAGAGATTCTCATAATTCCAAACGCTCAGGAGAAAAACACATGCGAAACAAACAGTCTATCAACGATGGTTGGCTCTTTCTGGAACAGTACAGCGAAGGGCAGGAGCAGGCGAAAACGGATGAATCGGCGTTTGCGTCGGTTCGGCTACCGCACACGAACCACGAGCTGCCGTTCAATAATTTCGACGAGCGGGATAGTCAACGCATCAGCTGCTATCGCAGGCATATTTGCGTTGCTCCCCGCGCGGGGAAACGCTTGTTTTTGCATTTTGAAGGTGTGATGGCGGCGGCAAAGGTGTTTTTGAACGGAACGTTTCTGACCGAACATCTGGGCGGGTACACACCGTTTACCTGCGAGCTGACAGGGCTTGTCACCGGCGGGGACGATGTGCTTGCCGTGGTCGTGGATGCGCGGGAGCGCGCGGATATTCCGCCTTTTGGATATGTGATCGACTACCTGACCTACGGCGGCATCTATCGCGAAGTTTGGCTGGAGGAAACAGACGAAATCTATCTGAAAAATGTTCACGTAAAAACCAGCAAGGATTTGGACGGTTGGCGCATAGACGCAGAGATTGAGCTGGATCAACTGCACGAAAAATCCGGCGAGGCGCAGATTTCATGCGTTCTGACCGGGGCAAGCGGCGTTGCGATTCGCGATGAGCAGAGCATCCAGCTCCAAGGCGAGCGGGAGCAAACGCACTCTGTGGCGTTTAGTGCGGGGGATGTTCTTCTCTGGGATTTGCAACAGCCGAATCTATACGACCTGACGATCACACTTTCCATTGACGGACACAAAATAGATGAATCGACCTGCCGCATCGGCTTTCGCGAGGCGGTATTTACGCCGGAAGGATTTTTTCTCAACGGCAAGCGCGTGAAAATTCGCGGGCTAAACCGTCACCAGAGTTATCCGTATGTAGGTTACGCCATGCCAAAGCGCGCGCAGGAGCAGGACGCGGAACTACTCGAACGCGAACTTGGGGTTAACCTTGTCCGTACGAGCCATTATCCGCAGTCAAAGCACTTTCTCAACCGCTGCGACGAGCTGGGGCTGATGGTGTTTGAAGAATTCCCAGGCTGGCAGTACATCGGCGATGATGAATGGAAACGCAACGCCGTGTGCGCACTAAAAGAGATGATCACGCGGGATTGGAACCACCCAAGCATCATCCTCTGGGGCGTGCGCATCAATGAATCGCAGGATGACGACGCCTTTTACCGCGAGACAAACGCGCTTGCCCACAAACTCGACGAAACGCGGCAGACGGGCGGCGTGCGCAACTTCGCAGGCAGCCATTTCTTTGAGGACGTTTACACCTATAACGATTTTGTGCACAGCGGACTAAACGAGGCGCTCAAGACGCGCAAAGAGGTTACACACGCAAGTTTTCCCTATTTGGTGACCGAACATAACGGGCATATGTACCCGACCAAGAAAATCGACTGCGAGGAAAAGCGCGTGGAGCATGCGCTCCGGCACCTGCGCGTGCTGGACAATATGTATGGCGCAAACGAGATCTCCGGCGCGGTCGGTTGGTGCATGAGCGACTACAACACGCACAAAGATTTTGGCAGCGGGGATAAAATCTGCTATCACGGGGTGACGGATCTGTTCCGCCTACCCAAGCTCGCCGCCGCGGCTTACCGCTCTCAGCAGGACGACGAAATCATGATGGAGATCGCCTCCGGCATGAACCAGGGTGAGCGCGCGGGGTCGGACTTGAGCTGCATCTACGTCTTCACCAACTGCGATTCTGTCCGCCTCTATAAAAACGGCGCATACATCGGCACTTATCTTCCCGACCGGAAGGCTTTTCCCAACCTGCCGCACCCGCCGGTGATCATCACAGACTTCATCGGCGAGCTGATGTCAAAGAACGAAGGCTTTGCCAAGAAGGACGCGGATCGCATCAAACGTATCTTTGCCGCGATTCTGAAGTATGGCGATAAATCCCTGCCGCTACGTTACAAACTCTCGATGGGCTACGTCATGCTGAAGCTGCATCTTTCCTATCAGGACGCCGTCAATTTATATATGAAGTATGTGGCGGGCTGGGGCTCGGAATCGACCGAGTTTTTATTTGAAGGATACTCCGGTGATAGATTGGCGTTGAGCGTGAAGCGCGGCGCATCCGTGAGCGCCGAACTGCGCGTTACGCCGGACACGCTGACGCTTGTCGAGGGGGATACATATGACGTTTGCCGCGTCACGCTAGAGCACATCGACCAATTCGGCATGGTGCTGCCGTACTCCACCGAAGTGGCGCGCGTGCAGGTTTTTGGCGCAGGCGAGCGCATCGGCCCCGAATGGATTCCGCTTGTCGGCGGTTCGTCTGCATTCTGGATCAAGTCCATGCGTGAAGGCGAGATACTCGTCACGATCGAATCCCCGCGTTTTGAAAAGCAGGGGCTAAAGCTGACTGTTCGCAAAGAAGAACGGTAGAACATTTTTGTAGGAAGGCTAGACGAGTTGAAAGATCAAAGATAGGAGAAGTTTTGATCAATTAAGTTTTAATTGACATTGTGCAGGGTTGTGTTAAGATAAGAAAGCGCGAAACGATGTAGCACCCTCGCGCATACTTGGCCGAGTAAAAATGCCCATCGGACAGGGCTGGCCGCCGCCGCGCGTGACGTGAAGCGTCACATTATTGATTGAGTTGGAAGACTCACATTTTATAAGTTGGTTACTTCATAACCAGTGCGATTAGCACACCACTTGTGAAACGGTCAATAAGAGTAGCGACGGCAACCTTGCTCAACAAAACTCTGATGAAACGGTCAAGGCTATGGTTCTATCCCAAATTGTTCCCTCATCAGGCAGGGAGATTGGGAAAAGGAACAAATAACCGAGATAAACAGGTGGTATATGAGTATGCCGCCTGCTTTTTTGTTTTGGCGCGGCAGCGATAGGAAGCGACTGACGAAAGGAACGAGGATGAATCTCAACGATCAAAAGCACGCGCCCATCTATGAGGCGCTGAACCGCTTTCGCAAGCAGCGGGTTGTTCCCTTTGATGTACCTGGTCACAAACGCGGGCGCGGGAACCCGGAACTGGTAGAGCTTCTGGGCGAAAAATGCGTTGGCATCGACGTGAACTCAATGAAACCGCTCGACAATCTTTGCCACCCCGTATCGGTCATCAAGCGCGCGGAGGAGCTCGCTGCGGACGCATTTGGAGCCGCGCACGCATTTTTGATGGTCGGCGGCACGACCTCCAGCGTGCAGAGTATGATCCTCTCTGTTTGCAAGAGCGGGGACAAGATCATCCTCCCGCGAAACGTACACAAGAGCGCGATCAACGCGCTCGTGCTATGCGGTGCGGTGCCGGTCTATATCGATCCACGCGTGGAGCCGCACCTTGGCATCCCGCTGGGTATGGAGCTCGATGACGTGCGCCAAGCAATCGCGGAAAATCCGGACGCGGTTGCGGTGCTGATCAATAACCCGACGTATTACGGCGTATGCTCCAACCTAAAGGCGATTGTGGAACTTGCCCATGCGCAGGGAATGAAGGCGTTGGTGGACGAAGCGCACGGCACGCACCTTTACTTCAATAAGAATCTCCCGCTCGATGCGATGTCCGCGGGCGCGGATATGGCGGCGGTGTCCATGCATAAATCCGGCGGAAGTTTGACGCAGAGTTCGCTCTTGCTCTTGGGGCCGGACGTGAACCCGCGTTATGTGGATAAGATCATCAACCTCACGCAGACCACGAGTGCGTCGTACCTGCTGATGAGCAGCCTCGATATCTCGCGACGCAACCTTGCGCTGCGTGGTGAGGAATCGTTTGAAAAAGTAGCGCAGATGGCGCAGTATGCGCGCGATGAGATCAATGAACTCGGCGGCTACTATGCCTACGGGCGCGAACTCGTCAACGGAAATAGCGTGTTTGACTTTGACGTGACCAAATTATCGGTGTATACGCGCGATATCGGCCTTGCGGGCATCGAGGTATACGATCTGCTTCGGGATGAATACGACATTCAGATTGAGTTTGGAGATATCAGCAATATTTTGGCATACATCTCCATCGGAGATCGGTTGCAGGATATCGAGCGGCTCGTCGGCGCGCTGGCGGACATCAAGCGGCTCTATTCCAAGGAGCCGAGCGAGATGTTCCTCGCGGAGTATATTTCGCCAATCGTTGCGGCAACCCCGCAGGCGGCGTTTTATGCGGAGACGGAGTCTCTACCCATCCGCGAGACGGTAGGGCGCATTTGCAGCGAGTTTGTGATGTGCTATCCACCGGGGATTCCGATTCTCGCGCCCGGCGAGGTCATCACGAAAGAAATCGTGGAATATACGCTGTATGCCCAGTCAAAGGGCTGCAGTATGCAGGGGCCGGAAGACCCCGACATTCAGTATTTAAATGTGCTGAAGAAGGGAGTATAACGCGTGGAATTCTGGTTTAACGACATGCACACGCAAAATGTGCAGCTTTCGATTCGCGTGGAGAAGCAGCTCTTTTCCGGCGAAAGCGACTTTCAGCGCATCGACGTGTTTGAGTCCCCTGAGTTCGGGCGGTTTCTCGCCTCCGACGGCAGCGTGATCTTCTCCGAAAAGGACGAATTCACCTACGACGAGATGATTGTCCATGTGCCGATGGCGGTGCACCCGAATGTCAAACGCGTGCTGGTGATCGGCGGCGGCGACGGCGGGGTGGCGCGCGAACTATCGCATTACGAGGAGATCGAGGCGATCGACGTGGTGGAGCAGGACAAACTCTTCGTAGACGTCTGCCGCAAGTTCTTTCCCGCCAACGCCTGCGGACTCGACGACCCGCGCGTGAAGGTTTATTATCAAGATGGATTGCGCTTTTTGCGCTCGCGACAGGACGACTACGACCTGATCATCAACGACGCGACCGATCCGCTTGGTCACACCGCCGGGCTCTTTACCAAGGAGTTTTACGGCAGCTGCTTTAAGGCGTTGCACGACGACGGCATCATGGTGTATCAGCACGGCAGCCCGTTTTTTGACGAAGACGAGGATCCCTGCCGCGCGATGCATAAAAAAGCGTACCGGAGTTTCCCGATCAGCCGCGTGTATCAGGCGCATATTCCGACCTGTCCCGCTGGCTACTGGCTCTTCGGGTTCGCATCCAAGAAATACCATCCGCTCGAGCACTTCGATAAGAAGCGCTGGGAGGATCGGGGTATTAAGACCTGGTATTATACGGCAAACCTGCACTACGGCGCATTTATGCTGCCCAGATATGTAGAAGACTTACTAGAGGAGGAAGAAAATTCATGAACCGGAAATTGCTTATCATCGGTTGCGGGGGCGTCGCCTCCGTCGCCATTCAGAAATGCTGCCAAAACAGCGAGATGTTCCCTGAGCTTGTGCTCGCGAGCCGCACGGTTTCAAAATGCGACGCGCTGGTGGAGCAGATGAAGGGAAAGACTGCAACCGTGCTTTCCACCGCTCAGGTGGATGCGGACAACGTAAACGAGGTCGTTGGACTGATTCGCAGCGTGCAACCGTACGCGGTGCTCAATCTCGCCCTGCCATATCAGGACCTCACCATCATGGAAGCGTGCCTGAGCTGCGGCGTGCACTACGTCGACACCGCGAACTTTGAGCCGGAGAACACCGAAGACCCCGAATGGCGCAAGGTTTTCGACAAACGCGTTGCGCAAGAAGGCTTCTCCGCCTTGTTCGATTATAGCTGGCAGTGGGCGTATCAAAAGCGCTTTGCGGACGCGGGACTGACCGCGCTGCTCGGCACGGGCTTTGACCCCGGCGTCACCAGCGTATATGTTTCCTACGCGAAAAAGCACTATTTCGACCGTATCGACACCGTGGATATTCTTGACTGCAACGGCGGCGACCACGGCTATGCCTTTGCAACAAACTTTAACCCGGAGATCAACCTCCGCGAAGTTTCCGCTCCCGGCAGCTACTGGGAAGACGGCAAGTGGGTCGAAGTCCCCGCGATGAGCATCAAGCGCGGATACGATTTCCCCGAAGTGGGGCAAAAGGACATGTACCTGCTGCACCACGAGGAAATCGAGTCGCTGGCGAAGCATTACCCCGAAATCAAGCGCATTCGCTTTTTCATGACGTTTGGACAAAGCTACCTCACCCACATGAAGTGCCTCGAAAACGTCGGCATGCTCTCCACCACGCCAATCGATTTTCAGGGGACAAAGATCGTGCCGATTCAGTTTCTCAAAGCACTGCTGCCGGATCCCGCGTCGCTGGGTCCGCGCACCAAAGGCAAGACGAATATCGGCTGCGTGATCTCCGGCGTAAAAGACGGAAAAACGAAGACGATCTTCATCTATAACGTCTGTGACCACGAGGAATGCTACCGCGAGCTCGGCAGCCAGGCCATCAGCTATACCACGGGCGTGCCCGCGATGATCGGTACCGCGCTGCTACTCGACGGAGCATGGCGCAAACCGGGCGTATTTACGACCGACGAGTTCGATCCCGATCCCTATATGGATATGCTCAATCAATGGGGATTGCCGTGGGTGGTGGTTGAGAATCCCGAAACGGTGGAATAAGACAAGTGAAGCGAAACGAACTGCCCACGCCGTGCTTTGTGGTAAGCGAAACGGCGCTGCGGCACAATCTAGAGATTCTTGCGGGTGTGCAGAAGCGCACGGGCGCGAAGGTTCTGCTCGCGCAAAAAGCGTTTTCGATGTACCGCGTGTATCCGTTGATCGCGCAGTATCTCAGCGGCGCTTGCGCGAGCGGGTTGTATGAGGCGCGCTTGGCGCACGAAGAAATGCATGGAAAACTAAGCCCGATACTAGAACACAACAATAATATTGAAGCAAGGCTTGTAAAAGAAGAGACGGGTGGCGAGATCCACGTATTTTCACCCGCTTATACGACAGAAGAGATGCGCGAACTGGTCACGATTTGCGACCATATCGTGTTCAACACCTTTTCGCAATTGGAGCAGCATCGCCCCGTTTGGCAAAACAGCGGCGTGAGCGTAGGTATTCGCGTGAATCCCGCCTGCAGCACGCAGGAGGGTCACGCAATCTACGACCCCTGCGCACCGTTTTCGCGCCTTGGGGTAACGCGCGAGAATTTCCGCGCGGACTTGCTGGACGGCGTGGAAGGGTTACACTTTCATACACTCTGCGAGCAGAACAGCGATGATCTGGTAAAAACGTTTGAGGCGTTTGAGCGGGATTTCGGCGCATTTCTGCCGCACATGAAATGGCTCAACCTCGGCGGCGGGCACCACATCACCAAGCCGGATTACGACATTTACGCGCTGGACGAGCTGCTGTATTACATCCGCGCAAAATATGACCTGCAGGTCTACCTCGAACCCGGCGAGGCGGTTGCGCTCAACGCGGGTTGGCTTGATACCATGGTGCTGGACATCGTGGACAACGGCATGCCGATTTTGATCCTCGACGCGTCCGCCGCCTGCCACATGCCGGATGTGCTGGAGATGCCGTATCGCCCGCCGCTCATAGATGCGGGCGAACCGAACGAAAAAGCGGTCACCTGTCGCCTTGCCGCGCGGACATGCCTCGCGGGGGATGTGATCGGCGACTATAGCTTTGACCACATGCCCAAGATCGGCGATCGGCTGTCGTTTGCCGACATGGCGATCTACAGCATGGTGAAAACGAACACGTTTAATGGCATGCCGCTGCCCGCCATCGCGCTGATGCATGAGGATGGCGACTGCGAGCTGGTTAAAACATTCGGTTACGAAGATTTTAAGGGGAGACTCTCCTAATATGCTGCACACGCTACCTGCTTTAGACGGATATCAGATGTCTGCCGAGTTTGCCCCGCAAGACGGCGTATTGCTCGTTTGGCCCGTGCGCCCCGGCAGCTGGGGCAAAGACCCGACGGCGGCGCAGCGGGCGTTTTGCGATATCCTACGCGAGGCAAGCAAAAGCGAACGTGTCTATCTGCTCGCGGATGCGACGCATTTCGCAGAAGCGCGTACGCAGGCGAGCGGGTTTGCAACGATCATTGAGATTGAAACCAACGACGCATGGGCGCGTGACATCGGCCCTACGTTCGTCACGAACGGTCAAGCGGTGCGCGGCGTTAGCTGGCGCTTCAACGCCTGGGGTGGCGCGGTGGACGGGCTGTATGCCGACTGGGCAAAGGACGACGCGGCGGCGGAGGCGTTTTGCCGCGCCATCGGTGCAGACTGCTACGACGCGAACGATTTCGTTCTGGAGGGTGGTTCCATTTGCTCGGACGGCGAAGGCACGCTGCTGGTCACCGAATCGTGCTTGCTCAGCGCGGGCAGAAACCCGAACCTTACCAAAGTTCAGATCGAGCAGAAGCTAAAAGACTATCTCGGCGCGGAGAAAGTGCTTTGGTTGCCGCGGGGCATCTATAACGACGAGACAAACGAACACGTGGACAACATCTGCGCATTTCTTGCGCCCGGCGAGGTTGTGCTTGCGTGGACGGATGACGAAACCGACCCGCAATATGCGCTGAGCCGCGTGGACTATGACTATCTCGCGCGGGAAACCGACGCACACGGACGAAACATCGTCATCCACAAGCTCCCGATTCCCGATCATCCCGTCTGCGTGACGGAGGCGGACATGGTAAACTATGTGTTTGAGCCGGGGGAGGACACGCGCGCAGTTGGCGAGCGTCTCGCCGCGAGCTATGTGAATTTTTACTTTACCAATGATGCAGTACTCCTGCCGCAGTTTGGCGGAGAAAACGCGGATTCTGACGCGCGTGCGTTGGAGATCATGCGTGCGCTCTGCCCAACGCGTAAAATCGTGCCGATCGATGCACGCGATATCCTGCTCGGCGGCGGCAACATCCACTGCGTCACCCAGCAGATTCCGAAAGGGGTAATCAAATGAGCGAAACATCTGTTGCAGTCGTGCAAATGCGCATGACAGCGAATCCAACAGACAACATTGCCCATGCGGAAGAACTGGTGCGAGAAGCCGCATCTTCCGGGGCGCAGATCGTGCTGCTGCCGGAATTATTTGAACGCCCGTATTTCTGTCAGGAACGCAGATATGATTATCTGGACTATGCACTCCCGGTTGCGGAAAATCCGGCAGTACTACGGATGCAGTCGCTCGCGAAAGAGCTTTCCATCGTGATTCCCGTGAGTTTTTACGAGCGGGACGGAAACAACCAATATAACACCGTCGCGATGATCGACGCGGACGGGAGCCTGCTCGGCGTTTATCGCAAGACGCACATACCCGACGATCACTATTATCAGGAGAAGTTTTATTTTTCGCCGGGAGATTCGGGTTTCCGCGTGTTTGAGACGCGTTATGGCAAGGTCGGCGTTGGCATCTGCTGGGATCAGTGGTTTCCCGAAGCGGCGCGGGCGATGGCGCTGCTTGGTGCGGATATCATTCTTTACCCAACCGCCATCGGTTCCGAACCGATTCTGAACACGGATAGCCAGCCGCACTGGCGAAGGGTGATGCAGGGACACGCGGCGGCGAATATTCTGCCTGTTGCGGCTGCAAATCGCGTTGGCGAAGAGCGCGTAGTTCCTTGCGCGGAAAACGGCGGGCAACAAAGCGCGCTCGTGTTCTACGGGTCTTCGTTTCTAACCGACGAGACGGGCGAGTTATTGACGCAGTCCGACCGGGAGAGCGAGGGCGTGATCTTCGCGCGGTACGATTTTGAAAAAATCAGGCAGGAGCGGCTTAATTGGGGCATTTTTCGCGATCGAAGACCGGAGTGCTATCCGCTGCTGACCCGCTGAAACGGGGCAGGAGAAGCGGCTGTTTTGTATGATGCAAATGAAACAAATCAGCCATTAATTTTTTGGCGCGAAAAATATATTATTTAGATTGCAAATCCAACGTCAAATGATATAATATATGAAACTTTGCAAGATGGAGCATAACATCTTGCACTTTTTAACAGGAACAATGGCGTTCCGGAGTTCGCGTTCTCCCGACAAGTGGAAAGATGCGGACGTTCTGGGCGCCATTCTTGAAATAGAGAATTAATTTGAAAGAAAAGCTGCAAAAGATGCAGCGTATGCAAGAGGCGATAGCGGGCGGATGCGTCAAACGAAAGATTGCGTCCGATAATGCCTCGGGTCAACTGGTGAAAAATTTCGCAGGGGAGAAACGGATTGGGGTGCAGCTCAGCAGAGCTGAAAAATCCGGCAGGGTGAAACATGAGACAGCAACAACAAAACAATTCAGAACAAGTTCGACAGCAATGTAATGAAAATTCTGACTCGGCGGTTGCGCCGAATACCAAGCGTGCGGGGCAATCGGAGCAGACGATGAAAAGCGCGACGCTCTGGCGGCCGGAATTTGAGCATGACGCCTGTGGGACTGGCTTCATTGCGCATATAAACGGATTGCGATCGCACGCGATTATCACAGACGCACTCGAAATTTTGGTACGCCTGGCGCATCGCGGCGGAACAGGGTCTGATCCCGACACCGGCGACGGCGCGGGCGTGCTTTTGCAACTGCCGGATCAGTTTTTCCGCAAGCAGTCGGGGTTTGACCTGCCGCGCGAGGGAAAATATGCCGTCGCTATGTTTTTTTTGCCGCTGGACGTTGAAATCTGTCGCTTAACGCAGGCTGGGATTGAAGCCATCGTCAAAGAAGAGGAGTTTACGCTGATTGGCTGGCGGACGGTGCCGACCAATCTGCACGCGTGCGGCTATGGTGCATGGTCGAGCGTGCCCAGTGTAAAGCAGCTATTTTTAACCTGGGAAGAAAACGATCTGCCAGCGGATGTTCGCCTCTTTGTGCTCAGAAAGCGCATTGAAAAGGCGATGAAAGAGCAGGGGCGCGAGGTCTATATTCCGAGTCTGTCGAGTAAGACAATCGTATACAAAGGCATGATGCAGGCTTGGCAGGTGTCTGACTTTTATCCCGATCTGCTCGACAAAGATTTTATCACCGGCATTGCGCTGGTGCACTCGCGCTATTCGACCAACACCTTCCCGAACTGGGAGCGCGCGCAACCGTTCCGCATGGTTGCCCACAACGGTGAAATCAACACGCTCAAGGGCTGCGAACACGCGGTGCTTGCCGCAGCTGCCGCAATGGACGGCGGCAGGCTGGCCAAACGCTTTGCCGACATTTTACCGATTCTCGACACGGACGGCAGCGACTCCACCATGTTTGACAATCTACTAGAGTTTCTCGTCGTCGCCGGTCGCTCTCTGCCGCAGGCGCTGTTTATGATGATGCCCGGCCCTTGGTCGAAAGACCCGACGATGGACGAAAACCAGCGCGAGTTCTTCCGCTATGCAGCGTGCCTGATGACGCCGTGGGATGGACCCGCCGCCATGTGCTTTACCGACGGGCGGCAGGTTGGCGCGGTGCTCGATCGCAACGGCCTTCGTCCCGCGCGCTGGATACTCACGCGCTCCAATTTACTGGTGCTGGCTTCCGAAAGCGGGGTTGTGGATGTTGCGCCGTGTGATGTGTTGCGGCGCGGCAGGCTGGGCCCGAACCAGATGCTGCTATTAGATACCGAGAATGGCACACTTTTAGAAGACCAGCAGATCAAGGATCAATACCTTGACGGTCCGTGGAAGCAGTGGCTCAAGCAAGAAGTGATCGAGCTTGACGAAGCGCACTATGAGAGAAAGAGCGCAACAGGTGGTAACCCGACAAAATTGCAAAACATTTTCGGCTGGACATACGAAGACCGCATGCTCACCGTTCTGCCGATTGCGCTGACGGGGCTTGATCCGGTCGGTTCCATGGGGTACGATGCGCCGATTGCGGTGCTCTCCGAGCGTCCGCAGCCGTTGTTCCATTATTTCAAGCAGCTCTTTGCGCAGGTAACCAACCCGCCAATCGACGCGATTCAGGAAGAATGCGTGGTCGGTATGGACGTGTTTCTGGGCCCGAACGGCGATCCTACGCTGGATCAGCCGGAAAACTGCCGCAAGATTCATATGGAGTCTCCCATTTTACACACGGCAAATCTGGAACGGTTGCTTTCCGGCATTCCGGGGTTTGGCGCGGTGCAACTGGATATGGTGTTCGATCCCAAGTTGGGGTTGGAAGCGGGATTAGAGACGCTCTTTGCCGCTGCGGAACAGGCGATTCAGCGCGGGATTTCGATCCTTGTGCTCACCGATCGGTTGGCGAGTGAAACACTGGTTCCGATTCCGTCGTTGCTTGCGACCGCTGGCGTGCATCACCACCTGATCCGCAAAGGATTGCGTGGCGGCTGCTCCCTCATCGTAGACAGCTATGAACCAAGAGAGGTACACCACGTCGCTTGCCTCGTCGGATACGGCGCAAAAGGCATCCATCTGCGCGGCGTCAACGAGGCGGTAGAGGCGCTCTACGACGAAGGCCATCTCGAAGGCGTTTCACTCGAAGAAGCGATGGAGCACGTTTATCACGGCTATGACCACGGCATCCTCAAGGTGATGTCCAAGATGGGTATCTCCTGCGTGGATGGTTATCATAACGCGCAGATTTTTGAGGCGCTTGGGCTTTCCGAGGAGTTGGTGGATCGTTTCTTTACGGGCACGGTTACCCGCGTTGGCGGTATGTCGCTGGAAGACCTTGAGCGAGAGATTCTGCGCCATCACAAAGAAGCGCTGGAATCCCCGATCAACGAGTTGCCCTCTGGTGGGCGTTTCCAGTATAAAAAAGATGGCGAACATCATCTTTACAACCCCGAGACGATTCACCTGCTGCAAACGGCGGTGCGCACGGGGGACTACGAACTCTTCCGCGAATACATCAAGCGGATGGAGGGCGATGCGCCAGTTTCGTTGCGCAATTTACTTGGCTTTACGAAATGTCAGCCGATTCCCATTGAGGAAGTCGAGCCGGTGGAGAAGATTGTCCGCCGCTTCAAGACAGGCGCGATGAGCTATGGCTCCATCAGTAAAGAAGCGCATGAGTGCATCGCGCTGGCGATGAACCAGCTCGGTGGCAAGAGCAATTCCGGCGAAGGCGGCGAGGCGGCAGAGCGGCTCTTTACCGACCGCAACAGCGCCATCAAGCAGATCGCCTCCGGTCGGTTTGGCGTAACGGGGCCGTATCTTGCCTCCGCAAAAGAGATTCAGATCAAGATGGCGCAGGGCGCAAAGCCCGGTGAGGGTGGACAATTGCCAGCGGGCAAGGTTTACCCCAGCATTGCGCGCACGCGCCACTCGACACCCGGCGTGGGGCTGATTTCACCGCCCCCGCACCACGATATTTATTCGATCGAAGATTTGGCGCAGCTGATCTTCGACCTCAAGAATGCCAACCCCGACGCGCGCATCAACGTGAAGCTCGTCTCCGAGGCGGGCGTCGGCACCGTTGCCGCTGGCGTAGCCAAAGGCGGCGCGGATGTCATCCTCATCTCAGGTTATGACGGAGGCACGGGTGCGAGCCCGCGCACAAGCATTCAACACGCGGGGCTTCCCTGGGAGTTGGGTCTTGCCGAGACGCACCAGACGCTGATAGCCAACGGCCTTAGAGGCAGAGTCCGCGTGGAAACCGACGGCAAGCTCATGACGGGACGGGATATCGCCATTGCCGCGCTGCTCGGTGCGGAGGAGTTTGGCTTTGCGACGCTGCCGCTCGTTTCTATCGGCTGCGTGATGATGCGCGTTTGCAACCTCGATACCTGCCCGGTTGGCGTCGCGACACAGAATCCGGCGTTGCGTGCTCGCTTCGCAGGAAAACCGGAATATGTGATCAACCTCATGCGCTTCCTTGCGCAAAACCTGCGCGAAATGATGGCGGAACTTGGCTTCCAAACGGTGGACAAGATGGTTGGCATGGCGGGGCACCTGGCGCAGGTGAAGCAGTCGCCCAAGACGGCTGGCATAGACCTCAGCGAATTGATCCCCGGCGATCAACCGTTGCCCTGGCGCGACCTCAAGCCCGTCAAGGACGACCACAATCGCCTCTTCCACGACATGGTACGCTCGCTTGTTGAGCAGGGCGACGCGCTGGTCAAGCGACCGATCTGTAACACCGAACGCGCGGTTGCCACGCGGGTATCCGCCTTCATCAGCAAGGAATACGGTCGATTGCCGGATGGGCGCGTGCGCTTCCAGTTCAACGGAACGGCGGGACAGAGCTTCGGCGCGTTTGCGACCGCGGGCATTGAGCTGACCATTGAAGGCGACACGAACGATTACCTCGGTAAGGGCCTCTGTGGCGCGCGTATCATCGTAAAAGCGCCGGAAGACGCGGGCTGGGCGGCAAAAGACAACCTGCTTACCGGAAACGTTGCGCTCTTTGGCGCGACGGATGGCGAGCTTTACCTCGCGGGTCGCGCAGGAGAACGCTTCTGCGTGCGCAACAGCGGCGCGCTCGCCGTCTGCGAAGGCGTTGGAGACCACGGCTGCGAATACATGACGGGCGGAACCGCAGTCATTCTAGGCCCGGTCGGCAGAAACTTTGCCAGCGGCATGAGCGGCGGTATCGCGTATGTGCTCGACGACGGCAATCTGGAGCGCATGGTGAATCGTAAGCTTGTTGCGCTTTACCCGCTCGATGCACTCGATCTCGTGATGTTGCATCGGCATCTGACGAACCATGTGAAATATACCGGCTCCAAGATCGCGACAAAGATACTTGAGAAATGGCCGACGACGCATGCAAAATTCGTCAAAGTACTGCCGCATGACTATCGCGAAATGCTGGATGCTATGGACGTTGCAGAACGCGAAGGATTAGAAGGCGACGAGATGCTGGAGCGTGCATTTCTGCTCAAGACAGGCAAAGGGCTGGAAGCCGCCAAGGAAGCGCTGCGCGGCAAGCCTGAATTTTCCGACCTGAAGCTGTAAGGCAAACGGTTCGGATCAACGGCAGAGTCGAGCGGAAGGAGAAAGAAACAAATGGGAAAACTGACCGGTTTTTTAGAATATGATCGCAAGACAGCACAAGAATGCTGCGCCGAGGAGCGCATTCAAAACTGGGATTCATTTCACCCCGCGCAGAGCGAGGGCGAAATTCAGCAGCAGGCTGCAAGATGCATGAACTGCGGCGTTCCGTTTTGCCACGCGGGCGTGAGTTGGCGCGGCGTAGGCTCCGGCTGCAGCGTTGGCAATCTGATCCCCGAATGGAACCACTTGGTCTACAAGGGGCATTATGAAGAAGCGTATCGCAGGCTTGAGAAAACGAATCTGCTGCATGAATGCACCTCCCGCGTTTGCCCCGCGTTGTGCGAGGGCGCCTGCACTTGCGGCATGAACGGCGAGCCGGTTGCGATTCGCGAGGTTGAGCGGTTTTTGAGCGACATGGCCTGGGAAAAAGGCTGGGTTGATCCGCGCATACCAAAAGAGCGGATCGATAAAAGCGTCGCCGTGATCGGCTCCGGTCCTGCGGGGCTGACCGCCGCGCATCTGCTCAACCAGCACGGGGTTTCCGTGACGGTTTTTGAAAAGTCAGAAGAGCCGGGCGGGCTCTTGATGTTTGGCATTCCCAACATGAAGCTACCCAAAGAGCGCATTCGTCAGCGCGTGGAAATTTTGCGGCAGGAAGGCATTACGTTTGTTTGCAATACGGACGTTGGCAAAGATTTACCGGTAGCCGAGTTGGATCAATTCGACGCTGTGCTGCTCTGCGGCGGCGCAGGTCAGCCGCGCGATCTCTCGGTCACGGGACGCAATCTGCCGGGCGTGCGCTTAGCGGTGCCGTTTCTTGCGGATGCGACGCGGCGCGTACTGCGCGGGGAGACGGATGATCAGTCGCTTGCGGGCAGAAAAGTCGTCGTCATCGGCGGCGGTGACACGGGCAACGACTGCGTGGCCACCAGCATTCGCTTGGGTGCAAGCTCGGTCATTCAACTCGAAATCATGCCGCCTGCGCCGGAAGAGCGCGCGCTGGATAATCCCTGGCCGCGCTGGCCGATCGTGCTGAAAACGGATTACGGTCAACAGGAGGCCATCTGGCTTTATGGCAGAGATCCGCGAACGTTTGAAATCACAGCGGTCTCCATTATCGGCAATGAGGAAAGTGGAGTCACCGGAATTGAAACCGCACAGGTGGAGTGGGTGACGACGGAACGCGGACGCATACCGAAACAAATCGAATCTACGATTTGCAAGCAACCGGCGACGGATGTGCTCATCGCCATGGGGTTCGTCGGTGCAGAAACGTATCTGCCGAGCGCGCTGAATCTCACGCTGGATAAAACCGCATACGCAACCTCCCGCCCCGGCGTTTTCGCCGCGGGAGATATGCGAACCGGGCAGAGCCTTGTGGTGCGCGCAAGTGCGGATGCAAAGCGCGCTGCGGAGGAGGTCATTCGGTATCTGAGCCTTTAGCGAAAGGTTTGATCACTGCGACAAAAACAAACCTAAAACGAATGCTTGAGCCCGGCACAGCGCCGGGCTTTATTTGTTGCGTTACGATTATGGTATTATCACGTTCTGAATCGGTATAAATGGACTAAAATTTACGAAAAAACCAATAATTTTTGTCAAAAGCTGTCACGAACGGCAAAGCTGAATTGTCTATTAAGTAAGCAGCAAGAGGAGCGTTTGGTGGTGAGAAGAAAGGCGTGCATGATTCGCGTAGACTTTCACCCGAGGATAGCGAACGCAATCTCGCGGTGTTCCCGGCAATTGTGTGACGAAAAGCGGGAGATACAGCGCTTTCTTGCGTCGCTGATAGCGCGCGGATATCGGCACTTTATTCTCTACATCGAGCAGCCGTCTGATGTATGGATTGCAGAAATACTCTGCAATTTTCAGATGACGAGCAATTTTGACCTGATCTATTCCATCGGCATTTGGCAATATGACGAAGACCCTTGCGAATGGATCGAAGCGTTACCCTTTGACTGGGCAACCATCCTGAGAAGTGCACACCGCGTGTTTTTGAGAAGCAAAGATTGGTATGATACGCGATATCGCGCGGAAAGACTCTATGTTTCTGGTGGTGAAAAATGGTATGATGCAAGTGATCGGTGCTTTTCAGCAATCAAGCCGCATCGATACGTTTTTTTCACAGGGCGGGGACAAATCATGCAGGAGAAGCTTTCCGAATTATTCGTCAAGCAGTACCAGGCATTGCTGGGGACCGCTTTTCAACTGACGCGTAGTGAAGACGACGCGCTGGATTTGATGCAAGATTTGGCGGAGACAATCGCCAAGAACGACAGGCCGGCGAGCAGCATTGAGCATCCGATGGCATTCTTTCGCACTTGCCTTCGAAACGCGCGTATCAATGCGCTGAAAAAGTCAGATCGCGAGATACCATCTGAGCCGGAGTTCCTTGCACAGATTCCCGGCGGGGATTCTGTTGAGGAGAGCGTGGTTGGCGACGCTGCGATGGACTGGCTCAAGAAGGAGTTAACGGCTTTTTCGCCGGAGATGCGGGAAGCGTTTTATCTTTATTTCTTTGATGGGTACTCGCTGGACGAAGTGGCAAAAAAACTGAACATCAACAAAAACACGCTGAGCCAGCGGTTTGTCCGCATTCGTAGCAGGCTCGTGAAGAAAGCGGCGGATCAATCACTCTTCTTTGCACTGATGGTGCTGTTCTTGCTGAAACCGAGGTGACATCGTTTGAATCAACGAAAAGCAAATGCATTTATTCGCAATCGGCTCTATCAGGTAGACGAGCTGTTTGTGCGCTCCGAAAAAGAGGCGATCGCGCTTGCTGCGCAGTGCACGATCTCCGCACGCGTTCTGGTGATGCGTGCAGAAGCAAATTCTGTGTTACCTGCGGACTCCTGGAGCGGCTTTTACAGCGCGCTGGATGCGGCGGAGCTTAAGGCATCGGGTTCATGGCGTGAGAAACTACGCGACGCAATGCAATCTCTGCGCAGACACAGGCGGCTTGCGATTGGCACAATGATAGTAGTGCTGGTGCTGGCGTTCTTTACGCTGGTGCCGGCCGGACGCACGATTGCGCAAGGCATATTTGACTATGTGATTACCGTGTTCGACAAGCAACTTAATATTGAACAAACCGACGAGAAGCAACTGTATGAAGAGCGCGGATATGATGTGCCGGAAGTACTGACTCCGGAGAAGATTGCGGAATACGGATATGATAAAGACGGCAACCTCATTATGGAGAAGGAGCCAGTCTACTATGATTCCGTCGCATCGTTTGAGTCCGTCTATAGTCTGGACGCCTTCGAACTCATCAGCGATCAACTCACATGTGTGGAGGTGATTGAGAACAATAATATCATGCAGGGCAAATCTCTGCGATCGAATTACCTTACTACAAACAATTTGAAAGTTCGTTTGATAGAGTGGTGGTACGAAGGTGACGGGCTGTCAATCTCCTTTAGAGGTGAAATCAAGGAAAGGAAGGTTCTCGACGGCAGAACCATGCAGTATGCGATAGACACCGCAAACGGCTCGTTTGACGGATTCGTATTGCTGGAAAACTCCATTCTTCAGGTATATGCCGATGCTGGGGTGAATCTCGACCTGATCTGGCAATTGCTCGCGTGAACTGAGTGTACACAAGAGAGCGGCGCGCATCCAGCACGCCGCTCTCTTTTTGTTGCGATTTTTGCGGATTGATTAGCTGACAGTATAGTTACGCGTTCTGCTGCCGGAGGAGGAGATGCTACCGGTTGCGGTTGCAACGACGCGATAGCTACCAGCTGATAAGGTCGCATTTTTGCTGATATAAGCGTAGGTGCCCGTGACAGTGTTGCTGCCGGAAGTGATCAGCGTCAACGTGGATCCGACGACGCGGTAGAGTTTCACGGTGATCGTGAGGGTTTCGGAAACTGTAGAGGACACGCTAGCCCACGCAGTGTAGGAGCCTCCGCCATTGCTGGTTAGTCCACAGTCGGGACTAAGCACCGACAATATGGAGTCGGGGCTGACTTTGTCTGAATCAGGCTCGAGCGCAAGTGTGCTGCCAGAGAAACCAAGGCAGAGGACCATAACGAGCGCGATGAACAGTTTTTTCTTCATACATACATCTCCTATAACAATAGTACGGGTCTACCGTCTATAGTTATGACAATTAAACAATAAAATCATGACATAGAGATATTGGAGTAATATAGGATAAACTGTCGTATAAGCACTGATTTTAAATGAAAGATCGCATTTTTACTTTACGAAAGAATTAAGTGATCATAAAACAAAACGTCAGCAACGTACAACGACGAAGCTGGCGTTTTGCTCTGTTATCTCAAAAAAGAATTATAATAGTTATTTTTGCAGCGAACTGTCCTTTAATCGAAATCTCTTGAGCCTAAGCGCATTTGTGACAACGGAGACGGAGCTGAGCGCCATCGCCGCGCCCGCGAAAACGGGGGTCAGCAGCGGGCCGCCAAAGGCGTAGAACACGCCCGCGGCAAACGGGATGCCGACGATGTTGT
>Ga0302289_1000355_pt1 | contig 21671 bp, 35 predicted proteins | sample III_Fen_N1_2_FD_194552 | JGI IMG/M metagenome (GOLD analysis project Ga0302289, IMG submission 194552) | Peat permafrost microbial communities from Stordalen Mire near Abisko, Sweden - III_Fen_N1_2 | ecosystem: Environmental > Terrestrial > Soil > Wetlands > Permafrost | place: Sweden: Abisko... | reverse complement strand
AGCGCCGCATCGATATAGATGCGCATGTGATCCTTCACCGCATACTGCCCGATGTATTCACCGAGTGTACGCGGTCGAAGGGAATATTCAGCTTTTACATCCTCCTCGCGCATCGAGGAGCTGATCAGGCGTTCATCCATGTATGTCCTTATTCTTACGTTGTTACAGCGTTCGCTTGTTTTATTCTATAGTTCTTCTCAATCTTTATTTCTTCTCAATCTGTATTTCTTCTCAATCTTTATTTCTTATCAATCTTTATTTCTTATCAATCTTTTTCTTCTCAATCTTTGGTTTTCAGTCTGTCTACTTCGCCATTTTGCGCAGCGCCGCTGTGATGAGCGCTTCTACGCTCTCCGCTTTTTCCACGGCGGCAACCGCTTTCCCCGCGGCTAACCCATCGTAACCGAGCGAAACCAGTGCGGCAACCGCCTCTGAGCGGATATCCGGCTCGTCGAGATGATCGCTACCAGACAGCATCTCGCTGGCCCCCACACGCTCCTTGAGCTCCAGCAGCACACGCTGCGCGGTCTTTCGCCCCATCCCGCTGACGCGGTCGAATGCCGCGGCGTTGTTGGTCACGATTGCGCCCGCAACATCACTCGGCGTAAGTATGGAAAGTACGGATAGCGCGAGCTTCGGGCCGACACGGGTCACCGTCAGAAGACTACGGAACATATCCTTTTCGGACAGCTCGTAGAAACCGTAGAGCGCCATCACACCCTCTGTCAGGTGCAGATGGGTATAGAGTCGTTCCTTCTGTCCTGCGCGCAAGCGTTTGAGCGTCATCGCGCTGCAAAAGAGTTCATATCCCACGCCGCCCGCTTCGAGCACGGCGCGGTCGGTCAATATTTCGTCAACAATACCGCTGATGTATGCGTACAAGGATGATTTCCTCCGTCCAAGTTATCGAATGCGGTATTCTTCCGCCGCGGGGCCAATCGTGCAACCGTGGCAGATCGCCGCGGCGAGTGCGTCCGCTGCGTCATCCGGCTTTGGCACACTTTTGAGTGAAAGCAGTAACTTCACCATGCTCTGCACTGCGCGCTTATCCGCGTGCCCGTCGCCCGTGACCGCGAGCTTAATCTGCATCGGTGTGTATTCATAGAGCGGGATGTTTGCCCGCTGCGCCGCGAGGATCGCAACCCCACGCCCTGCACCGACCGCAAGCGCAGTCGTCGTGTTTCGGTAGAAAAAAAGTTCCTCAAACACGGCCATATCGGGGTGAAATTGCTCGATGAGTGCGCAGGTGCCGTCATAGAGGCGATTCAGCCGCTCCGGTAAGCGCTCGTTCGGCGTCGTCTCGATCACGCCATAGTCGACCGGTACAAGCTTCGTTCCCGAAACATCCACCACGCCATACCCCATTATGGCGTATCCGGGGTCGATTCCGAGAATTCTCATGTATTTACCTGCCTATGTATAGTCATCTTATTTTAGCATGATCGCGGTCGAGTGTAAATGAACGGTGTTAATTGCCGTATAGTTTCATCTTCCGTTCACACCTGTCATGGTTTTCTCTATTCTATTATCTCTTGTTCCTTGCTCGACAGAAAAAAAACGAAAAGCAGCCGCTTTGTCAACGGCTGCCTAGGTGTGTTAAAAGTATGCTATTGTTTGTATTTTGCAATCAGTTCATCTAGCTTTTCCTGCGAAACACCAAAGTATTTGCGCATATTCTCCAACGCGTAGGCTGGACGCTGCTCTATAAACGAGCGCATTTGCGCAATGGACGCTTCCCATTCACTCATCGAGCTTGGTTTCCCCCAGCGCGCGATCTGGGATGGCATCTCCGGGCGAATCACTGCGACCATCTTGTCAAACAGCGCGGTTGCACGCTCGGCGTTAAAATACTTCTCCACCACTTCGACATACCGATCGACACAATAATCCCGCCAACCCGCATTTTCCTTGAGCCCGATATAGATCTCGAAGTAGGTAAGTGATTTGTCCGCAGAGGCAACACCGTTTACATTAAAGTATTGGGCGATCATATCCCTCTGTGCTGTTTTAAACGCAAAATCAAGATCGTAAAACACCGGTCGCCATTTTACCGCGTAATCCGTCGTGCGCCAATACTTTTGGTTGAACATATCGCTGTTGCAAATATACGTCTGCGTGATGAAATAATCGGTAAAGTAGGCGACGTCGATCCATTGCGAAAACTCGGCAAAGACCGCGTCATCGCTCAGGTCTTCACTCTCTGCAAACGCACGAACGCGCTTGATGTCCTTGCTGCTGCCTTTGATCGGCGTCTGATTGCGGCGAATAAATTCCACCGTATCGCCGTTTACTCCATAGTGCGTACTTAAAAACTCGGCGTTTTGATCTTCGTTGAGATCGTATAATCCGTTATATTTTCCGTTGATATAGACGACGACCGGGCGCGTAGCGGAGTTATCTAAATTCAGTCCCTCTACAAGTGCGCTGGTGAAAGAATCTCGAATGCGCGCTGCGCTCCAGTCCTGACCGCCGTTTCGCACCACAAGAGCCGAAAACGTGTCATACTCGTATCCCGGCCAGAATGGATAGGTGACACTGCTTTGACCATATCCGGATCTAAGATTGATGCTCAGCGACTTTTGCGAATATACGACCGTACCCGCGCCCTTGGGTTTGATGCCCGCCGGGAAGGATACGCCAAGAGAACCATCTGCCTCGTAAAAAGAAATATATGCCAGACGCTCAACTTTTTCATCCTTATCGTCGACGCTCATAACTTCATGTACCCGATCTGCATTGCCCGTGATACAGATAACCGGCACTGTATGTGGATCCTCGAAGAGATACGTTGCCGTCGTGATTTCGCTGATGCGCTTACCGCTGACATAGGACACCGCGCGCAAAGGCGCATTTCCACTGATTGCAACCGGTTGAGTATATCGAATGGAATCGAGCGAAGGCTCATCTCCATCCAACGTATAATAAATCTCAGCGTTCGGATCGTCACAGGTGATAGTCACCGAAAAAGCGCTGTTGTGGTAGAGCGTCAAATCGGAAAACGCAGGCGACGGAGAAACGCCGGTGGTGATATCTGTGTCGTTTTGCTTGCCGCGCGTTGGGTTCTGAAAAAAGACGCGTGCAATCGAGGTGTCCCCCTCCAAGCGGCCACTTGTGATTTCCGATGTGAGCGCGCCGGAGTCAAACGCATCGATCAGCGTCCCTTCCGCATTTTTCAGCAGGATGGTTTCGCCCGCGGCGGAGATGGAAAACGGTGCAATGCCTGCGCCCTGACGCGTTGTCGAACTTGAGCACTCCAATACGAAATATTCGCCCGCTCCGATTGTTTCACCTGAAAATGTGTAGGGCGTTACGGAATTGACACCATCGTAAATCGTCCATCCGGTTAAATCGACCGTTTGATCAGAACCGTTATAGAGTTCAATCCAGTCGTTTTTGCCGGATTTAATTTCGTTCGCGGCACTGACTTCGCTGATAAATACCCCTTTATTGTCGAAACAGCCGATCTGGTCGGCTGTTTCGAATCCGTGCACATTGTCGCTGCCGGGTGTCGGCGTAGCGTAATATCGTAAATTGCGATCTTTATCCAACCCCACCGAGATGTTGTCTCGTGTGACGCCGGCAAGTGAGATGCTCTCAGTTCGCATGCCGCTGAGTGATGTGAAGAAAACTTCGTTCTCGTCGTCCGAGAGCCCAAAGTTTGCGTGTAGTTCTCCGCTCGTCCGGTTTTTCCCGGATAGGAATATCACCTTGCACTCGCCCGGCTGTAGCGTTACATCCGGCAGTGCCCACTTATAAAGGTCTTCCGAATCATCCGACAGAAAATATCCCAGAAGCGAAACGGCTTCCGAAGAGAAGTTTTTCAGCTCAAGCCATTCCTCATGGTCTCCATCTGCGTCGATGGCGGAAAGCGTATTATACTTCAACACCTCATTGATATGCACGGGATCGGATTGATCCATCACCGTAATCTCAAGCGAGGAAAATGTCTTGTCGCTGTTAGCGGCCTCAAACGTTGGATAAGCCGTATAGACTGCCGCGCCGGATGCGTCCTTAATCACCGAAACGCCGCCGGGAACCCCGGTCTGCCAATTGATGCGGTCGATCAAGTTGCCCTGTAAGTCTGAAAGCAGGATTGTCGTATCCTCGCTGCTGAGGCGGAACGGCGCATGCATACCGTTAGTACCCTCGCTTCCGAGGCCAGAAAGATAAATACTTGCGTATCCACCCGCGGGAACGGTGCCGGAAGAAATCTGCCACTTCAGCGGGTTTGTTTCGTCGTCCGATAGGCAATAATTCTCCAAACGGATTGCGCTGTCGCTGCTGTTATGAAGCTCGACCCAGCGGTAACCACTCGCGTCATCCGTCGGCATGACTTCGCTGATGGATAGTGCGCCGAGGTTTTGCGAGGAAAAGACTGCGTCGAGCGTTGCATACAATTCGCTGTCATTTGCTGCGCCCGGTGTCGGTACGCCTGAGTAGCCATAGGTACCGTCCGCAGCGCGCGCATACGAAACATCCGTATACAGTACCGGAACTTCCATCTGTGCGACCAAACCGAAATAAGCATCGGTAATAAAGATATAGTCTCCGCTCTTGCTGAGGCCGAAGTTCGTTACCATGGGTTTTGTGGCGTCGTCCGTCGCGCTGGTTGCGTAGAGAATCAGATATTCGCCGGCGCCGAGGGTCGTGCCATTCGGTATGACAAACTTATGCAGATTCCGCAAATTGTCCGATACCCCGTAACCCGAAAGATCAATCGCCTCGGAACCTGTGTTATAAAGCTCAATCCAGTCCGGCGTGCCAAGGACATCGTCCACCAGCGAGCGTTTGTTGCTGGAGACTACCTCGTTGACAACGAGCGTGCTGCTCTTGGCAGTTTTCGTTTGCGTACACGCAAAAAGCAGCGGCAACATTGCCGCAACCACAAGCGCTATGGCTATTTTTTTAAACGATTGTAACGTCATTTTTCTCAAAAAACCTCACGTGGGATTTATTATATCACAGCGCAACGCAGAATTGAATAATGCCTCTTTTGTTGCGAAAAAAGTTACAATATCATTCATTTCTCATTTTACGTTTATTCTTCACTAAAATGAGTTCCGTTTTGCCGATACCCAATCAATCTACAAGAAAAACCCGTCGGAAATCCGACGGGTCTTGTGTGTTGATTCGCTTGGCTTAGTCGACCAGCTCGATGACAACCATCTCGGCTGCATCTCCGCGGCGGGGCCCGAGCTTATACATGCGCGTATAGCCGCCCTTGCTGCCGGCTTCGGTACGCTTGGCATACTTCGGCGCGAGATCGCGGAAAAGCTTTTCGACAACCGGATGCGCGCGATCTTTCGTGCGCTCGGTGTATTCGCTCTTGCTCTCTTTGTCCTCTTTGGCTACGGGAATGTCATAGACATACGCCATGATCGCGCGGCGCGCGTTGAGCTTGCTCGCCTTGTCATTGGTGACTTCGCGCTTGATGATCTGCGCCTTCTCGTTGCGGGATTCCTTCTCTACTGTCTGGCTGTTATCGTATTCCTTGACTGCCAGCGTGATGATCTTTTCGGCAATCGAGCGGATCTCCTTTGCACGAGCCTCGGTCGTGACGACCTTGCCGTTCCAAAGAAGCGCCGTGGTCTGATTCCTCAAAAGAGCGACTCGCTGATCAGAGGGCTTACCCAGTTTGCGGTTCGCCATTGTGCTTCCTCCTCTTATTCATCGTGTGCGCGAAGTGACAGACCCAGCGCACTCAGTTTTGCCTGAACTTCCTCGAGCGATTTCCGGCCGAGATTCCGAACCTTCATCATCTCTTCCTCGTCGCGCTGAACAAGCTCTTCAACCGTGTTGATGCCTGCGCGCTTGAGGCAGTTATAGGAGCGGACGGAGAGGTCGAGATCTTCGATGTTCATCTCCAGAATCCGTTCCTTCTTGCTCTCTTCCTTCTCGACGAGAATTTCCACGCCGACCACATGATCGGTTAGGTTGATGAAGAGCGCCAGATGCTCGGTGAGAATCTTCGCCGCGAGGCTTGCAGCCTCGTCCGGTTTAATGCTGCCATTCGTCCAGATTTCAAGCGTGAGCTTGTCAAAGTCCGTAATCTGGCCAACACGCGTATTCTCAACGCTAAAATTGACCTTCTCAATCGGGGTGAAAATCGAGTCCACGGCGATTTCGCCGATGGGCATATCGTGCCGCTTGTTGCGTTCGATCGGGACATAGCCCCGGCCGTTCTCGAGCATGATCTCCATATGGAGCTTCGCGCCCTTATCCAGCGTTGCAATATGCAGTTCGGGGTTAATAATCAAAACGTCGGAATCCGGAAGGATGTCCTTTGCTTTGACTTCGCCTTCGCCAATTGTATCGATAATCACCTTCTTGGGGCCGTCGCAATAAAGCTTGCAGCACAGCTCCTTGAGGTTGAGAATGATTTCGGTAACGTCTTCTTTCACGCCATCGATGATCGAGAACTCATGGAGCACACCGTCGATGCGTACGCTCGTCACCGCCACACCGGGTAGGCTCGAGAGCAGCACGCGACGCATGGAATTGCCAAGCGTAGTGCCGAATCCGCGCTCCAACGGCTCAACGACAAACTTGCCGTAGTCGTCCGTTAGTTCAACACATTCGAGTTTGGGCTTTTCGATCTCCAGCATTGCTTACCCTCCTTCGGTTTGTCTGTTGCGGTCCGCCAAATCTGCTTGGCTTACCTGGAGTAGTACTCAACGATGAGGTGCTCTTCGATCGTCAAGTCGATATCGTCGCGCGACGGGAGAACGACGACCTTGCCACTGAGCTTTTCCGCATTCAGTTCGAGCCATTTCGGAACCGTTCTGGCTGCGCCTTGCTCTTTGAGGGTTTTGAAGAAATCAACATCGTTGCTCTTCTCGCGGACGGAGATCACATCCCCGGCCTTGATGAGGTAAGACGCGATGTCAACCTTCTTGCCGTTGACCAAAATGTGACCGTGATTCACCATCTGGCGCGCCATTGGGCGGGAATCGCCAAAGTTGAGACGGTAGGCCACGTTATCCAAACGGCGCTCCAGCAGCGAAAGCATGTTTTCGCCGGTGATGCCGCGCATGTTGGACGCGAGGTCATAATATTTGCGGAACTGGGACTCAAGAACGCCATAAGCTCTGCGAACCTTCTGCTTCTCACGAAGCTGAATGCCGTACTCGCTCTGCTTCTTTCTGCCCTGTCCATGCATTCCCGGAGGGGTGTGGCGCTTGCTGATCGCGCACTTTTCGCTGAAGCAGCGATCGCCCTTGAGGAAAAGCTTAACGCCTTCTCTGCGGCACTGCCTGCAGACGGAACCGGTATATCTTGCCATATCGCTTTTCCCTCCTTAAACTCTTCTGCGCTTGGGCGGGCGGCATCCGTTATGTGGGATGGGCGTCACGTCCTTGATCATGTTGACATCCAGGCCTGCGGTCTGCAGAGCGCGGATTGCCGATTCACGACCGGAACCAGGCCCTTTGATATAGACCTCAACGGTCTTCAGGCCATGCTCCATTGCACCGCGCGCAGCGGTCTCCGCCGCCATCTGCGCTGCAAACGGCGTGGATTTCTTCGAACCACGGAACCCGAGCGAACCTGCGCTCGACCAGCTCAGGGCGTTGCCCTGCAGGTCGGTGATGGTCACAAGGGTGTTGTTGAAGGAGGAGCGGATGTGCGCTGCCCCGCGCTCAATGTTCTTGCGCTCGCGGCGTTTGCGCGTGGTGGCGGTCTTTTTTACTTGTTTAGCTGCTGCCATAATCGCTTATCCTCCTTACCGTTTCTTGCCGCCCTGCGAGCGCTTGGGTCCCTTGCGCGTGCGGGCGTTCTGTTTGGTGCTCTGTCCGCGGACCGGCAAACCTTTACGGTGCCGTACGCCGCGATAGCAGCCGATTTCAATCAGTCGTTTGATGTTCATCGAGGTTTCACGGCGAAGATCGCCTTCCACCTTGACATTGTGGTCAATGTAGTCTCTTAATTTAGAGACATCGTTTTCCGCCAGATCGCGTACGCGGATGTCGGGGTCGACACCAGTCGCGGACAATATTTCCAAAGCGGTCTTGTGGCCGATCCCATAGATATAGGTCAAACCGTATTCGATCCGTTTGTCTCTGGGAAGGTCAACGCCAGAAATACGTGCCATATCGTTCCTTTACCTCCGTAAATAGTCGTAAATGGTTATTTATATCAGCATCCGCCGGAAACGCAAGCTAAGGTTTCTCTCCCCCTGCCCACGCAGCCGCTCCGTCGGTTTTGTTCCTGAATCAGCCTTGCGTCTGCTTGTGCTTGGGGTTCTCGCAGATAACCATGATGCGGCCTTTGCGTTTAATGATCTTGCACTTTTCGCAAATTGGTTTCACACTTGGTCTTACTTTCATGGTGGTTCTCCTTTCGCTTCCTATGGTCGAAAATCTTTTTTATAAAAAGCATTACTCTTTTTTTCATCAATTCTCAATGCTGAGTTCCTGTTTTGAAAAAGAGTATTGCTCTTTTCAAAATCAGCTTTTGCCGCGCCAGGTGATACGCCCGCGTGACAAATCATACGGAGAGAGCTCCACGGTGACCTTGTCACCCGGTAGGATTCGAATGAAATTCATTCGAAGCTTCCCCGAAATCGTTGCGAGTATCTTGTGACCGTTCGTCAACTTTACCTCGAACATTGCGTTCGGGAAGGAATCCGAAACGACACCTTCTACTTCAATAACGTCCTGTTTTGACAAGCTATCCCTCCTAATTTGTCTGTTTCAACACGGATTTCCGAATCTTTTTTTCACAATTTTTCATTGCAAGACTCAACCGATGTTGTAACCGAATAATTGTAACGCTTTTCGCACGTCCGCGTCCAGTATTTCTTTACTTTCTGCGAATTTTTTTGCAATTTCGTCCGCTTTTTGCGGCTGAATATGCAAGTGTGTCAGCTTTTTCTTCTTCGGCTGCGAGAGTTTTCTCGTCTCTCCGTCGCTCAGCAGCACATGGTTATCGTCAAAAATTCCGACGATGAGAAATGCGCGGCCTTTGTCGTGCCCGGCTCTCGATGTACAAACGCTTCCGATCACCGGTTCGCTCATGCGCGTTCTTCCTCCTCGTGTAGGGTCAGAAGCCTCGGCTCGCCCTCGGTGATCAAGATGGTGTTTTCGTAGTGTGCGGAAGGTTTCCCGTCCGCCGTGACGACCGTCCATCCGTCGTCGAGCTGATACACGCGAAAGGTACCCTGGTTAATCATCGGCTCAATGGCAATGGTCATGCCGGCTTCCAGTCTCGCCCCGCGCCCGAAGCGCGTGTTGTCCCAGAAGTTTGGCACCTCGGGATCTTCGTGCATATGCCGCCCGATTCCGTGGCCGACCAGATCACGTACCACGCCATAACCGTTTTGTTCCGCGTGGGCTTGAACCGCTCTTGCAATGTCCGAGATGCGAAATCCGGGTTTTGCAAAACGAATTCCTTCAAAGAAACATTCCTTCGTCACGCGGACGAGCTTCTGCGTCTCTTCCGGCACTTCGCCGATCAAAACCGTGCGCGCCGCGTCTCCGTGGAACCCGTTTTTGTAGGCGCCCACATCCAGAGAAAGAACATCTCCATCCTTCAGGCGATACTTTCCGGGGATTCCGTGAACCACTTGATCGTTTACCGAAGTGCAGATGCTCCTCGGGTACCCGTTGTAGTTCAGGAAGGAGGCTTCCGCGCCGCGGCTCTTAATATAAGAAACCGCTATGTCGTCGAGCTCCTGTGTCGATATGCCGATCACTGCGGATTGAGCCAGCAGATTCAGCGTTTCTTCCACAATGCGCCCGGCTTCATCCATCTTTTCGATGTCGGCGGCGGACTTAATCGTGATTCCCTTTTGATCGCTCATTTTGAAATCACCGCGCCAATTGCGGCATCTACTACGTCTATATCCGCGTCGCCATTCACAGTGTGCAGCAGGCCTTTTTTCGTATAATAGTCAATCAAAGGCTTAGTCGAGCGCTCGTAGACAACAAGGCGGTTTCTGACCGTTTCTTCCTTATCGTCCTCGCGCTGAAACAGCGCCGCGCCGCACTTGCAGTTCGTATCCGTATAAGTGGATACGTGATATCCGGCACCGCATTCCGCACACATTCTCCGACCGCTGATGCGCCGGATCAGTGTGTCAACCGGAACTTCGAGGTTGATGACATGGTCGATCGCGCTGATCGACTCAAGCGCTTCCGCCTGTGCGATCGTACGCGGGAATCCGTCAAAGAGGAAACCGTTTTTGCAGTCCTCTTTCTGGATGCGGTTTTTCACCATCCCTAGGATGACATCGTCCGGCACCAACTCACCGCGTTCGATGAGCTCTTTGGCTTCTTTACCGAGTTGCGTGCCCTCGCGCATTTCGGCGCGGAGCATATCCCCCGTCGAAATATGCGCGATCTGATATTTCTGGGCAACCTTGACTGCCTGCGTACCTTTGCCCGCGCCCGGCGGGCCTAAAAAAATCAGTTTCATCGCGTTTCCTCCGGTCAAAGCGCATTTCGTGCATTTGCTCGAGTGACTGCTTGTTCCGTGTCGCTGCCTGATTCGTCCATTTATCCTGCATTCCGCGGAACCGGCGCGCCGGCAGAAGACCGGCACGCCCGAATCCGCTTTTAAAGTTTGCAGGCCGTAAACGTTGGCCGCGAGTTTGTTAATTGAGGAATCCCTTGTAATGCCGCATGAGCATATGGCTCTCGAGCTGGTTCGTCGTTTCTAGAGCGACGTTGACCATAATCAGCACGCTGGTTGCGCCAAACGCGCTGCTCTCGGCCATTCCACGCATCGCCAACTGCGGCACAATCGCAACAACCGCAAGGAAGAGCGATCCAAATAGCGTGAGACGTCCGGAGATTTTACCGAGATAATCGCTCGTCGGCTTGCCGGGACGAATGCCCGTGATAAATCCGCCGTTCTGCTGCAGGTTCTTCGACATTTCAATCGGATTGAATGTCACACTCGAATAGAAGAACCCGAACCCGATGATCAAGAGCGCATAGATGATGTAGTAAATCGCGCTGCTCGTGCCCATATACGTTTTATAGAACGTATAGAACGCGCCTTTCGGCCAGAACTGGGCGATCATGCCCGGGAACTGGAGGAACGTGAGTGCAAAGATCAGCGGCAGAACGCCGTTGGAGTTCGCCTTGATCGGCAAATATGTGCTCTGACCGCCGTACATCTTGCGACCCACGACGCGCTTTGCGTACTGCACAGGAATGCGGCGCTGCGCCTGATCCACATGCGTGACCAGCGTGATCAAGCCGACGACCAGAACCGCCAGGAAGAGCAGTTCCCAGATGGGGAGTGTGCCGACCCACAGTTGCTGACCGAGGCTGATAAACGTCTTGGGTACGCGCGAAACGATGGATGCAAAGATCAACATCGAAACGCCGTTGCCAACGCCATTCTCGGTGATGCGCTCGCCGAGCCACATCAGGAATGCGGTACCAGCAGTTGAGCAAATGCCGATTGTGGCATAGGTCAGCCAACTGGAGTCCACAAGGTATTTCGTACCCAGACCGATAAAGATGCCGATGGATTGAACCATCGCCAACACAACACCGGTGTAGCGGGTGATTTTCTCGATCTTAATCTTCCCGTCTTCTTCCTTGCTCAGGCGTTCCAGAGAAGGAATCGCAATCGTGAGCAATTGGATGATAATCGACGCGTTGATATAGGGCGAAATGCCCATCGCAAAGATCGTAAACTGGCTAAACGAACTACCCGTGAGCAGGTCAAGGAAGCCTAGAATGTCGTATTGCGATACGGCGCTCTTGAGGAGCTCCGTATTGACGCCGGGAATCGGGATGAAACTCCCGAGCCGGTAGACCACGATCAGCAGAAGTGTGATGAGCATCTTCTTGCGGATCTCTTTGATCTTAAACGCGTTGATGTATGTCTGGAACATTAGCCGATCACCTCAACACTTCCGCCAGCAGCTTTAATTGCAGTCTGAGCTGTTTGAGAGAACTTCGCCGCTTTCACGTCCAGTTTCTTCGTCAGCTCACCGCCGCCAAGTACTTTCAGGCCGTCTTTTTCGATCTTGCTGATAAGGCCTGATTTCTTGAGCATCTCAGCCGTCACTACGGTGCCGTTCTCCAACCCGTCTAGTTCGGAAACGTTGATAATCGTGTATTCTTTTCCAAAGATATTGGTAAAGCCGCGCTTGGGCAAGCGGCGTGTCAGCGGCATCTGGCCGCCTTCAAATCCGTTCTTCTTGCTACGTCCACGCGCTTTTTGTCCCTTATGGCCCTTCGTGGAGGTCTTGCCCATGCCGCTACCGGTACCGCGACCGATACGCTTGGGGGCTTTGACCGACCCGGGAGCGGGCGATAATTCATGGAGTTTCATGATGCACGTCCTCCTGCCTTAAACTTCTTCCACCGTGATCAGGTGCTTGACCCTAAAGATCATGCCGCGCGTGCAGGCGTTATCCGGCTGGGTAACGGTGCTGTTGAGCTTCTTGAGACCCAACGCGACGACCGTCGCCTGCTGATCTTTCAGGCAGCCGATCGGGCTCTTAACGAGCGTTATCTTGAGTTTTTTGGCCTCCGCCACTGTTGCTTTCGCCATTGTAGCGTCCTCCTTAACCCAATATCTCTTCAACGGACTTGCCGCGAGCCTTGGCAATCTGCTCCGCTGTGCGAAGCTGGCTTAAACCTTCAATCGTAGCTTTCACGCAGTTGCTGGGATTGTTGGAACCGTAAGACTTCGTTCGAATGTCACGAATACCAACTATTTCGAGCACTGCACGAGCCGGACCGCCGGCGATGACGCCGGTACCTTCTTCGGCAGGCAGCATGCGAACATGGCCTTTGCCGAATCTGCCTTCTACGGCGTGGGGAATCGTCGTACCCACGATGGGAACTTCGATCATATGACGCTTTGCGTCTTCAACACCCTTGCGAACTGCCTCGGGAATTTCTGCTGCTTTGCCAAGGCCAACGCCGACTTTGCCTTTTTCGTTACCGACGACCATCAGTGCGGTGAACCGGAAGTTCTTACCGCCCTTAACGACCTTCGCAACACGATTGATGGCAACAAGGCGCTCTTTAAATTCGCTGGGCTCTTTTTCGAATCTCCTGTTGTTTTGCATGTTCGTTCCTCCTTAGAAGTCCAGCCCGGCTTTGCGAGCGCCGTCCGCGAGAGCCGCAATGCGTCCAGTGTAGAGGTAGCCGCCGCGGTCAAATACGACCTTGGAGACCCCCTTCGCCTTTGCACGCGCCCCGACGAGTTCGCCAACGAGAGCGGCCACTTCGACCTTACTCTTGCCCTCCAGCTTGCCCTTGATGTCGGCGTCCAGCGTGGAAGCTGCGACCAAGGTGTTTCCAGTGGTGTCATCGATCACCTGCGCGTAGATGTGCGTGGTGCTGCGGTAAACATTCAAACGGGGACGTTCCGCGGTACCAACGATGTTCTTGCGCATGCGGTAATGACGATCCACGCGAATCGCGTTTTTATCGATTTTGTTAAACATCTTTCGTCACTCCTTCCTGCTTTACTTACCGGTCTTGCCTTCCTTGCGGCGAACGACCTCGTTCTCATAGCGAATGCCTTTGCCCTTGTAGGGCTCTGGCGGACGCACCGCGCGGATATCGGCGGCCACTTGGCCAACCTTCTGTTTATCGATGCCCTTGACCGTAACCTTCGTCGGCGCGGGGACCTCAAAGGTGATGCCCGCAGGTGCCGCGAAGTTCACAGGGTGAGAGTAACCGACGTTAATCACAAGGCCTGCGCCCTGTGGTTGCGCTTTGTAGCCGACGCCGACGATCTCAAGCTTCTTTTCATAGCCGGAGGTTGTGCCAACGACCATGTTGTTGATGAGCGTACGGGTCAGGCCGTGCAGCGAACGATGGCGCTTGGCGTCACTGGGACGCTTAACGGTGAGAACACCGGCATCCTGCTCGATCACCATCTCTGAAGAGACTTTTTCGGTGAGCGTGCCTTTCGGACCTTTTACAGTGATGACGTTGCCGTCTTCGACCGTAATTGTCACTCCGGCAGGAATGCTGACCGGAAGTTTTCCGATACGAGACATGTTGATTTCTCCTTCTTAGTCATATCATGTAGGCGCAGATGTCCGCCTTTTAACCCGTTGCCTTGCGGCATTCGACCGAAACACGGGACATCCGCCCTTTTTGATTACCAAACGTAGGCCAGTACTTCGCCGCCAACGCCTTGTTTGCGCGCTTCCCGATCGGTCATAACGCCGCGGGAGGTGGAAACAATCGCGATTCCCAGGCCGCCGAGGACCTTGGGCATTTCGTCCTTGCGCGCATAAACGCGAAGGCCGGGACGGGAGATGCGCTTGATGCCGACGATGACGCGTTGTTTGTTTGCGCCGTACTTGAGTTGAACACGGATCGTCTTTTTTTCGCCATCCGTGATCACTTCGAAGCTCTTGATATATCCTTCGTCCACGAGAATCTGCGCGATGGCTTTCTTCATTGTGGAACCGGGGATCTCAACGGAATCATGCTTCGCAATCATTGCGTTGCGGATACGTGTGAGCATATCGGCAATGGTATCTGTCATGTTCGTTTCCTCCTTTACCAGCTTGCCTTGCGTACGCCAGGAATCTCGCCCTTATACGCCAGTTCGCGGAAGCAAATGCGGCAGACGCCATACTTGCGCAGAACCGAGTGGGGACGACCGCAGATGCGGCAGCGGGTGTATCCACGGCTGCTGAACTTCGGCTCGCGCGCCTGCTTTAACTTCATGCTTAACTTAGCCATTTTCGCTTTCCTCCCTTATCAACCCTGCACAAACGGGATGCCGAGCTGGGTGAGCAGCTCTTTGCACTCTTCGTCGGTGTTGGCGCTTGTCACGAACACGACGTTCATGCCGCGCACCTTGTCGACGTCGTCGTAGTTGATCTCCGGGAAGATCAGCTGTTCCTTGAGGCCGAGGGCGTAATTGCCGCGCCCGTCAAACGCCTTGTCGGACACGCCGCGGAAGTCGCGAACGCGGGGCAGGACGATGTTGAAGAGCTTGTCGACAAAGTAGTACATCCGATCGCCGCGCAGGGTCACCTTTGCGCCGATGGTCATGCCTTCACGAACTTTGAAGTTCGCGACGCTCTTTTTTGCGCGGGTTGCGACCGCTTTCTGGCCTGCGATGGTGCTCAGTTCCTTGATAGCCGCTTCAATGCCCTTGGGATTTTCCTTATCGGAACCCAGACCCATGTTGATGACAACCTTCTCAAGGTACGGAATCTGCATTACGTTTTCATAGCCGAATTTGGTCTTCATCGCGGGCGCAATCTCTTGTTGAAAGCGCTGCTTGAGCCGCGGCATACCTTCGAGCTTTTTCATGTCAGCCTGCACACCCTTGGCCTTTTTGGCTGCGGGTTTTGCGGCGGCTTCGGCCTTCTTTTCAACCTTGGCGGCGGCTTCCTTGACGGCGCCGGCTGCCTTGGCAACCGTTTCAGCGGCTGCTGCGCTCACGACTTCCGCCGCTTTTTCAGCGGTTTCAGTTGCGGTTTTAGCGGTCTTCTTCACGGCCTTTTCGACGGCTTCTGCGGCTTCGGCGGCCTTGGGAGCTGCCTTCTTCGCGGCTTTCTTTACTTCTTTAACGACCGTTTCGGCTGCTGCCTCAACGGCGTCTGTTACGGTTTCAATGTCTTTCTTCGTTGCCACTTGTCAGTTCCTCCTTCCGCCTTAGTCGATGACTTTACCGCACTTTTTGCAAACGCGGACACTCTTTTGTTTCTTCTCGCCGGAGATCTCGATTTCCTTGATCTTGTGGGCGATGCGAGTGGGCTTGTCGCACTTGGGGCACACCAACATGACGTTAGACGCATGCATGGGGCCTTCTTTTTCTATGCGGCCGCCGGGCTGGCCTTGTTTACGGGGCTTGATGTGACGGGTAACCATTGCGGTACCCTGCACAATCACGCGCTCGTCATCGGGCTGAGCGACCATAATCTTGCCCTTTTTGCCCTTGTCTTTGCCGGAGATGACAACGACGGTATCGCCCTTTTTGACGTTTAAGCTGTTCATGTCATGCTCCTCCCTTACAGTACTTCCGGTGCGAGGGACACGATTTTCATGTAGTCCTTCTCACGGAGTTCACGCGCCACGGGCCCAAAGATACGGGTGCCGCGGGGCTGTTTCTGGTCGTTGATAATGACGGCGGCATTGTCGTCAAAACGGATATAGCTTCCGTCCGGACGCTGAATGCCGGACACCGTACGCACGACTACCGCGCGAACGACATCCTTCTTCTTGACCGCGCCGCCCGGAGATGCGGACTTGACGCTGGCCACGATGACATCGCCAATATTGGCGGACTTACGGTAGGAACCGCCTAGCACGCGAATGCACATGATCTCTTTCGCGCCGCTGTTGTCCGCGACCTTTAATCTGGTTTGCGGTTGAATCATATTCCCAGTTCCTCCAGTCTTTACTTCGCCTTCTCGACGATCTCGACGAGACGCCACCGCTTATCTTTGCTGATGGGGCGCGTTTCCATAATTTTAACAGTATCGCCGATGCCGCACTGATTCTCTTCATCATGAACCTTGAACTTGCGCGTACGGTTAACCATCTTCCCATACAACGGGTGGCGGACCTTGGTCTTGATGGCGACAACTGCGGTTTTATCCATTTTATCGCTGACGACCACGCCGACACGGGTCTTTCTGTAGCCTCTTTCTTCCATGTGTCTGTCCTCCTTCCCGTTACTCGGCTGCCTTCGCAAGCTCGCGCTCACGAATGATCGTTTTTACTCTGGCAATGTCTTTCTTGCACTCGCTGATGCGATTCGGATTCGAAAGACCGCCGGTAGCCGACTGAAAGCGAAGGTTGAACAGCTCGCTCTTGAGCTCTTTTTCCTGAGCAGCAAGTGCGTCGTTGGTCATATCGCGAAACTTATTTGCCTTCATCGGTTTCACCACCCTTTACGGTTTCCTTCTTGATTACTTTGCACTTGAGCGGGAGTTTGTGCATTGCAAGGCGAAGCGCTTCGTAAGCTTCCTCCTGTTCAACTCCAGCAATCTCAAAGAGGATACGGCCCGGCTTCACGACGGCAACCCAGTATTCCGGGGAGCCTTTGCCGCTGCCCATGCGGGTTTCGGCAGGTTTTTCGGTGACGGGCTTATCGGGGAAGATCTTAATCCAGACCTGACCACCACGCTTGATGTAACGCGTGAGCGCAACACGGGCAGCTTCGATCTGCTGGCTGGTGACCCAATGGGGCTCCAGTGCAACCAGGCCGTATTCGCCCTGGGTGATCGTGTTGCCACGGGTGGCTTTACCTTTCATGCGACCGCGGAAAACTCTGCGGCGCTTTACTCTTTTCGGCATCAACATGGTTATTTGCCCCCTTCCTCACGCCTGTCGGAAGCTCCACGCTTGCCGAGCAGTTCGCCCTTGTAAATCCAGACCTTGCAGCCGATACGGCCGTAGGTGGTCTTTGCTTCCGCAAAGCCGTACTGGATATCCGCGCGCATGGTCTGCAGCGGGATGGAACCGTCATGGTACCCTTCGCTTCTGGCGATTTCCGCGCCGCCGAGACGGCCGGAGACCATGAGCTTGATTCCTTTTACGTTGTTCTTCTGCATCGCGCGACCCATGGATTGCTTCAGGGCGCGGCGGAAGCTGATGCGCTTCTCGAGCTGAGAAGCAATGTTTTCCGCAACCAGCTGAGCGTCTGCGTCGGGATCACGGATTTCCATGATGTTGACGCTGGCGTCCTTGCCGACTGTCTTCTTGATGTCTTCCTTAATCGTCTCGATACCCATGCCGCCCTTTCCGATCAGAAGACCGGGACGTGCGGTGAAGATGCTAACGGTGATCTTGCCTGCAGCGCGATCGATCTCGATGCGCGAAATGCTGGCCTGATAGTACTTCTTCTTCACGAATTCGCGGATCTTGTGATCCTCGACGAGGAAATCGGCGAAATCCTTCTTGTTGGCGTACCAGCGTGTGTTCCAGTCTCTGATGACACCAACGCGGAAGCCGTTTGGATTAACTTTTTGACCCATCGTTCATTTCCCCCTTACTTCGCCTGATCCAGTACGACCGAGATGTGGCTCGTGCGCTTGCGGATTGCACTCGCGCGGCCATGTGCTCGCGGCCGAAAACGCTTCAGGGTCGGACCCTGGTTGGCGTAGATCTCGGCGACGTAGAGCTCTTCGCGGTTGAGATCGAGGTTGTTTTCCGCGTTCGCAATCGCGCTCTTGAGCAGCTTTGCCACGGGCTCAGTCGCCGCTTTCGGCGTATAGAGCAGGATGGCTTCGGCTTCTCTGACGCTCTTACCGCGGATCAAGTCGATCACGGCCTTGACCTTGCGCGAAGAGATTCGAATGTATTTTGCGGTCGCGTGCGGGCGCTTGTCAGCGTTTGCCGCTCGTTTGGCCGACTTTTCTCTCATTCTGGTTGCCATTTTGCTTCGTTCCTCCTTACCTTGCAGAAGAGGACTTCTCGGAGCCTCTGTGTCCTCTGAACGTACGCGTCGGCGCAAACTCGCCGAGCTTATGGCCGACCATTTCCTCGGTCACATACACGGGAACATGCTTTTTGCCGTCATGCACCGCGATTGTATGACCGACCATCTGCGGGAAGATGGTAGAGGCGCGAGACCACGTCTTGATGACCGTCTTTTTTCCGCTCGCGTTCATCGCCTCGATCCGCCCGAGGAGGCGTTCGCTGATGAACGGGCCTTTTTTAATCGATCTGCTCATTGTATATCTCCTTCCTCTTCCCGTTACTTACCGCTGCTGTTGCCGCGGCGCACGATGTACTTATTGGTCGGGTTCTTATGCTTGCGCGTCTTGTAACCGAGTGTGGGCTTGCCCCACGGGGTAACCGGGCCGGCTTTGCCGATCGGGCTCTTGCCCTCGCCGCCGCCGTGCGGATGGTCGCAGGGGTTCATGACGCTGCCGCGCACCGTCGGGCGTACGCCCATGTGACGCTTGCGGCCTGCTTTACCGATCTGGATGTTCGCGTGATCGATGTTGCCGACCTGGCCGATCGTGGCCTTGGCATTCATCGGGATCAGGCGGACTTCACCGCTGGGCAGACGAACCTGCGCATACGCGCCTTCTTTTGCCATCAGCTGCGCGGCGTTGCCCGCGGAGCGGACCAGCTGCGCACCCTTGCCGGGCTTGATCTCGATGCAGTGAATCATCGTGCCGACCGGGATGTTCGCGATCGGGAGCGCGTTGCCCACTTTGATGTCGGCGGTTGCGCCGGAGACGATCAGCTCACCAACCTTGAGGCCGAGCGGAGCGATGATATAGCGCTTCTCGCCGTCGAGGTAATGAAGCAGTGCGATATTCGCCGAGCGGTTCGGGTCATACTCTACAGAGAAGACCTTCGCGGGGACGTTGTCTTTGTTGCGCTTGAAGTCGATGATACGGTACTTCTGGCGCGCACCGCCGCCTTGGTGACGGACGGTGATCTTGCCGGTTACGTTACGGCCGGCTTTCTTTCTCTTATCTTCGAGCAACGAACGTTCCGGCGTCGTTCTGGTGATTTCTTCAAAAGTAGAAACCGTCATGAAGCGCTGGCCCGGCGTGATCGGATTGATCTTACGGATTCCCATGGTTCGTCCTCCCCTTACTGTGAGATGCTGTCGAAGAACTCGATGCCTTTGGAGTTCTCCTTGAGCTTCACATAGGCCTTTTTGCTGCTCGGCGTGCGGCCGGAAGTGTTTCCCTGGCGGCGCACTTTGCCGTCGCTATTGATGGTATGCACGCTTTCAACTTCAACATCGAAAATCTCTTCGACTGCCTTCTTGATCTCGATCTTGTTGGCGGTCTTGTCAACTTCGAACGTATAGGTTTTGCTCGCGAACTGATCGTAAGTCTTTTCGGTCAGAACCGGCTTTTTGATGATGTCATAGGCGCTCTTCATTATGCGTACACCTCCTCGATCTTCTTTGCCGACTCCTCAGTGAGGATCAGCACTTTGTACTTGAGAATCTCGTACGCACTCAGGGTACCGACCAGTGTGGTCTTGATGCCGGGGATGTTGCGCGCTGCGCGCTCGATCGTGGCGTTGGGTTCCGGCAGGACGATGAGCGCCTGCTGCGCCTTGATGGCTTCGAGAACCTTAATCATTTCCTTGGTCTTGGCGGCCTTGAGGTTCAGCTCGTTGAAGAGAACGAGTTCGTTATCGAGAACCTTGCCGGAAAGCGCGGACTTCATCGCGATGCGCTTGACCTTCTTGTTGACGCGGATGCTGTAATCGCGGGGCTTTGGTGCGAACACCACGCCGCCGTGACGCCACTGGGGCGAACGGGTGGAACCCTGACGGGCACGACCGGTGCCCTTTTGACGCCAAGGTTTGATGCCGCCGCCGGATACTTCCGCGCGGGTGAGGGCGCTCTGCGTGCCCTGACGGCAGTTTGCGAGGTGCGCTTTCACGACCTCATGCAGAACGTATTGATTGACAGGCTGTCCAAAAGTGTTTTCGGAGAGCTCGTATTCGCCGACCTGTTTGCCGGTGATGTCGACAATTGCAACTTTAGGCATTCTCTTGCTCCTCCTTACTTCACGGTGCTCGTCACGCTGACGAGGCCGCCCTTCGGGCCGGGAACCGCGCCCTTGACGAGCAGCAGGTTACGCTCTACGTCTACGCGCACAACTTCGAGGTTCTGCACGGTGACGGTTTCGTTGCCCATGTGGCCGGGAAGGTTCTTGTGCTTGAATACGCGGGACGGGCTCGAGTTTGCGCTCATGGAACCGGGGCTACGGTGGAAATGCGAGCCGTGCGTCATTTTGCCGCGCGCTTGATTCCAACGTTTGATAACGCCCTGGAAGCCTTTGCCCTTGCTCACGCCGCGTACATCGATCTTGTCGCCTTCAACGAACACGTCCGCTTTGATGACTTGACCGACCTGGTAGCTGTTCACGTCGTCGAGCTTAAACTCTCTCATATAACGGAGGGGTTTCACGCCCGCTTTGGCAAAATGCCCCGTTCTCGGCTTGTTGGAGAGCTTTGCACGCAGCTCGCTGAAGCCGACCTGTACAGCTTCGTATCCGTCTGTCCCGACGGTCTTCTTTTGGATGACGGGGCAGGGACCGGCTTCGATGACTGTCACGGGGATCATGGTACCGTCAGCTCGGAACATCTGCGTCATACCGATCTTTTTGCCCAAAATGGCTTTCTTCATGTTTACCTCCGGTTGGTTACAGTTTGATCTCGATGTCGACACCAGCGGGGAGATCAAGCTTCATCAGCGCGTCAACGGTTTTGGAAGACGGCTGGAGAATGTCGATCAGGCGCTTGTGTGTGCGCATCTCGAATTGTTCGCGGGAATCTTTGTACTTGTGCGTCGCACGCAGAATGGTAACGATTTCCTTTTCTGTGGGCAGGGGGATCGGTCCACTGACCTGCGCGCCTGTTCTCTTGGCGGTCTCAACGATTTTCTCTGCGCTCTGATCGATCAGAGAGCTTTCGTACGCCTTGAGCTTGATGCGAATTCTGTTTGCCATATTATTATTGTCCTCCTTCGTAATAGGGGCGGTACACAAAGCCGTGTGTTTCCTTCTTCATAAGGCAGGCCAGCCTCTCGGCTGAGCGCTATACTCGTTTGGGACTGCACGAATTGCTCTGAAGACTCACCCTCGCCCGCCTTGCGGACGTTGGGTCTGAGCGAGAATTACCCGGATGGCAGAACCGGCAACCTCCCGATCATCCCTTTCACGCGCAAAAACTTCGCCTTTGCGGCGCGAACAGGTTTATTCTACACGGTCGAGATAGGGATTGCAAGAAGAATTTTTA
>Ga0302289_1000344_pt1 | contig 22168 bp, 19 predicted proteins | sample III_Fen_N1_2_FD_194552 | JGI IMG/M metagenome (GOLD analysis project Ga0302289, IMG submission 194552) | Peat permafrost microbial communities from Stordalen Mire near Abisko, Sweden - III_Fen_N1_2 | ecosystem: Environmental > Terrestrial > Soil > Wetlands > Permafrost | place: Sweden: Abisko... | reverse complement strand
ACTCTCTGAGGATGCAATTGAAGAAGTAATTCGGGAACAAGCACCCAAAGATCTGGAGGAAAGGGAGACCTATAACGCCTATTGCGCACTACAGCATATCATCTCGGAGAAAATCGGAGCTGAAGAGTGCTGCGTGACTGAAGAAATGATCAAACAATTCCACGCGATTCTCACCGATGGATTAAATCAAAACGACAATATTCCCGGTCACTATCGCTTGCAGAAAATCAAAGTCGGGCATAATTTCGAAGGCGAGCGGTTCGAGAATATTCCCGAACAAATGAGAGCATTTGTAAACTACATCAATTCTGACGCCGTAAAGAAGTTGGGGGAATTGATTCGCGCAGTCATCGCGCATTTTTATTTGGTCACGATTCATCCGTTTTCGGATGGCAACGGGAGAACTTCTAGAATGCTGGAGGATTGCATCCTCTACAATAGCGATTACAACAAGGCGAGCTTCTTCTCTTTGTCCAATTTCTATTATAAACACAGAGATGAGTATTTTTCGCAGCTCGATGACGCAAGATTCAAGTATAATGGCAACTTACAGAGTTTTGTGAAGTTCTCCCTCAATGGATTCAGCCAGGAGCTGCAAGCTAATTTTGACAAAGTGATGCAGCAATATACGCGCATCTGCTTTTCGAATTTTGTCGAGGAGAAATATCAGATTGGAGAGATCTCACAAAGACAGCATTCACTGCTGAGCCTGATGATGAAATTCAATCTGGAAGTCGATGAAAGTATGCTGCTGAAACGAACGGATGTATTGGCAAAATCCATCTATGCCGGCGTGAAGAGTGAGCGGACGATTCGCAGGGATTTAGATGCTTTAAAAAAGATGGGCTTGCTGCTCATGAAGGACAAAACGCTTTCGATCAACTATGATGTCATGAAGGCATTTGTGGGCATCAATCCGGACGCGCTGTTTAAGGCGACGCCTGTGTCGAAACCAGAGTGATTTCGGCCGTCAATGCGATCTACCGCGCGTTTGCGTAAGCGCAATCAATGCTACCAAAGCTCCTCCAATCGGGGGAGCTTTTTTGTGTTGTGCATGAACACATGGACAATCAACTTGCGCGAGATTATTATGAGCTCGAACTCCATCTGAATCGATTTTTTGAAAGCAGTGAATACAAAAAGACGCTCCGTCACGGGAGCGTCTTATTTGCTTATATTGATTCTTTCACTCTATGGAATTATTCCACAAACGACGGAACGAGCGCTTCCAGAATCTGAACCACCTTTTCCATCGATTCGGTGGTGATGAATTCATACCGCCCGTGGAAGTTATAGCCGCCTGTGCAGAGGTTCGGGCAGGGCAAGCCCATGTAGCTGAGCCGCGAGCCGTCCGTGCCGCCGCGGATGGGCGCGCAATAGGGCGCAACGCCAACCGCTTCCATCGCGTGCTTTGCGGCGTCTACGATAAACGGCGGTATCTTCGGGCTCATGTTGTAGTAGGTGTCTTCCAGCTCCAGCGAGACCGTGCCCGCGCCGTATTTGTCATTCATATACGCGCAGGCCTTTTCCATTAATGCCTTCTTTTGCGCAAATTTCTCCGTGTCGTGATCGCGCAGCAGATAGTACATGTATGCGCTGTCCACACGCGAGTCGATCTTCTCAAGATGGTAAAAGCCCTCATACTCTGCGGTGCAGGCGGGGTTTTCCAGATTGGGTAAGAGCGCGTGCAGCTCCATTGTTAAAAGAGACGCGTTGATCATCCGCCCTTTGGCGCTGCCGGTGTGCGCACTGCGCCCTTGAATGCGAATTTCCGCGCTCGCGGCGTTGAAGCACTCATAGTTGATCTCGCCCATCGCGCCGCCGTCCACCGTATAACCGAAGTCCGCGCCAAACGCCGCTACGTCGAAGAGATCCACTCCGCGCCCGACTTCTTCATCCGGCGTAAAGCCGATGCGGATGGTTCCGTGCTCTGGCGCATTGGCAGAGAGCATGCGCTCGACGAACGTCATGATTTCCGCAACACCGGACTTGTCGTCCGCACCCAACAGCGTCGTTCCATCCGTGCAAATGATCTCCTCGCCGATGTGGTTCAGGAGTGCGGGGAATTCGACGGGTGAGAGTGTATAGCCGTTGCCCATGTCGATGTCTTCGCCCGCGTAGTTTTTCGTCAGCACGGGCTTTACGTTTGCGCCGGTGACCGCGTCGGAAGTGTCCACGTGAGAGAGCAAGCCAACGACAGGCGCGCTCTTTTTTGTGTTTGCGGGGATGGTTGCGGTGACATAACCGTGGTCGTCCAGCTTTACATCCGCGGCTCCAAGCGCGGTGAGCTCATCTCGCAGCAGGCGGCAAAGGTTGAGCTGCTTGTCGGTGCTGGGGATTTTGTCCACGTGGTGTTCGGACTGGGTGTCGATCTTTACATACCGTAAAAAGCGGTCTTGAACGGATTCCATGTTTTATCTTCCTCGATTTCTTCGATTGTTTCCTTAGTGAGCATATCACGTGTTTTTTCGTATGACAAGTGATTCACTGCGCAAAAACACGCTCCAAAAATCGGAAAAGGCGTTTCCTTTTCGGGAAGCGCCTCTCAGGTCGTTTTTGTAAACTCTGATTCCGATTATATCCGAGAACGGAATAAGGGGAATGCGTTAGCGGTCCTTGTGGTTCTGGAAGCAAGCGCTGCAGTAAACCGGACGGTCGTTTCTGGGTTGGAACGGGACCTTGGTGGCAGCCCCGCACTCTGCGCAGACCGCATCGAACATTTCGCGATCGCTGCTGCGCGTGGTCTTGCGGCTGGTGCGGCAGTCTTTGCAGCGGACAGGCTCGTTCTGGAACCCTTTCTCCGCGTAAAACTCCTGTTCGCCGGCTGTGAAAATAAATTCATTACCGCAATCCTTGCATACCAGTGTTTTGTCTTGGAACATTTGACTTTTTCCCCTTTTCGGCTCGTGAAATTTTTTTTGATATCCGTGTGCCGGCTGACCTGGTTTTTGCCCCCACACACGCCAACTGGAAGTGTCGCTACCCGGCGGTAAGCCTCTCACTACTGCTTCTCTCGAAATGCATGTTTTAGATATGCTTCGGTTGGACTTACATCTAGACCGCACCATGCTCACGGAACTTTGTCCGCTTACGTGGATCGTTTCGCCTGCGACTGGCATCGACTTTCAACCACAGACCCGATACGCGGATACCAAAATCAGTATAGTACACGCAATTGTAAAATTGCAATGTATTTTTTCGCATCATATGTCCGAACAAATCCAATGATTGGGCGATTTTTGCGTTATTTATGCGCTGGTTCGTCCTCTTTATACTGCGCGCGCGGACCGCCGACATATTTGGGCCGCGTCTTGGCGAGGATAAACGAGGCTTCGCCAATCTTGCGTTGCTCGGTATGCACGGGCACCACGACGGGGTGTAAATGCATGCCGATGAGCGTGCCGCCAATGTCGATGCCGAGCGCGGCTTTCGCGTCTACATTCTCCACCATCACGCGGTCGGGTATGCGGTTGTATGCCTCGGTTGCAAAAGCGCCGCCCGCGTGCAACCACGGGCGCACCCAGACTTCCTGCAGGCGATACGCATCCATGCAGGCGCGGCTCGTGCAGATGGCGCGGTTGATATGCTCGCAACCCTGCACAGCCAAGTATAATCCCGCCTCGGTCACCTTGGGCAGGATGGCGTCCATAACAGCCTTTGCCGCCTCTTCGCTGGAGGCGGAGCCGATGCGCTTTCCTACGATTTCGCTCGTCGAGCAGCCGACGATGAAAATATCGCCCTTGCGGTATTCTGCGCTCGCGAGCAGGTGGTCGACGGCCTCTGCCGCCAAGCGGGTCAATTCCATGGTATCCATTTTAATCACCTCTATGGTTTGGTCATATGCCTCATGCTCGTGCAAGAGGATATGTCTTCTTCAGATAGACAGTATAGCACAATTTCTGCGGTTTCTCCGCGTATTTTTCACGCAAGTTGCGTGAATATTGTATGGTATACTGATGGCATGAACTGGATTGCACCCTTAATGGAATGGTATCAACAAAACGCGCGGGATCTCCCCTGGCGCAGAACGCGGGATGGTTACGCCGTTTGGATCAGCGAAATCATGCTGCAGCAGACGCGTGTCGCCGCCGTGATTCCCTATTACGAGCGGTTCTTAGGTGAACTGCCGGATGTGTTCGCGTTGGCAAATGTGGATGACGACCGTCTGCACAAGCTCTGGGAAGGGCTGGGCTACTACAGCCGCGCGCGGAATCTGAAACGGGCGGCGTGCGAGATTATTGCGCGCTTTGGCGGGCAGATGCCGCAGCGTTACGACTCGCTACTCACCCTGCCCGGCATCGGGGAATACACCGCCGGGGCAATTGCCTCGATCGCATACGGGGAAAGCGTGCCCGCCGTGGACGGAAACGTGCTGCGCGTCTACGCGCGGCTCTTTGCGATAGAACGCGACATCCGCGATCTTGCGTTTAAAAAAGAGGTGCGGCAGAACCTTTTGCCGCTTGTTCCGGTGGAGAAGCCGGGCGTGTTTAATGCGGCACTGATGGAGCTAGGCGCCACCGTCTGCCTGCCAAACGGCGCGCCGAAATGCGGAGAATGCCCCGTGCGCGAATTTTGCGTGGCTTATCGCGAGGGCAGAACGGCAGAGCTGCCAGTGCTAAGCGCAAAAAAAGCGAGGCGAGTGGAGCATAAGACCGTGTTCGCGCTCACGAAGGATGGCGGACTGATCGGCTTTCGCCGCCCCGATAGCGGCTTGCTCGCGGGCTTGTGGCAGTTGCCGGAGGCGGCGGGGGAATTGACGGATGCCGAAGCCGCGTCATGGCTCGGCGAACACGGGTTCACCCCTGTCGGCGAACTGCGTTTTTACGAGCGCAAGCATATCTTTACGCATATCGAGTGGCACATGCGCGTCTGCTCCGCGGAGGTCTCGGCAAAAACCCTACCGGAGGGCTGGATTGTGCTGGACGAATCTCACGCGCTGCCAACAGCGTATCGGGTTTGCATATAGGTTGGTTACGAATTGAACCGCAAAAAAATAACGGCTTGCGCCGCTATTTTTATTTCACGATAGTTGATATAAATTAGCTGGAAAGCTCAATCGTTAATTTATAAAAGCCGTCTGCCTTCCATGGCCTTGGCCAGCGTTACCTCGTCCGTATACTCTAAGTTGCCGCCGATGGGGATGCCGTGCGCGATGCGCGAGCAGCTGACTCCCATGGGCTTGAGCAGCCGCGCAATATACGAGGCAGTCGCCTCACCTTCCACGTCCGGATTGGTCGCGATGATGACCTCTTTGACCCCGCCCGCCTTGACGCGCTCGACCAGCTCGTTGATGCGGATGTCGTTGGGGCCGACGCCGTCCACGGGCGAGAGCACGCCATGCAGCACATGATATTTTCCGTGGAACTCACGCGTGCGCTCCATGGCGATGACGTCTTTCGCGTCGCACACCACGCAGAGGATGCTGTTGTCGCGGTTGGTGTCCGCGCAGATGCCGCAGGGGGTTACGTCGGTATACGTGCCGCAGATTGGGCAGTCTACCACCTTTTCGCGTGCGGCGAGGATGGCGGCGGAGAGCTCTTGCGCCTGCGCCAGCGGTGTGTCGAGAATATGGTAAGCAAGCCTCTGCGCGGTCTTCTGCCCGATGCCGGGCAGGCGCGAAAGCTGGGTCGTGAGCCTGACGATGGGTTCAATGGTCAGCATGATTACAGGCCAAGCCCCAGTCCACCCGTGATTTTGCCGATTTCGTCCTCAACGGTCTTGGTCGCCGTGCGCAGCGCCTCGTTGACCGCGGTGAGAACGAGATCCTGGAGCATCTCGACATCTTCCGGGTCCACGCACGCGGGGTTGATGACGATCGACTTCACGTCCTTGTTGCCGTTGACGGTCACGCTGACCATGCCGCCGCCGCTGCTTGCGGTGAACTCACGCTCGTTGAGCTCTGCCTGTGCGCGCTGCACGTCCTGCTGCATCTTCTGGGCTTTCATCATCAGCTGCTGCATGTTGCCGCCGCCCATACCGCCCATTCCACCGGGAAATCCGCCTTTTGCCATAAAAAATTCCTCCTGAAATATTGCTTTTCTATTTTACTTATTATTCTGCAATCGAATCATATTCTTTGATCAAAATGCTTACTCTATCTTCAATTTATCCCCAAACAAGGCTTTGGCGATCTCTTCCGCCTGCCCGCTCACAGGCGCGGACTTCGTGGTCGTGATCACGAGCTTTGCCTCAGGCTTAATCTGTTGCAGCGCGCGCTGGGTCGGCTCAAAGTTGATCGGCGCGGAGAGGCTTTTATGCTTGAACTCCTGAGATTCGGTGAATCCGACCGTGAGCGAGTTGTGCTCAAACTGAATCGCAACCGCTTCTCTTGCGAGCGCTTGCACAAACATATTGGGAATGTTGGCAATCGCTTCTCGCCAAATGGTCGCCGCGTCGTTTGAACTACTCGCTTTGCCCGTTGCTTTCGGTGCCGCGCCGCGCGTTTCAGGCTTGGGGTCCTGCTTTGGCGCGGGGGTGGAGACGGGTTTTGCCTCCGGCTTTGGTTGCGGCTTTGGTTCATAGTTCTGTGGCGGCGGGGTGAATCCGCTATCCGCCTGCCAGTCCTCTGGCGGGGGTGTTAAGTCCGTCCAAGGTGCGTCGTCCTGCTTGGGCTCCGGCTTGGGTGCGGGTTTTGGCTCTGCCTTGGGTGCGGACTGCGCCGCGGGTGCTTCTACTTTGTATTGTCTCGCGGGTTCCGGCGAAATCGGTTGCTTTGCGGGAGCCTGCGCGGGAATGCCTTCTTTTATTTGCGCTTCCAGTCGGTCGAGCCGCGCCTCGATATTCGTCAGCGCCAGCGTGTCCTCCGGGCGGCAGATGTGGATTAATGCGCTCTCTAGCAGCGCGCGCGGCGAGGGCAGATAGCGCATATCGTTTTGCGCGGCGATCAGGCGATCCACCGCGAGCATCAGCCGTGCCTCGGAGGAGGCCTTCGCTTGCGCCAGATAGCGCGTCATGGAATCCTCTGTGCAGTCCAACAGATCTTCGCACCGTCCGCAGGTTTTCGCCAGCAGCAACGCGCGAAAATGCGCCGCAAGATCGGCGGCAAAAACGGAAAGATCTCGCCCTGCCTGCATGATGCTATCGAGCATGCGCAGCGCTTCCGGCGCGTTGGAGGAAATCAGCGCTTCCGAGATAGCAAAGAGGAACGCGTCCTCCATGCTACCCAGCACGTCGTAAACATTTTTCGTGGTGACCGCGTCCCCGCAAAAGGCGAGGCATTGGTCGGCTAGAGAGAGCGCATCCCGCATGCCGCCCTGCGCTGCGCGCGCAATGAGCGTCAAGCCCCCGTCCTCGATGCTGGCGCCCGCGCGGGAGAGTACGCTAATGAGCGTGTGCTTGATGTCCGTAATGGACAGCCGATGAAAATCGAACCGCTGGCAGCGGGAGATAATCGTTGCGGGCAGTTTCTGCGGCTCTGTGGTGGCGAGGATAAAGAGAATGTGTTCCGGCGGCTCCTCGAGCGTCTTTAAGAGCGCGTTGAACGCGGGGCCGGAGAGCATATGTACCTCGTCGATGATAAACACGCGGCGGCGAAGCTTCAGCGGCGCGTACTGCGCGTTTTCAATGAGGTCGCGCACGTCGTTGACGCTGTTGTTGCTCGCGGCGTCGATCTCGGTGATGTCGGACGCGCCCTCGCTTGCTGTGATCAGGCAAGCCTCGCATTTACCGCAGGGTTCGCCATCTTCCGGAGAGAGGCAGTTGACCGCGCGCGCTAAGATCCGCGCAGAAGTGGTCTTGCCTGTACCGCGCGTGCCGCAGAACAAATAGGCGTGCGCCGGACGATCCGACGCCACCTGATTTTTCAGCGTGGTGGTGATGTGCTCCTGCCCGATGACTTCGGCAAAGCGGGCGGGGCGATATTGGCGGTAAAGCGCGCGATAGGCCATGAAAAATTAATTTCTCCACTCCGTATATTCAAACACCATAATACCATATTTTGTAGGTGTACAAAAGCATGAATCACAAGCGTTGCATAACTGTTGTGTATTACGCGAATTAGCTCATTCGTTCACGCTTTCTTTCGTTGACCGTTTCCGCTGCTTGGGGTAAAATGAAAGGCGTGAAACGTATGAATAAAAACTTGGAATACGCCCCCAAGCGCCGGATGAATCTGGACGCGACGAGCTATGGCCCGCTCATCAAGCTCTTGATCGCGCTTGCTGTTCTTGCCGCGCTTGTGCTAATCGTGGTGCTTGTCGCCATGCCGCTGATCAATGCGCGGATCAGTAGCGGCGTCCCTCTCTTTGGCAGCGCGCCCGCAGTGGAGACAGCGAAGCAAACCGCCTCACCGATCAACGCGATTTTGACCAACGAGGTCAAGACCGTGCAGTTTGGCGAAGGCTACGGTCTGCCCACCGCCGTGGTCGACCCCAGCGTGTTCGACGGCAAAATGCTCTTTGCCACGGGTGCTACCGAAAACAGCTGCGACCGGCTTGTGCGCCTCGATCCTGAAACGGGCGCGTTCACTAATATTGCCATCACGCGCATCAACGACACGATTCGCTATCCTTTGGAAAACGCGGATGTGATTTTGTATGCCGACTGCAAGACTGCCGGCGGCGGCAGCATCGTCCGGCTCGATAAGGCGACGGGGGAGACCGCCGTATTGGCGGAGTTTGCGCTGGATGCGCCGAAGCTTTTGTTTGAATCGCCCTATGCGGTCTGGACAGAGCGCACGGACAGCACGACCGCCAAAGTGATGGTTAGCGATGTGACAAGCGGGGAACTATTGACCCTCGCGGTACTTGATAACGCCGCTTATGCAGAGAGCGCGCCTTCCATCAAGAGCGGCCAGGTGATCTATGCGGACGCGGACACGGCAAACCCCGGCAGCAGCCTGATTCGCACCGTGCTCCTCGCGGATAACAGCCGCTGGGATTTTACGGCAGGCGGTTATGTACACGACCCCAAGTCCGCGGGCGACCGCTGGGCATATTTAAGCGGCAATCATGACGCAAACAGCGATCTGTATGTCAGCGTCGGCGGCGCGGCTCCAAAGCGCGTAGCCAGCGGCGTGATCGACTTTGACATCACGCAAACCTGCGTTGTCTTCAGCCGCGATGAAACGGTATACTCCTATGTCTTTGCGGACGATAAAACATACCTCATCAGCGAAACGGGAACCAATGCGCAGTTTGTTATGGCGGGCGAAGATTATGCGCTCTGGCGTGACATGAGCAACTCCGCGCAAACCCTCTGGAAATACATCAAGGTGACCGGCTGATATGGCAAATAAAGATCGCGTCACCTATATCTGCGGCGAGTGTGGTTATGAGTCCGCCAAGTGGATGGGCAAATGCCCGCAGTGCGAAAGCTGGAACACCATGACCGAGTTTGCCGAGGTCAAGGTGAAGAGCGCGTCTCCCAGCGGAACCGCAGTCTCTCAGAAACTGAGCAAAGTCGCACCCCTGCCGCAAAAGCGTATTTCCGCTGGCATGGGGGAGCTCAATCGCGTACTGGGCGGCGGGTTAATCCGCGGTATGGTGGTGCTGCTCGGCGGTGATCCGGGTATCGGAAAATCGACGCTCCTTTTGCAGGCGGCGGATACGCTCGCGTCGGAGGGCGTCGTTTTATATGTCTCCGGCGAAGAGAGCGCCTCGCAGATTAAGATGCGCGCGGATCGACTCGGCATGAAAAACGACATCGATGTACTTTGCGAGACCGATCTAGATCAAATTATCGACGAAGCGACCAAAACACACTGTAGCGTGCTGATCGTGGATTCGATTCAAACGATCGTTTCGGAAGAGAGCGCGGGCGCGCCCGCAAGCGTCAGCCAGGTGCGCGCGGCAACCGCGCGGCTGACCCGCTACGCCAAGGAGACAGGCGTGATCGTGCTGATTGTCGGCCACGTCACCAAGGACGGAAACATCGCGGGCCCGCGCGTGTTGGAGCATATCGTGGACACTGTGCTCTATTTTGAAGGCGACCGGCACGAGGGGTTAAGGCTCCTGCGCGCCGTGAAAAATCGCTTTGGCTCGACCAACGAAGTCGGCGTGTTTGAGATGGGTGACGGCGGCATGCGCGAGGTGGACGATCCTTCGCGGTTGTTCCTCTCCGGCGAAATCGCGCCCGGCTGCTGCGTCACCTGCGCGATGGAAGGCACCCGCCCGATTCTGGCGGAGGTGCAGTCGCTCCTCACCGATAACGCGTTTGGCAATCCGCGCCGTACGAGCGCGGGCGTAGATACGGGTCGGCTGAGCTTGTTGCTCGCTGTGCTGGAGAAAAAGGCGCATCTCAGGCTTTCGACTAAGGATGTTTACCTCAACGTTGTCGGCGGGCTGAAGCTAGACGAGCGGAGTACCGATCTTGCCGTTGCGCTCTGTGTCGCTTCGGCGATGATGGATCTGCCGCTGCCGCCGCGCACCGCAGCGCTTGGCGAGGTTGGGCTCACGGGCGAAGTGCGTGCATTAAGCCGGATCGAGACAAGGCTCAACGAGTGCGTCCGGCTGGGTTACGACACCGTTCTGCTGCCGAAATCCGCCAAAGCGCCGAAGATTGCGGGGCTCAAACTCGTACCCGTCTCAACCGTTAGCGAGGCGATCGCCTATTGCTACGAAAAGAAACCTGTGGTATAATCTGCTTCGCGCCTTTGCGGGAAATATCCCTGATTTTGCGCGTGTTTTCACAAAAAATGAATAGTGTTTGTGCCTGTAGCTCAGCTGGATAGAGCGTTGGACTCCGACTCCGCGGGTCGTAGGTGCAAAAGTGACAACTAAATACTTGTGCCTGTAGCTCAGCTGGATAGAGCGTTGGACTCCGATTCCGCGGGTCATAGGTGCGAAAATGACAACAAAATACTTGTGCCTGTAGCTCAGCTGGATAGAGCGTTGGACTCCGACTCCAAAGGCCAGAGGTTCGAATCCTCCCAGGCACGCCAAAAACCCCCTAAGTAGGCGACTTTTTAGGGGGTTCAACTTTAGCTCATTTTGGAGTTCGTGCGACAATGCGAACAGGGCTATATCGTCGACGACAAGCAAACCTTTGCAGAATACGCGGAATACGTTCTGAGCCTAAAAGAAGCGAATGGGACAAAAAAAGGAACGCTTTGGTCTACACGCCAGATGCTCGCCCGTATTAACGCAGCATTTGGTACTGTTCAACTAAAGGACATTCGTCCACAGCACTTGAATCTTTTTTACACCGAACTCAGCAAGAAAGGTCAGCGCATAGGTGGTCATTATGCTTATGTGCTGAATGCTGAGGTACTCAAAGCAGCGATTCGGAAGAAGTATGGCTCATTCGCCAAGTTACATGAAAACGGCGGCCCTGGCTGTGCAACGTTAGCGAAGATATGCAAGGGAGAACATTGCGATTATGATCCCGCCGTTCGTGCAGCTAAGCTCCTAGGAGTTAAATTTAGCACGTTTTTTCGAGAAGAGAAGTGCCTCGAGCCTTTATCCCCGAACACGATCCATCACTATCATAACGCCATCTCCATGATCCTTGCTCAGGCAGAGCGTGAAATGATTATTCCCTACAATTCTGCTACGAAAGCAAGCCCGCCGAAGGTTATCCGCAAAGAACCGAATTTCATGGAAATCGACGACGTGACGAGGATACTCAACGCACTCCAAAACGAGCCGTTGATGTGGCAGGTGGTGATGATGCTCCTGATTGTGACCGGCGCACGGCGAGGCGAAATCGCGGGTTTGAAATGGAAGAACGTTGATTTTGAAAGCGGGAGCATTCGAATTGAATGCTCTCTGCTTTATGGTTCCAAGACGGGCGTATATGAGGAAACTCCGAAAACGAGCGCTGGTTACAGAACAATCGGTGTACCGACCGAGGTCATGGATTTGCTTCGCCGGTACCGCCTTGAACAAAACAAGCAGAAACTGCGGATGGGTGCTGATTGGGAGCAGAAGGATTACGTTTTTACAAACGAAACCGGATGCTACGTTCATCCATGCACTTTTTCAACATGGCCTGGTATGTTTGCAAAGAAATACGGCCTGCCGCATATCAACCCGCATGCGCTGCGCCATACGCAGGCTTCGGTGCTTTATCTGAACAACATTGATCCGGTGACAATCTCTCGCAGGCTCGGACACAGTCGTGTTTCGACCACGCAAGATATTTACTGTCACCTACTCGAGCAAGCAGATGATACGGCGTGGGATGCGATCGGGAACGTGTTGTTTGGCGAAAAGAAAAAGAAGCCACCTACGTCAGGAAAGCAGAGTGCACGATGATTTAGATAATAATGCCCTCCGCGAGGAGGGCGTTTGCTTGCTGTAGAAACTAAAATGTGATAGTGTTCGATTGCAGAGTTCAAAATCTTTCTTACCTGATATAATCTGTCCGATTTAATATTGACAATCCAATTTCTTGTACTTCTGTATATGTTCAACGATTCTCCAAAATATCCCGTTGGAAACACACTCTATTAACTTGCACTTTACATGGACTTAACAATAACTTTATATGGGTTTTACATTTGAGAAGTATTATATTATTAGCATAATATGGTTTTGAATAGAAAAGTTGGACGAGGGTATATGATAGACAACCTGAAATTAAAACCCCAGAAACGAGTAAAGATAACCGTAGAAGCGGTGAACCTTTACTACGGCACTTTTCAGGCTTTGCGGAACGTTAATATAGACATTCAGGAATGCGCCATAACGGCTATCATTGGCCCTTCTGGCTGCGGCAAATCTACTCTTTTACGCAGCTTCAACCGTATGAACGACTTGATTCCCGGCGTTAGAGTAGACGGCAAAATCTTGATCGATGGCGTATCCATCTATGACAGGAACACGGATGTTGTAACTCTCAGAAAAAAGATCGGCATGGTCTTTCAGAAGCCTAATCCTTTTCCGATGTCCGTTTACGATAATATCACCTTTGGACCAAGGCATCATGGAATAAAACGCGAGATGGAACTTTCTGGTATCGTCGAACGGTGCCTACGTCAAGTAGCTCTGTGGGAAGAATTAAATGATAAACTTAAGATGTCTGCTTTCGATCTTTCTCCCGGTCAACAGCAGCGGCTGTGTATTGCCAGGGCGTTAGCCGTGGAACCTGAGGTAATATTAATGGACGAATCGTGCAGCGCGCTTGACCCGGAATCTACACTAAAGGTCGAGGAGTTGATGCAGGAACTTTCCATCAAATACACAATAATCATCGTAACCCACAACATGGAACAGGCGCGGCGCGTTTCGGACATGACAGCATTTATGATGATGGAAGAGGACAAGGCGGGAACATTGGTTGAATACGCCTCGACCAACGAACTCTTTTCCAATCCTAAGGACAAGCGTACCGAAGACTATATTACAGGCCGGTTCGGATAAGAACTGGCGTTTAGTTTTATACGGGGAAAGCAAATGATGAAATTTATGATTTTAACTTACAAACGTATAAGAATCAGCGCGATTGCTATCGTATTAGTTTTAGCGTTGACTATGGGTTCGTTGTCAGGATGCAGTCAGAAATCCAGAACGGGTATTATTGTCGCGGGCTCAACCTCCGTTCAGCCGTACGCGGAGATTGTAGCAGAAGAATACATGATTCTTCATCCAGACACCGAGATCGATATACAAGGCGGCGGGTCAGCGACAGGCATCACGGCTGCCCAGTCCGGCGTTGCCGATATAGGCATGTCTTCCCGTTCATTGAAAGACGAGGAAAAGGGTCTGTGGTATGTTGAGATAGCAAGGGACGGATTAGCTGTTATCGTAAACCCGGCTAACCCGGTGCAAGACCTCACATTAGATCAGGTCCGCGGCATTTATGCGGAAACGATCACCACCTGGAAAGAAGTTGGTGGTTCGAATTCAAAGATACACGTCATAGCCCGTGAAGAAGGTTCGGGAACAAGGAGCGCCTTTACGGATTTGGTGATGGGAAAGACAACCGAGATTACCCCGAGGGCTATCGTACAGGACTCTAATGGCGCGGTGCGGCAATTGGTTGCGGACGACCCGAATGCGATCGGCTTTATATCCTTAGGATTGGTGAATGATAAAGTGAAAGCGCTTGAATTGGGCGGGATCGAGGCGACGCGGGAAAACGTAGAAAACGGCAGCTATAAGCTTTCAAGGCCGTTCTTGTTTGTATCGCTGAGCGAGCCGACAGGGCAGACAAAGGAATTTGTTGATTTTATCCTTTCCGCGGATGGACAGAAAATACTGATGAATGAGGGTCTCATTCCTTCATCGAAGGGTGCGGGAAAATGAAGAATACAAAAGAAAGGTTATCGGAACGCGTGTTCCTCGCTATCGCGCTTTCTACGTTGTCGGTGCTGGCGCTCATAACCGTGTTTATTATCGCAAAAGGCGTGCCGATCATCGCCAAAGTTGGTGTCCTCAACTTCGTTTTCGGGATGAAGTGGGCACCCAGCCAGGGCTCGTTCGGCATATTCCCCATGATCGTCGGTTCCGTATCCGTGACGCTCGGAGCGGCGATACTGGGAGTTCCCATTGCCATTTGCTGCAGCATTTTTCTTGCAGAGTTTGCTCCCGTTAAGCTCAGAAACATATTCAGGCCCGCCATACAGTTGCTTGCAGGCATACCTTCCGTGGTATATGGGTTTTGGGGAGTTATTTTCATTGTGCCCTTCATTCGCAATTACCTCGGGGGGCCGGGGTTAAGCATATTGGCCGGCTCAATCATTCTCGCCATCATGATTTTACCGACAGTTATCAGCATCACTGAGGTCTCAATACTTGCGTTGCCCCGCTATTATAAAGAAGGAGCGCTTGCTTTGGGGCTCACGCATTGGCAGACGATACGTTCGCTACTGCTGCCCGCTGCCAAATCGGGCATTGTTGCCGCCGTTATACTGGGTATAGGCCGGGCGATTGGCGAGACAATGGCGGTCATTATGGTTTTAGGTAATGCCGTCGCTCTCCCAACATCGATTCTTGACCCTGTGAGGACGCTGACGACGAATATCGGCATTGAGATGGGATATGCGTCGGGTGAACATCAGGAAGCGCTTTTTGCCACTGGTATCGTGCTGTTAGTGATCATCATGATTTTGAATGCCGCCGCGCAGTATATCGTCAGGAGAAAGAGGTCGCGATGAGAGTAAATCCAAAAACAACACAAAGGATAGCAAAAGTATTGATTTGGTCATCCGCAGTGCTTGTCATCGTTATTCTTCTGAACATAGTCTTTTATATTCTTATAAAAGGTATACCGCAGATCAACTGGCAGTTTTTAACGGAGATCCCGCGGAACATGGGCCGCTCGGGCGGCATTTCCTCGACCATAGTCGGCACGTTACTCTTGACCTTGGTAGCCGTCGTTATAGCGACGCCGTTCGGCATAGGGACGGCGTTTTATCTTACGGAGTATACACGCGAGGGCAGGATAACCCGTATCATCCGCTTCAGCGCGGAGTCGCTTGCCGGGATACCTTCTATTGTGTACGGGCTTTTCGGATATATATTTTTTGTAACATACCTCAAGTTAGGGTGGTCTGTTTTGTCGGGCGGGCTGACAGTGGCTATCATGATACTGCCTACCATCATTCGTACGTCGGAAGAGTCGATACGCGCCGTGCCGCACCTGTACCGCGAGGTCGTCTTCTCTCTGGGAGGCTCGAAGTGGCAGACGATAACGAAGGCAGTGTTCCCGTCGGCACTCCCCGGGATAGCCAATGGCATCATTTTGAGCATAGGCCGTTGTGTAGCTGAAACTGCGGCAGTCATACTTACGGCAGGTTCGGCACTGCGCATGCCGAGTTCGCTGCTTTCGCCGACCCGCACGATGGCGGTACACTTCTACATACTTGCGCGGGAGGGGATATCGATGGAGAAAGCCTTCGGAACGGCGGCGCTATTGATTATACTTATTTTCCTTATAAATGTTGTATTTAACATGCTCGTCAACAGATACGTGGCTAAAGGGCGTTAAAGAGGTGGAAATGAACCAGTCCAAGATAATAATAAAAGAGCTAAACTTCTCATATAAAGAGAAACTGGCAATTCACGGCTTAAACCTGGAAGTGTCCGCGAACGAGATACTCGCGGTATTTGGCCCGGCTAACAGCGGAATAACGACGCTACTCCGCTCACTTAACCGTCTCGGAGATCTGATTCCCGAAGCGCATATGGAAGGCGAAATACTAATTGACGGAAAGAACATATATGCCCCGGACGTAAATGTAACGGAGCTGCGCCGCAGGGTTGGAATGGTATTCGACGTGCCTACTACTCTGCCTATGTCTGTATTTGATAATATCGCTTTAGGGCCGCGCATGGGCAAAAGATCTAAAGCGGAAGTAACTGAGACGGTAGAGAGAGCTTTGCGTATGGCCGCGCTCTGGGACGAAGTAAAGGACAGGCTGCAAACCCCGGCGGCAAGGTTATCTGGCGGCCAGCAGCAGCGCCTGTGCATCGCGCGAGTTTTGGCGCTGGAACCGGAGGTAATATTGCTGGACAGGCCATGCAGCGCTCTTGATCCGGTATCGACTGCCAAGATAGAGGATTCGCTAAGAGAACTTAAGGAGCAGTTTACGATTATCATTGCACCTCATACCGTTCAGCAGGCAGCGCGTTTAGCTGACAAGGTTGCATTCATGTTGATGGGGAATCTTATCGAAACCGGCGCTGCCGAGCAGATTTTTGCAGATCCCAAAGATAAGAGGACAAGCGATTATATTACCGGAAGGTTCGGCTAAATATTAAGGGAGTGCATTTGTAGTAGAACCGATTGTATTTCTCACTGACGAACCGGCAAGCGCGTTCGACGATTATATCGGCATAAAAGATAGCAAAACTTGCCACAGCATTGAAATCGAAATATTCTATAGATATCAAAAAGCACACTATGCAATAGACTGAGAAGATCTAAGAAGGCGACACTTTTGCGATATGGGATTCGGGGAGATTTAGCACATTTTTGTTGAGTATTACAAAACAAGGAGGTTTGGATAATGAGAAGCCAATTTGAGGAACAGCTCAACCTGCTGAATATGGAATTACTTGAAATGGGAGCGCTTATAGAGCACGCTATAGAAAGCGCGTGTCAGGCGCTTATCAATCGGGACGTAGAAGCTGCGAACAGGGCAATCGTTTTCGACAAGGAAGTTGACCTGAAGGAACGTGATATAGAAACGCTGTGTTTAAAGCTTCTTCTGCAGCAGCAGCCTGTCGCACGTGATTTAAGGCAAATATCGGCAGCACTCAAAATGATAACTGACATGGAACGGATAGGCGACCAGGCAGCGGATATCTCGGGCATCGTTATATACCTTGCCGAAAAGCCATACATAAAAAAGCTGGTACACCTTCCGAAGATGGCGGATGCGGCGATCCGTATGGTAACCGGGAGCCTAGATGCATATGTAAAAAAAGATCTCGTACTTGCAAAGCAGATAATCGAGATGGACGATATAATTGACGATCTCTTCATAGTAGTAAAAAATGAGCTTATAGAGAACATACGCCAGAACGCAGATAACGGAGCGCAGGCAATGGATCTGCTTATGGTCGCGAAATACTTTGAGCGCATAGGCGATCACGCGCAAAACATAGCCGAATGGGTGGAATACTCCATAACGGGTATGCATAAAGGAGAATATCTTTGATCGAGAAAGTAACTAAAAAAGTGCCTCTTCATAAACGAGAAGAGGCACTTTCATGTTGTAGTACTTGTTTACTAAGCAAGTAGCGCTAAATAGGTTCCTTCTCTACTGGCGGATGTTTTTCACTCCAGCGATCCATGAGGAAGGCTCCCAGAAAACCAACTATTGCAACAGCAACGCAGAGCAGCGCTTCGCCAACGCTGCTGAACGAAAGAGGAATAATCGGTATCGTAGAAGCAATGACAAAGCCAATGACACAATAGAACGCTATCCCGTGATGATGTTCGAACAAATGGCTGACAAGCCGCGCAAGCAGAACCACTGTTCCAATAATGCCAATTGCAAATGGCACCAGGACGGATAAATCCAGCGCGGCGATTCCGGCTGACATCGGCTGATACAATCCAAAGAGTAGTAGTACGGAGGACGAACTCATGCCGGGAACGATAATACTGATGCCCCAAAGTACGCCGCAGAAAATATACCAGCCAAATGAAGGTGTCAGCGTGGTTTGTGTGCTGTACTTTAAAATGTAGAAAAACGCAAGAAGTGCGGCCGTACTAATCGCGAGAGCAACCCACATACTCTTTGTCCGGCCTTCCTTCGCGCCTTCTTTCAGGAGCGAAGGGAATGTTCCGATGATTAAACCGATGAATAAGGACGTTGTGACCGCGGAGTTCTTTTCTAAAAGATCGGCAATCACACCTGCAAGGCCGATAAAGCCAAGCGCTAATCCGATACCGATCGGTAAGAGTAATTTCCAATATCGCCTGAAGTTTTTCAGCGGCCTTGCAAGTACCGCCATCATTGGCTCATAGATGCCAAATGCAACACAAAGCACGCCGCCGGAAATACCCGGCAGGATAGCGCCCGCGCCAATGATCACCCCCTGTACAATGCGCAGAATGAATCTGCGAACCGCAAAAAAACCGTAGAGTTTATTGCTTTCCATCCAATTGACCTTTCGAATCTTACTTGTACTAGTATATGGAAATCATTCATCGAAACATAATTATATTTTCATGAGAAACGATAAAGGCATACATCAGATTCAAAGTTTTCTGCTTCGAAACTATTATATAGGCAAATCAGAATGCAGCATCCCAAGATCGGTATGGAATGCTGCATCAGTGATTTAGTCTCTGGCGTTTATTCTTGCTCTTCTGATCGCTTTTACAATCTCAAACCAGCAAGTCGAAGCAATTGCCAATCCGATAACCGTCAACAATTGAACTGCGGACAGCGGCGCGAATTTTAAAACAGACGAAATCGGAGTATAAAGAATGACAGCAAGACCGACCAATATTCCAACATTTACGATCCACATGACACGATCCTGCGCTAGGCGACGGATGGAATGCACGAGGGAATCGTGGTCGGAACTATTCACCAAAACCAGAAGCAGGTTGGATAGAATGAGAACGCTGAGTCCCATGGTTCGTGCGAGCGGATCGCCTGCCGGATGATTAATGAAAGTCCAATAGTAGATCCCGAATGCAGCCACGAAAATCACTAGTCCCTGCAGAACGCTTTTAAAGAGCCCTTTTCGAGTAAGCATCTGTTCCTTCGGGTCACGTGGCGGGCGGCTCATAACATCCGCTTCGGCAGGCTGGCGCTCCAGTACGATGGAACAAGTCGGGTCGATGATCAGCTCAAGCAGCACAACATGCAGCGGCAACAAAAACAAACTCGCGGGAGCGATACCAAGAATCGGCGCGAGAAGAGATGACAGCGCAATCGGGATATGGATCGTAAATACATAGCCGACTGCTTTGCGGATATTATCATAGATACGACGTCCATCCTGAATCGTATCAACAATCGTAGAAAAGTTATCGTCCATCAAAATCAGATCAGCGGCTTCGCGACTGACTTCGCTGCCACGCTTGCCCATTGCAATGCCGATATCGGCATACTTCAGTGCGGGTGCGTCGTTAACGCCGTCGCCGGTCATCGCAACGATCGCACCGTTATCCCGAAACGCCTTTACGATACGCATTTTATGTTCGGGTATTACTCGGCTAAAAATACTGACGGTCTTGACTTTTTCACGCAATTCATCGTCCGACATTTGTTCAAGTTCGTCGGCCGTTATGATATTATCGGTATCCATCATACCGATTTTTTTAGCAATTGATGAGGCAGTGATGCCGTTGTCCCCGGTGATCATGACGACACGCACGCCTGCTTTATTACAAACAGCAATGTCTCTCGCTACGCTTTCACGCGGCGGGTCGGCGAGGCCGACTAGTCCGCAGAACTCGAGTCGACAATCGGTTAGCCGCGCAGGGATTGAAGATTCGTCTGCCGGCGTCATTCTTGCAACGGCAATGACACGTAGTCCCTCCTTACCCATTTTTACGAGCATATGCGAGGCTGCTTCACGCTCATCCGCCGTCATTTCGCAAAGCGGAATTAATCGTTCCGGCGAGCCCTTTGCAGCAAGTATCAATTTGCCGCCGCGCCACCATACGTGTCCCATCATTTTGAGCTCGTTGGTAAACGCGTATTCACTCACCAATTCGCCTGAGAATAAATGTTCTTTAGAAATACCCATGTTGTCGCAGTAAAGTAACATGGCTTTCTCCATAGGGTCATAGGCGTCGGTTTCACAGCCCAATCCCATCGTTTCGCAAAGAACATGTTCGTCATTCTTTGGCGACCAGGTTTCCTGCACAGTCATTTGATTCATGGTAATTGTGCCGGTTTTGTCGACGCAAAGCACGCTTACCGCGCCGAGCGTTTCCACCGATGGAAGCCGTCGAACCAGAGAATTCTTCTTCGCTAGGCGCCATGCACCCATAGAAAGAAATACGGTTAGAATAACCGGGAATTCTTCCGGAATCATCGCCATCGCAAGAGTTATGCCGGAAAGCACGCTTTCAATCAGGCGCGCACCCAGCATGTGATCTGGTATATTGATAAAAGTGAATGCTCCGACCAATGCAAACAGAACTGCTGCAATGCCCGCGCAAATCTTGACAAGCCGACCGGTCTGTTTCTGAAGTGGCGTAGATTCTTCTGGCGCAGCTGCGACGTTCGCACCGATCTTACCGTACTCAGTCAATGCGCCAATCTTTTCTACACGCACTGTTGCCGTGCCTAGAGTAACAAGCGTACCAGCATAACAATAGTCTTTTCGCCAATAATCGGCAGAAGGGGCGCATCCATCCTGCTGGCATTTCCAGACGCCCTCAGCTTCACCCGTCAAAGAGCTCTCGTCAACGCATAGGTCATTGCAGCGAATGACTACACCGTCCGCAGGAATTTTAACGCCTTCGCAAAGAAGCATAACATCGCCAGGAACCAAATCAATGCTGGCAATGCTTTGCTCAACACCGTCGCGAATTACCTGAACACGCGGCGAAGATAAGTCTTTTAGGGCACTTAGCGTCCTGTCAGTCTTCCACTCTTGAATAACGTCGATCGAGATCACACCCAGCACGAAGATTAACATAATCGCGCCGTCGCGAGGTTCGCCTAGTATAAAGTAAATCACCGCCGCAACGAGCAACAAAAGAAACATCGGCTCAGCGACGATGTGTAAAACTTTCCGAATGAAACTCGTTTTCTTTTGCGGGGTTAGTTCATTTCGACCAAATGTGATTTGTAGATTTCGGACCTGATCACTTGTCAGACCTTCGATGGGAATAATAGGTTTTGTCATAGAGAACATCCTCCTGCCGATTGGGCAAAAATCGCTCTATGGCACTACAATCAGTATCATTCCATGATGTGAGTATAATAAAAACACATCTGCGGAACAACTACTGTCCCGCAGATGTGTTTACACACGTATCTGCTGCCGCCAAGGCGGCCCAGCCCCACGAACCCCCAAAGCAAGGTGGTTCATCGCCTGCTCAGATTGTACTGTTGATTGCACATTCTCTCAACGGAGGGAATGGTTGCAGTGCAAAGAGATGTTGCAATTGTAGCAGGCGAAAGAATTGAAGTCAAGGATAATTTATGTTGTGTATGATGGTTTGATTTCCTATTGCTAAGAAGTCAAAGCTACATTTTAGTAATTTTTCTGAATAGCGATTACAAACTACCTTACATTCCCAGTGATTTTTTTGACGGATCCAATCCTTTTATGGAAAAGGACGCTATGATCGCCACAGGTAATAGCAGCACGCCAAAGATATACCATTTAACGAAGTTGCGCCCCTTCTCAAATGCTTTGACCGCCGGGTATGTCGCTAACAGACCCAATATCATCAACCCGCAGGTCGTGAAAAGGCCGATCGCTGTAAAACTATTATTACCGATTATCATATCCGTTCCTCCTACAGCAATTCGCCGTAACGTTTGGCGTATCTGGTCTTGAGCAATGTGGCAAGCGCCATATAGAGGATTATCATCCCGAGCAGCCAAGCGAAATAGATGGGAGGCATTGGGTACATACCCAGAAACGTACCGATCGGTGTGTAGGGAAGGCATGTCCCTATTGTAATACCCAATGTTGTGAACAGCAGAACGGGCAGGGATGCGCGACTTTGTATAAATGGTATCTTTGGCGTCCGGATCATATGAACGACCAACGTCTGCGACCAAAGCGACTCAACAAACCAACCGGTATTGAATAAAGCCATAAACGCCGCACCATTGACACCTTGAGCACCGTAC
>Ga0302289_1000342_pt1 | contig 22193 bp, 23 predicted proteins | sample III_Fen_N1_2_FD_194552 | JGI IMG/M metagenome (GOLD analysis project Ga0302289, IMG submission 194552) | Peat permafrost microbial communities from Stordalen Mire near Abisko, Sweden - III_Fen_N1_2 | ecosystem: Environmental > Terrestrial > Soil > Wetlands > Permafrost | place: Sweden: Abisko... | reverse complement strand
TCACTTGCCCCGCGAGATATAACCCGGGCACGGCGCGAACGGCGAGCGAACGATCCAGCGCGGTGGGGTCGATGCAGTCGTATTCAATCGCGTAACCAAGGCGCATCACCTCGCAGCGGTGCAATCCTGCCATGGTGCGCAGCATCGCAATTTGCACATCGCCGGGCAGACTCGTGCTCATGCCCTGCACGTACATTTCGTTTGTCGTGAGCCCCTCCGGCTCGATGAATATCTGGTGCCGGTCTTTGTCCGCAAAGCGGACGAGCTTGTCCTCGATGCTGGGGCAATAGCGCGTTCCGGTTGCGTTGATCTTTCCGCTGTACATCGCCGATCGGTGCAGGTTATCGAGGATCACGCGGTGCGTGTCCGCGTTGGTGTAGGTGAGATAGCACGGCGTTTGCTCACGCTCCAGCCTGCCGTTCATAAACGAAAATGCGGGCATCGGTACGTCGCCATCCTGCCGCTCCATCTCGTTATAATCGAGCGTGCGCCCGTTGACGCGCGCGGGCGTACCCGTCTTGAAGCGTTGCAGCGGTACGCCGAGTTCGCGTAGCGCATCCGAAAGCGTCTCCGAGCGGAGCAGCCCCGCAGGCCCGCTGTTGCGCGAATAGTCGCCAATCAAAATCCGGCTCTTCATATAAACGCCCGCGCAGACGACCGCCGCGCGACAGGCGTAGACAAAACCTTCTGCAGTTACCACACCGCTGATGCGCCCGCCTTCGGTGATGAAGCGGCTTGCTTCGCCTTGCGCAAGGGTGAGGTTTTCCTGCTCTTCAATCGCGCGCTTGACCCGCTCGTGATAGCGGCGTTTGTCCATCTGCGCGCGGAGAGAATGCACCGCGGGGCCTTTGCCCGTGTTGAGCATCCGCATTTGAATCAAAGTGTCGTCTGCGGCAAGACCCATCTCGCCGCCGAGCGCGTCGATTTCACGCACAAGGTGGCCTTTGCCCGTGCCGCCGATGGCGGGATTACAGGGCATCAGCCCCACCGAGTCCAAATTTAATGTCAATAGGAGCGTCTTTTGCCCCATTCGCGCGCAGGAAAGCGAGGCTTCTACCCCCGCATGCCCCGCGCCGATGACGACGATATCATAGTTATTTGAAAAGTTTGTTTCCATATCCGGCTTACTTCGTTCCATTCCGCGCAGGCGCGCGCTTGTGTTTCCCCCGCGCGATGCACACGCGCATTTTACCATAACGCGGACGATACGGCAACGCGCTGTGTCGTTTGCTGTGTATGGTGGGCAGATTTCACGCGCTTTGGCGCACGGGTTGCCAGAACCGGCTGCAAATATGCTATACTGTTACAAAGTATGTAGATTCGTCATTACGAACAAGGGGGACACATCCATGAGCCGCATGCGGTTATTAAACGAAAGCAGCGGGCAGTCTTTTGAGGGGTTTTGCCTCGTCAAAAGCGCGAGCGTAAAGACCAACATCAAGGGCACAGAATACCTCGACCTCATCCTGGCAGACTCGGAAGGCGACTGCGCCGCGAAGCTCTGGGATTATAATAAGGAACTGCACGGCGTATTTGAAGCCAACGACGTGGTCAAAGTGCGCGGTTCCATCAACATCTGGAAAGACACCGAGCAGCTCAAGCTCGACAGAATCCGACGCACCACGCCGGAGGACGACGTGGACATGGCAAAGCTCCTCCCCTGTGCGCCGTTCGATCCCGAATGGCTCTACGAAGAGCTCTTCTCCCTCGCAGAAAGTTTCGCGGACGACGACCTTCGCCGCCTGGTGCAATACATTCTGCGCGAAAACAAAGAAAAACTCCTGTTCTATCCCGCGGCGGTGAAACTGCACCACGCGACGCGCGGCGGCTGGCTGCACCATACCTGGACGCTGACCAAGCTCGCAAAGGCGATCATCGAAACCTATCCCGCGCTGGACGGCGACCTCGTCTACACCGGCGCGATTCTCCACGACATCGGCAAGCTCAAGGAGCTGGAGACCGGCGAACTCGGCATCGCCAGCGGCTACACCGCGCGCGGCATGCTGGTAGGCCACATCACAATCGGGATTTCGGATGTTACCGCAACCTGCGAACTACTCGGCGTGCCGGAAGAGACCGCTATGCTGGTAGAGCACATGTTGCTGGCGCACCACGGACAGGCGGAGTTCGGCAGCCCGAAACTGCCGATGTTCCCGGAGGCGGAAGTGCTCGCGGAAATCGACCTGTTGGACAGCAAGATGTATGAGATGTTTGACGCGCTCTCCGGCGTTTCCGTCGGCGCATTTTCCGAGCGGCAGTGGGCGCTGGACAACCGCCAGATCTATTGCCACGGACACGGGCACCTAAAAAAAGGCGAAAGCAAGTAATTTCTCGAATTGGCGCAAGCCCCTCGCGGAGCGGTAACCATACGCTCCGCGTCTTGTTTGCCCGCCCGAAGCAGCCAAACATGGTTACCCCAAGTAAGGGTACCCGAAAGGATCATTCTCTATGAAACTCCGCGTTGTTTCCACGCGCGAAACGATCATCAAATACGCGATGATCGAGGTGTTCGCGATCTTGTTTTTTCTGTTGATCTTGCGAAACCTTACGCCGTACCGCTATTTTTCCGTGATGCAGATTTTGCAGTACGGGTTGCTGGTTATGGTTGTGGTCTTTTTGCTGCTGCCGGTCTTTGTGGAACTTTTCGGCTTTGGTTCCGCGCGGTTTTTGCTCTCCCGTCACGGGGTCGCCTACCAAACCCGCCGAACGAAATATGAACTCAACTGGAGTGAAATCGAGCGCGTAGTCCTCGCGCCCGATCTCTATGGACAGGTCACAAAACGCAGCTTTATCGTGTTTTATGCGGATGAGGAATCTTCCTCTGTCCGCACTCGATCGGAGTTTCATCCCCGCGCCTTCGGCGTGCAATACCGAAAAGGTTTGCCGGAGGCGATTGCAAAGTATTGCGATTTGGAGATTGAGAATTTGGATGCGATAAAAAAATCGAAACGATAAAAATTCCTATGCGGAAACAAGTTTTCATGAAAGGAACCCTGTATAAAGAAAGACCGGCGCTGACGGAAAATCGATTCCACACTGCGCAAAGGAGGTAATTGGCTACGAGTTCAGAGCAATATCGAATTAAAATCCGACGCGCGTATAGCAGGGACGCGGACGCAATCGCACACATCATCAACGAAGCATGGAAAGACGCCTACGCGGGCATCGTTCCGCAGAAATATTTGGACTCGTTGGCGAATTTACCCCGCGCGCATCGTCTCGCCGAAGGGTTGGAGCGCGTTTCTGATCTGCGCTACTATATCTTCGAGGAGAACGGTGTCGCAGTCGGCGCGGCGAGCCTACACCCCACGCGGGATGAGGATCTACCGCGCACGGCGGAATTCAGCTTTTTTTATTTCATCCCGCAGGTCTGGCGGCATGGCTACGGCAAATTGCTGCTCGACCAGCTCAAGCGGGAATCCGCCAAGGCAGGATATTCGCGGCTCTGCTGCTGGGTGCTGGAAGATAACCAGCGGGCGATTTCGTTTTACGAGTCGCAAGGCATGCTGCGCGACGGCGCGCGGCAAACGGTTACCATCGAAATTCCGCTGCAAACCGTACGCTGCGTGATCGATTTATACTGACGATCCAACACAAAACCGGCAGGGTAATCCCCCGCCGGTTTTTGATTGCCTGAAACTTAAAAGAAATAATGCGTCACATATTGATCGACCAGCACCAACGAGCCGAGCACGGCGGTATAGATCACAAACCCCAGCAGCTTCTTTTTCTTGATCGCCGCAATCATGATCTTGACCGCGAAATACCCTGTAATACCCGCAACCAGCATGCCGGCTGCAATCGTCGTCCAGTGCACGTCTCCGATTCCCGCCTTCAACGCTTCCGGCACCTCAACCAGCGCGCCGCCGATGATCGCCGGAATCGACATCAAAAACGAAAAATCCGCCGCGGCTTTGCGATTTAACCCCGAAAACAACGCGCCTGCGATGGTGCCGCCGGAGCGCGAAACACTCGGCAAAATCGCCACGCCCTGCATGGTGCCGATGAGCAGCGCATCGGTCACGCGCATCTCCTTCATCTTCCGCCCTGTTTTACTATTTGCGCGCAGCAGATCGCTCAAAAACAGAAGAGCGGACGTGATTAAAAACCCAAAACCCAGAAACGAGCCGTTTTCCGTCGCTGTATAAAACGACGCGAACGGCTCTACTTTTTTAAACAGCACCGCAAAGATCAGCGTAGGTACCGTCGCAAGGATCAGCATGCCGACGGTCTTCTGAAACGGATGCTTGATGAGCTCAAGGATCATATCCCAATACACGATGACCACCGCGACCAGCGTCGCCAGATGCAGCATGATGGTGAAGAACATTGCCCCTTCCGTCACGCCAAACATCTTTTGCAACAAGAGCAGATGTCCGCTGCTGCTCACTGGCAGAAACTCGGTCAAGCCCTGCACCAACCCCAGCAGCATCGCAATCCAAATCGTCATAACAACCTCATAGTACCAGTTTTTTCCCCAAATGTTCCCGTACATCATACACGCGTTGCAACTGATTCGCAAGCCGTAGCGAATCTATCTGCTCAATGCAATGATGACTTAAATATCTCCCCTGAGCGCATAGACGCAGATGCCCACGCACTCCCTGAGGAAGTTGTTCAGCCGCAAATACCAGACGTCATCCGCCGGAATGCCGACGGCGTTGACCCCCTGCTCCCGCGCAACCATCCCCGCGCGGTAAACGTGGAAATTCGTGGTCACAAACGCGATGCGCGCATCGTTGCCGAGCAGTTGGTCGATGATCACTTTGGAATTGGCGAAGTTTTCATTTGTGTTTTTCGCCCGCTCTTCGGCAAAGACGCGGTCCGCGCTGATACCGTGATCCACCATGTATTTCTTCATGGCGGAGCCTTCGGTAACGGTTTCACCCGCCCCCTGTCCGCCGGAGACGACGCAGATAGCGCTTGGATTTGCCTCAAGATACTCCATCGCGGTATTGAGCCGGTTTTCGAGCACCCAAGTGACCTTATCCCCGTGCACCGCAGCGCCGAGGACGATCACCGCGTCTGCCTCCACATGCTGACCCGCATTTGCAGCGCGCCCCATAAGGAAACCGCACACGAGAAAGATGCCGATGGCGACGGCATAACACGCCGCAATGAGCCACTTGAGAAACAGCAATAAACCCTTTTTCATTTTCGGCAGCATGAACGCTAGAAATACGAGCGGCACGCCGAAGAACGCGGGCAGAATGACGCCGAGGTTATAGTTGGAGAGGGTAGAGATGATCATCGTCTCCAGAATGAGCACCACGCCGAGGATGAGAAACACTTCGCGCAGCCAACTAAACTGGTGTCCGCGTTTGCGCCAAATGCGGCAGCCAAACAGCAGCACGCCGATGACGATTAGAAACACGGCTAAGATATAAAGTCTCCATTTGGTATACATATGGTTTCCTTTCAACTGCCTGCTTTTTTCACGAAAAACAAACACGGGACTCATTCAATCGAGTTCTTTGAACCGAACGCATTCGGCAACTGCATTATATAATACGAACGGGAACGCGCAAACACGCATCCCCGTTTCGTCACAGCATTGTTACAAAATCTCTTTTGTCGTGATCGCTTTCAGCAAAGCTTGCGAAAGGCGTTGCAAGATTCGATTAGAGCAAAACACCCTTCAGGAACTGCCCGGTATAGCTGCCTTCGACGGCGGCGACTTCTTCCGGCGTGCCTGTCGCTACGATGTTACCACCCGCGTTTCCCCCCTCGGGGCCGAGGTCGATCACATAATCCGCGCACTTGATCACGTCGAGATTGTGCTCGATGACCAGCACGCTGCTGCCCGTTTCGCAAAGCCGCTGCAGAATTTCCAGCAGGCGTTTCACGTCGTCCACATGCAAACCCGTCGTCGGCTCGTCAAGGATATAGAGCGTGCGCCCGGTGTCCCTGCGGCTGAGCTCGGTTGCGAGCTTGACGCGCTGCGCCTCGCCGCCACTGAGCTGGGTGCTGGGTTGCCCGATCTTCACATAACCAAGCCCAACATCGTAAAGCGTCTGCAACTTTCGCGCAATCTTCGGAATCGGCTTAAAGAAGCGGAGCGCTTCCTCCACCGTCATGCTCAGCACATCGTAAATGTTTTTGCCTTTATAGTGCACTTCCAGCGTTTCTCTGTTATAGCGCTTGCCGCCGCAGACTTCGCAGGGCACATAGATATCCGGCAGAAAGTGCATCTCAATTTTGATGATGCCGTCGCCGTTGCAGGCCTCGCATCTGCCGCCTTTGACGTTAAAACTGAAACGCCCGTTGCTGTAGCCGCGCATGCGGGAGTCCGCCGTATTGGCAAACACCGCGCGGATGAGGTCAAACAAGCCGCAATACGTCGCGGGGTTGCTGCGCGGCGTGCGCCCGATGGGGCTCTGGTCGATGTCGATGACCTTATCCAACGCCGCGATTCCATCGATGCGGTCGTGATCGCCGGGGCGGGTATGCGCGCGGTTGAGGTCGCGCAATAGCGTTTTTTTGATGATCTCGTTGACGAGGCTCGACTTTCCGCTGCCGGAAACACCCGTCACGCAGACAAACTTGCCAAGCGGAATCTCGACGTCTATGTTTTTCAAATTGTGCGCGCGCGCGCCGTGAATAATCAACGACTTGCCGTTTCCGGGTCTGCGCACAGACGGGATCTCGATTTTCATGCGCCCGCTGAGGTAAGCACCCGTGATCGAGTTTTCGTTTGCCGCAATTTCTTCCGGCGTGCCAATCGCAACCACTTCTCCGCCGTGTTCGCCCGCTCCGGGCCCGATATCCACCACATAGTCAGCTGTTCGGATGGTTTCTTCGTCGTGTTCCACCACAATTAATGTGTTTCCGAGGTCGCGCATCTTCTTGAGCGTCATGAGCAATCTCGCATTATCCCGCTGATGCAGGCCGATGCTAGGTTCGTCGAGAATATACAGAACGCCCATCAGCCCGCTGCCGATTTGGGTGGCGAGGCGGATGCGCTGCGCTTCTCCGCCGGAGAGCGACACCGCCGAGCGCGACAGCGTCAGATAGTCCAGACCGACGTTGACCAGAAATCCCAACCGCGAGTCAATCTCTTTCAGAATCTGTTCGGCGATCATCGTTTGCGTCTTGCCCAGATGCATGTTGTGCAAAAATTCACGCGCATTGCGCACCGGCAAATCGGACAAATCGGCAATATTGATGTCGCCTACTGTCACCGCGAGGCTCTCGCGCTTGAGGCGCTTGCCTTTGCAGTCCGGGCAAGGCGTCTGCGCCATAAAGCGCTCGATCTCCTGCTTGCTGTAGTCCGATGTGCTCTCGCGGTAGCGCCGCTCCATATTGACGGCGATTCCTTCAAACGGCGCGTCGAAACTGCCGCTGCCGAATTCCTTTTTGTAGGCGATGTGCAGCTTGTCCTTGCCGGTTCCGTAGAGGATTGCGTTCTGCACCTCTTTGGGCAGATCTTCGTAAGGCGTTTTCATCGAAACGCCGTATTGCTTCGTCAGCGCGTCAAAGTACATGCTCGCGATGGTACCCTTGGAGCCGCTGTTCCAGCCCATGACGTTGACGCATCCCTGCGCGAGTGAAAGCTTTTGATCGGATATCACGAGATCGGGATCGACCTTGAGCAGCGTGCCGAGCCCCGAGCAGGTTGGGCAAGCGCCAAAGGGGTTGTTGAACGAAAACATGCGCGGGGTCAGCTCTTCAATGCTGATGCCGCAGTCCGGGCAGGCGTAGTTCTGCGAAAAGAGCATCTCTTCGCCGTCCACCACCGCCACGATGGCTAGCCCGTTGCCGAGGCGGAACGCTGTCTCCAGCGAGTCCGTCAGTCTTCCCTCTATGCCGGGCTTGATCACGATTCGGTCGATGACCGCCTCGATGGTATGCTTGGTTTTTTTATCCAGCACGGGCGCGTCGGCTATGTCATAGATCGTACCGTCCACGCGCACGCGCACATAGCCCTCGCGCTTGAGTTCTTCAAATAACTTCTGGTGCTCGCCTTTTCGCCCGCGGATGCAGGGGGCGATGATCTGCGCCTTGGTGTCTTCCGGCAGGGCAAATACGCGATCCACCACCTGATCGATGGTTTGTTTTTCAATTACCTTACCGCATTCCGGGCAATGCGGAATGCCGCAGCGCGCGTAAAGCAGGCGTAGGTAATCGTGGATTTCGGTAACGGTGCCGACCGTACTGCGCGGGTTATGGCTCGTGCTTTTCTGATCGATCGAGATCGCGGGAGAAAGCCCGTCGATGCTGTCGATATCCGGCTTCTCCATCTGCCCTAAAAACTGGCGCGCGTAGGAAGAGAGGCTCTCGACATAACGCCGCTGGCCTTCGGCATAGATGGTGTCAAACGCGAGGCTCGATTTTCCGCTGCCGGAAAGTCCGGTGAAAACCACGAATTTGTCGCGCGGGATCACGAGGTCGATGTTTTTTAGATTGTGCTCCCTCGCACCTTTGATGATGATATCCTTCATGAAGGGTCCCTTTCGTTTGAACCGACCGGCGTTTTTCCGATCGGCAGTGTAATGACCGAAAACGGTCGTTGGTTTTGAAAATGTCCGATGTTCTAGTATATCACAAATTCTCAAGCGCGTCTTGCGTTGAACGACATAGATTCAGAGTCGCCGCAAACACTCGTTCGTTTTGATTCTATTATACACAAAATCATTTTTAACCGCAAACACTTGTTCGTAGATCTTTACTGATGAATGTAAGATTTTTTACGTCATCCCAACGCTTTTATGAGCGTGATAATTCCTTTTGTGTCGCAATAGACCTTCTTCTTAATTAATAGCCTCAAAAGTCTGCAAAACGCGTTATCCACACCTTTATCCACCATTGTGGATAACTTTTGTGGAAGGGCTGTGGATAGCTGTTTTTGCCTTGTGGACGCGAAAAAACGCACCGCAATATCGTGTGGTTGACTGCTTTTTCGATGAAAAGATTCGCTCTTTTGCTAAAAAATGATTCCCAAAAAAGAGAAAACCCGCAAGCATTTCTGCCGCGGGTTTATGGTTTTGTTTCCGGTTGACGGAGGGTTATTTCTTTTCTTCTTCTTCGACTTCTTCGACTTCTTCGTCGTCTTCGTCGTCTTCGTCTTCTTCGTCATCCATGGCTTCGAAGCGCTCTTCCACGATCTTGGAGAGGGCTTCCATCTTGTCCTCATCCGCGGGGAGGAATTCTTCATATTCGCCGTTGACGACGATCTTCATGATATAGACTTCAGAGCCATGCTCGTGATCTTCTTTTTCTTTGTCTTCACAAGCTTCGTCTCCACAGCTGCAGCCGCAGTCGCAGCCGCTTTCGGGATCGACGAGTACCGCGTACTCCTGTCCCTCGTAATCAAAATAGTCTACGATCTCAAGTTCAAATTCATTGCCCTCGTCATCGGAGAAAACCACTAAATCGCGTTGTTCTTCCATGCGGTTCACCACCTTTATAATTGTGCCTGATTTCAGGTCAATTTATTTTATCGTATTTCTTTGAGAAGTACAAGAAAGGAAACGTGAGTTTGTTACGCACAAATGGTGAAAATCGCTTGATATTTGTCAAATTATTTTCATATCCGTGGAAAAGCCTCACTGTTTTATGAAAAATCATATTGTTCCTTCAACCGCACGCCGGAAAGTCCCCCTCGCTTTTTCTTGGCAAAAAATTGCTCTATTCGCGCACAAACAGCCCGAAACCGCAAAAATTTTTACTATCAACTTTCTATTTGTGTTACAATAAAATAAATATTTAGAGCGTGTGAACAAAAAATATTTAAGGCTTCATAAAATATATTTGTTTTCCTGCTTGTTTTTTCGTTTTGTTCTGTATATTATTTATAAGGAAGAGGGTTCGCGACATGGATTTAGAATTTTTGCAGCGGCTCGCCAAGGCCATCACCTCCGAATTTGGCGAGAGCAGCGAAGTCGTCGTGCACGACATCTCTGGTGATGACACCGAGCACACGATCGTTGCGATTGAGAACGGTCATGTCTCCCACCGTCAGGCTGGCGGCAGCGCCTCCCGCGTGGTACTCGAAGCCATTCAGCGCAAGCACGACACGTCTTTGGTGGACGAGCTTGGCTACCTCACCAAAACGCGTGACGGCAGAGTGCTCAAGTCTAGCACCGTCTACCTGCGCAATGACGAAGGCGTGATCGAGGGCGTACTCTCCATCAACTACGACATCACCGAGCTTCTGATGGCGGAGCGGGCGATTTCCTCCATACTCCACCACAACAGCGAGCCCGCGATGCCGGAGCGCATCCCGCAGAACGTCAACGACCTATTGGACGATCTCATCGAGCAGAGCGTTGCCATCGTCGGCAAACCCGTCGCGATGATGACCAAGGAAGACAAGATCGCGGCGATTCAGTTCCTCTATCAGGCGGGGGCTTTCCTCGTCACCAAGAGCGGCGACAAGGTGTCGAAATATTTCGGCATCAGCAAATACACCCTTTATTCCTACATAGACGCAAAAAAGGACTGACCTCGACCGCTCGCTGCGGCCGCGGCCACAGCAGAAGAAAGGAAGTTCACCCACCATGGATTACAGCAAGGTCAAACAGGCGGCGCAAGCCTACGAAAAGCAGATGACGAAATTTCTCCGCGATCTCATCGCCATTCCGAGCGAGAGCTGCGAAGAAGAAGGCGTTGTGAAGCGCACCATTAAAGAGATGGAAGCGCTCGGCTATGACAAGGCCGAAATTGACCCCGAAGGAAACGCCCTCGGCTGGATGGGCACCGGAGATAAGATCATTGCCTTCGACGGACACATCGACACCGTCGGCATCGGCAACATCAACAACTGGGAAAAAGATCCCTACGAAGGCTATGAAACCGACGACGTGATCTACGGGCGCGGTGGTTCCGATCAGGAAGGCGGCGTTGTTTCCGCTGTCTACGGCGCAAAGATCATGAAAGACCTCGGCCTGATTCCGGAAGGCTACAAAATCCTCGTGACGGCCACGGTTCAGGAAGAAGACTGCGACGGCCTTTGCTGGCAGTATATCCACAACGAAGACAAGATCAAGCCGGAGTTCGTCGTCTCCACCGAGCCAACCGACGGCGGCATCTATCGCGGTCATCGCGGACGCATGGAAATCCGTGTGGACGTGAAGGGCATCTCCTGCCACGGCAGCGCGCCGGAACGCGGAGACAACGCGATCTATAAGATGGCGGACGTGCTCAAGGATGTCGAGGCCCTCAACGCAAACGGCGCTGCGGACAGCGACACCATCAAGGGTCTCGTCAAGATGCTCGACCCCAAGTTTAACCCCAACCATTACGAAGACGCGCTCTTCTTAGGCCGCGGTACCTGCACCGTTTCGCAGATTTTCTTCACCAGCCCCTCGCGCTGCGCCGTTGCGGACAGCTGCTCGATCTCGATCGACCGCCGCATGACCGCTGGCGAAACCTGGGAAAGCTGCCTCAAGGAAATCGAAAACCTGCCCGCCTGCAAAAAGCACGGCGCAGTGGTGAGCATGTATCAATATGACCGTCCCGCCTGGACCGGACTGGTATACGAAACCGAGTGCTATTTCCCGACCTGGATCAACAAGGAATCCGCCGGACACGTGCAGGCCGTCGCCGACGCGTACAAAACGCTTTACGGCGAACAACGCATCGGTAACGCGGGCTCTATGCACCTGAGAAACCGTCCGCTAATCGACAAATGGACGTTCTCCACCAATGGCGTCGCCATTCAGGGTCGCTACGGCATCCCCTGCGTCGGCTTTGGCCCCGGTGCGGAGAGTCAGGCGCACGCGCCCAACGAGATCATCTGGAAACAGGACCTCGTGACCTGCGCTGCTGTCTACGCGCTGGTTCCCTCCATGTACAAAGGCAAGGGCGACGAGGATGCCTGCCAGTTCCGCGCCGGCGGCACAGACACCGCCTCGGACAAGTCCGCCTGCTAAACGCAAGTGTCGTGCAGAGCGGGCTAGACCCGCTCTGCACTTGTTTTCTCATTTTACGGTCAACGAAAACACTAGAACAAACAAGAAATTTTAGGAGTGAGTGTATGGGTAAGAAGGAAGAAATCAAGCAGTTCACGAAGGAACTGGAAAACCTGAAGTATGACAAAATGTATGAAGGCGACTTTTTTCTGACGTGGGAAAAATCGCGTGACGAGCTGGACGCGGTATTCAACGTTGCCAACGCTTTGCGGAACCTCCGCGAGCGCAACATCTCCACCAAGATTTTCGACTCCGGCCTCGGCGTCTCCCTGTTTAGAGACAACAGCACGCGCACGCGCTTCTCGTTTGCGTCCGCCTGCAACCTGCTGGGTCTGGAAGTACAGGATCTCGACGAAGGCAAGAGCCAGATTGCGCATGGCGAAACCGTCCGCGAAACCGCCAACATGATCAGCTTCATGGCGGACGTCATCGGCATCCGCGACGACATGTACATCGGCAAAGGCAACACCTACATGCACGAGGTTGTGGACTCTGTCAAGCAGGGCAACATCGACGGCGTGCTCGAGCAGAAGCCGACGCTGGTCAACCTCCAGTGCGACATCGACCACCCGACGCAGTGCATGGCCGATATGGCGCATTGCATCCGCGAACTCGGCGGCGTGGAAAACCTCAAGGGCAAGAAGATCGCCATGACCTGGGCCTACAGCCCCAGCTACGGCAAGCCGCTGTCCGTCCCGCAGGGCGTCATCGGCCTCTTCACCCGCTTTGGCATGGAAGTCGTTCTGGCCCATCCGGAAGGATACGAAGTCATGGACGACGTGCTCGAAGTTGCCAAGCGTCAGTCTGAGGAGAGCGGCGGTAAATTCACCGTCACCAACAGCATGGCGGAAGCGTTCAAGGACGCGGACATCGTGTACCCCAAGAGCTGGGCGCCGTTTAAGGCGATGGAAGAACGCACGGAGCTTTACGGCAACGGCGACAGCGACGGCATCAAGCGCCTCGAAAAGCAGCTGCTCAAGCAGAACGCAGAGCACAAGGACTGGGAATGCACCGAAGAGCTCATGGCCTCCACCAAGGACGGCAAGGCGCTCTACCTGCACTGCCTGCCCGCCGACATCACGGGCGTGAGCTGCGAAGCTGGCGAAGTCGCCGCAACGGTCTTTGACCGCTACCGCGACCCGCTCTACAAGCAGGCTTCCTTCAAGCCGTACATCATTGCGGCGATGATCTTCCTCGCGAAGGTCAAAGACCCCGTTGCCATGCTCAAAGAGCTTGAGCATAAGGGCAAAGAGCGTCAGAAGGGTCTTTGCGACTAATTCTGACAAGCTTAATAACGAACAGCAACACAATGGGCGCGCCAGCAACGGCGCGCCCTTGTTTGTTACGTTCTCAGTGGTTCTAGTTCGGCGTGTTTCTCGTTTTCCCAAGCGGATGGTTTCCACCCCTACGTGTATGCCATCATTTCACGTTTTCAACCGAAATAACGATCGGCTGCATGGAAGGCCATTCAATCGCAATGTAGTAAACTTTTGCTTCTTGGGTCACGATATAATATTCGTTTCCGAAAGTAGTCGAGATTGTACCACTCGGCATTCTGCCGCGGTTTACCTCCAGAATGACTGGATGGGACTCGTTCAGATTCGCAATTGCCCAACTTTTGCAAGCTTCCTTGAGCGATAAAAGCGCATCGTAGTGCTTCTCCCCCCATTTTTTCTCATCCTTATAGAGTTGATATGCCTGCGCCTCCTGCTTGTCGGTCAGAATGATATTCGCACTATTCTGGCTTAAATAGACCACTTCGCCAGTGGCGGCGATTACTAAGGATTCATATTTCGCCGTAGCGTCATTAAGCGGCACATTCACGATATAGACCCAGCGGGATGTTTCCCCCGCGTTACCGTTGGTCGCCATCGCACCAACCTGATCCGGCAGGCAGCCCATCTGCTCGCGTGTGACGGTTGCCTCGGTCTGATTCGTTTGAAACAGCTTATTGATGCTGTCCAGCGCGAGTTTTTTCGCCTTCGCTTCGCCGATGTCCTTTTGTCCACAGGCGGTAAGAACAAGTGAAAAAGAGAGAATGATTGCGGTGAGTAGGAATAGTTTTCGTTTCATGTTGCCTCCTAGTTATGAATATTACTGATAAATATAAACGCTTGTGAGTTCCATCGTCGGCCAGCAGAGCGTTAAGTTATATACCTTTCCATCCTGCATGATGACGAAATAATCGAGCAATACTTTCAGAACATCCTCGCTGTCCGCTTCGATCATATCCGGGTACATTCTGAGAACCGGAACATCCTTCTCTAAGCGTTTTTCGATCAGATCGGTTACAATCGTCTGCGCATCCTGTTGCGCGGGAAGCAAGGAATCAGGATCAAACTCATCCAGCGTTCCGAGCGCATCCGCCTGCTTTTGCTGTTCCTCCGTTAGGACGATGCCGGATAGGAACCGTTCCGCACGGAAAGCAACGCCTGTAACCGCATCCACTTCCGCATAATAGTATTCGGTTTCGCCTATCTCCGGCGCAGCTTTGACGACATAAACTCTGTCTGGTTCCAAGGTGACTGTTTCCCCCGTGGTTCCATCCTGAAAAAATGTCGCCGGGCGCGCCTGATACTCCACGCTTGCTTCGGTTTCGTTCACGTCAAACGCTTGGTTGATCAGCGCTAGCCCTGCCGCTTTTCCTTTTTCTTCGCCAATGACAAGCTCTACACCATTATCCTTTTGCCCGCAGGCAGTGAGAAAAAGAGAAAAAGAGAGAATGATTGCGGTGAGCAGAAATATCTTTCGTTTCATGGTGTCCTCCAAAATTACTTCCTAACTGACTCGGGTTATTGATAATACTTCAAACGTCGGCCATACCATGTTCAGCGAATAAATTGTTCCATCTATAAGAACGACATAGTAATCCACATCTATTCCATTCCGCAGAAAAGAATCTCCCTCACTCAAAAAAAAGACCAGCGACAGTATTGGCGCATCCGGATGAAAAACATCCTTAAACCATTTCTCTGCTTCTGGAGTTGTTTCCTGTTGCGCAACAGCACTTAACACCTTCGACCATTCTTCTTCTTGTGAATAGAGTTCATCTGCGCGCGCTTGCTGCTCAGCAGTCATTGGTTTGAGCAGTTCCCATGCCTTATCCGCGCGATATGCCTCACCCGTGACTGCATTTACTTCGGTATAATAGTCAAAGTTTCCGATTTCGTCAGTGTTGACTTTAATGACATAGACCCTGTCCGGCTCCTCGTCTCCCAAATGCGCCTGTATTCCGTTGATATAACTCAATCCGGGACGCTCCTCAAGCCTTACAGTCGCCTCGGTCTCATTCACATCAAACGTGAAGTTAATAAACGCAAGCCCTGCCTCTTTCGCCTTCTTCTCACCGACCAGGCGCGGAGAGCAACCAGAGAGAAGCAGCGAGGTGCAAATGATGAGCGCAAGCGCAAATACGATTTTTCGTTTCATGGTTGTTCACCTTTCATGACCGGTTGACTCAAAATTTCAATCTGAAAGATCTGCTTCGTCGGTAGTATGATTCCAATGACATACACCGCGCCATTCTCAAACGTCACACGACAATCCATACTTACAATATTCGAATCGATGAGACCTTCTATCATTTTGCCATACTCGACGGTCTTGATCTTCGACTGCTTCTCAAACCGCGCGGACATCCAATCATTGATGGTTTGCGGCAGCTTTAGTTCGTACAGTCGGTTCATCACTTCCCTTTGTCCATATGGGAGTTTCACAAGCTCTTCTGCCTGCTTGATCTGTTCGTCTGTCAACGGCGAAAGCGTTTCCACGAATCGATGCGCGCTATATACAAAACCGCTGATTGCATCGACTTGCGCATAATACAGAACTTCGTCTGTGTGATCCTTCATGACGGTGACATTATAATACCGCATGACAGGGACATCTCGCTTCTGTTCTGCGCTCTGGTCTTGAGGCTGTGCATCAACCGAATACTCGCCATAGTGCACCACCGCTTCGGTTTCGTTTACATCAAACACCTTGTTGATGAACGCAAGCCCGGCCTCCTTCGCCTTCTTCTCACCGACGAGATGCGGAGAGCAACCAGAGAGAAGTAGCGAGGTGCAAATGATGAGCGCGAGCGCAAATACGATTTTTCGTTTCATGGTTGTTCACCTTTCATGACGGGTTGGCTCAAGATTTCTACCCGTGTTATCTCCATGGTCGGCCAAGTTATCCCAACAACATAGACTGCTCCGTTTTCAAACGTCACAAGATAATCCATAAGAACCCGATGCGTTCCATTGAAGGCTCCCTCCATGCTGCCATCATCAGTACCCATCACCTGATCCTGCTTTTCAAACCGCGCGGTTACCCATTCATAAACGGTTTGAGCCGGTTTGGATTCATAAATACGATTCATCATCTCTTCTTCGCCCCAGGGCAGTTGAGAGAGCTCCTTTGATTGTTGCAACTGCGCGTCTGTCAGCGGAGACAGCGTCTCGTTGCTACGATCTGCGCTATAAGCAAAACCGGTCGTTGCGCTCACCTGTGCATAGTAGAGATCTTCGCCTGTGTGATTGTCTTTTACAGTTATTGAATATATGCGACTCAGCGGAGCGTCACTCTTTTGCTCCGCGTTCTCGGTTTCAGAGTTTTCGCTGGCATATTCCACATACTCCACCACGGCGTCCGTTTCATTCACGTCAAACGCGAGGTTGATCAGCGCCAGCCCTACCTCTTTCGCCTTCTTCTCACCGACCAGATGCGGAGAGCAACCAGAGAGCAGTACGATAAAACAGGCGATAATGATCAAAAGTTTCTTCTTCATTAACGCATATCCTCCGTGGGACGCGTCTGGTTCAACAATGTAACGTCCATCACCGTCAACTGCGGCCAAGAAAACGTGACGTGATAGATCGTTCCGTCTCGAACCACGACATAGAAGTTTGCATTGCCGCCTGTGCTTCCGAGTGAGCCACCGCCATCCAGAAAGCCGAGGATGCCCGCCTTCAGCTCGAATTTCTCGGGAATCCATTTTTGCGCAGCATTCTCGCATTCCGTTGAGATTCTCGTATAAACATCATCCTTATTGTTTCCGCTTTTTCGCGCTTCCTCTAGTGCTTTTTGCTCATCGGCTGTGAGCTCCGGCGCGAACATTGTGTTTCGAAATGCCGCATACGCAACACCCGTTTCCGCGTTCACGTGCGTATAATAGAGATATTGTCCGTCCTCTTGTTTGGCTGCTGCGACAATATAGACGTAGACAGGCTGTTCCTCGCCCGTCACCTTATATGTTCCGTCGGTAAAGGTTGTTCCGGTTTGCTCTTGATAGGAAACCACTGCGTCGGTCTCATTCACGTCAAACACATGATTAATAAACGCAAGTCCGGCCTCTTTCGCCTTCGCTTCGCCGACAAGGCGCGGAGAGCAACCGGAGAGAAGAAACGCAACGCAAACAATTACGACCAAAATCTTCTTCTTGATCATGGTATATCTCCAGTGGGTCGAGTTTGATTCAGTATAGTGACCTCGATCACGGTCAACTGCGGCCAAGCCATCGTTATGTGATAGATCGTTCCGTCATGAATGACGACGTAGAAGTTTGTGTTTGCCCCATCTTGATCGAACGAGCTTCCGCTATCAACGATACCGAGGATACTCGCATTTAAATTGAATTTCTGTGGTATCCATTCCCGTGCAAAGTCTGTGCAGTCAATATCCATGCTCACATAATCAATCGCATCCGAATCGCCGTTGGCATACGCTTTGCTCCATTTTTCTCGCTGTTCAACAGTCATCTTCGGCACGTGAGAATAGCGCTGTTCAGCCGAGTATGCGACGCCTGTTTCCGCATTCACACACGCAGTGTATTCGGACTGCCCTTCTTGGAGTTTCGGCGCGGCGACGGTATAAAAATAGATTTGCTGTTCATCACCCGTCAGCTTATATTCTCCATCAATATACGTGGCTCCGGATTGTACCGCTTGGGAAACCACCGCGTCGGTCTCGTTCACGTCGAACACGTGATTAATAAACGCAAGTCCTGCCTCTTTCGCCTCGTCTTCGCTGATCAGCTTCGGTTTTCCTCCCGTGAGGAACAGCGAAGCGCAGATGATGAATACACCTAAAATTGCAATCTTTCTCTTCACGGGTTTGCTCCCTCCAGTTCGTTTCCAAGCACCTGAACCTCATCCAACTCCATCGAAGGCCAGGAGAACCCGACGCGGTAGAGCGCGCCGTCCGCAAACGTTACAAAATAACCGATGCTTGCGCGCGGAGAGAGAATGCCATCCCTCCGGCAGCACCCTTGCGCCGAGATGAGCGCAACCTCTTTTTGAAAACAATGTTTCACCCGCTGGCATGCGGCGTCTTCTGAGCTTTCGCTCTTGATCACTTCGTCCGCATCCGTTCCGCTTGGCAGGGCGTTTACTTCACTCGTTTGCTGCTGTTGCTCTTTTGTCAACGGGGCAAGCAGCCATTCATTCTTGGAGGCATAGTAAGCGACGCCGGTTTTCGCGTCCACCTCGGCGTAATAGAGATCTTCGTTGATTGTTTGATCAGAAATGGTGACGATATAGATTTGATCCGGCGTTTTCGTGCCCGGCTTTACTTCCGTGTTGTCAACTGCGCTCGAACCAGCGCGCTCGAAATACTCCACATGGGCATCCTGCGCGCAGACGCCAAACGCCTGCTGCAGCAGCAAAAGCCCTGCTTTTTTTGCCTGCTCTTCACCGACGAACGTTTGCGAACAGGCGCAAAGCATCGTGAGCGACAGTACCAGCGACAGCGCAAGCGCTACCCGTGCGGATTTCTTTTGCATGAATGGTATCCATCCTTCCAAGTAAAAATGCTCAATGAAGTTGTAAAGATGGGACCTTTCACACATAGTAACATAGTATACGTCAAATCGTTGTGAACCGGCTGTGAATCTCCCGCGAACAGCGGGTAAACGAATCGCGAACGAATCCATCTGTTTTGCACACAATTCAACACGGTAAAACGACTTTGTCGCGTAACTGTATTATTTTGATGCAGAATCGAACGTAATGAAAGAAGCGAAACAAAACGCGAAATATACGCGTTTGCCTTTTTCCACAAAATTGTCGTAAAATGTGGATAACAGAGCGCATGAATTCGGAGGCATTATGATACATATTTATTGCGGGGATGGGAAAGGTAAAACCACCGCGGCGCTTGGGCTGATCTGCCGCCATGTCGGAACGGGCGGCAATGCGGTGCTCGCGCAGTTTCTCAAAAGCCTGCCGACGGGGGAACTCGCGACGCTGGATCTGCTCGGCGTGCCCGTTTACCGAAACGAGCTTCCGCATGGATTCTTCCCCAATATGAGCGAGGAAATGCAATCCCGCGTGCGCGAAATGCACGACAAAACGCTCGCGGAAGTCACGCAACTCGCGCGAACGAACGAGTGTTCGCTTCTCGTGTTGGACGAGCTTTGCGCCGCGATGACGCTGGGGTTGATCGATCGCGAGGCGGTGCTCTCGCTACTGGATGAGCATGGCGAAACAGAGCTGGTCATCACGGGGCGCGATCCGGACGCGGCGTTGCTCGCGCGTGCGGACTACATCACGGAAATGAAGCTCGCCAGACATCCGTATGAGAAGGGTGTGTTGGCGAGAAAGGGAATTGAATATTAAATTTTTGCTGGCGAAGCCAAAGTTTTGACGAGATAGAGATGGATTGTTTCACGGGAAACAAAAAGGGAATCCGAAGATTCCCAAAGTGAGTAATTTTTAATTGCCGATCTTTTTCGTGACTTCAAGAAAATGATTTATACCTTCAGGTTATACGTCACAATATCCTGATACTTCCCGAATTTCATGCCGACCTCCGGTACCGTACCGCAAAAATCGAACCCAAACTTTTCGTGCAGTTTGCAACTCGCCTCGTTTCCGGCGGTGATCACGGAGACGACGGTGTGGGTGCGCTCGTCCGCCTTGGCGAGGTCGAGAATATACGCCATGAGTGCGGTTGCGATGCCGCGCTTGCGAAAATCCGGCGAAACATAGATCGAAAGTTCGACGGTGGACTTATACGCCTCTTTTTCGCGATAGGAAGAGAGGCTGCTGTAGCCCGCGACGCGGCCTTCGACCTCGGCAACATAAAGCGGATGATTTTCCACGTTGTGGCGGTTAAACCAACTTTGCCATTCGGCGAGCGTGCGGGGGTTGAGGTCTAGCGTGCTAACGCCGTTGACCACCTCTTCATTATAGATATCCAGCAATTCCTGCAGGTCTTTTTGCTCGGCTATACGAATGATCATGGTTTTCACTTCTTTCGTCAGATTGAATCACGTTTGATTTATTATAGTGAAATCGGGTTGTTTTGCAAACAAAAAACTTCTCTTTACGAGAAGTCCCATTAAATTGCATTTTTAATTCAAAGAAGCTGTCTTGTATCGCAAGAGGTTCTTTTGCTTACTTTTCTTTTAAGAAAAGTATGTTATCTTGCTAAAGGGAGAAACCCGCAGGCGAAGAATGCCCGATATGTGGTCAAACGGAATGCAGCCAACGGAAGACAGCCTGCTGTCATACATCTCTTCGCGATTGTCGCCGAGCACGAAAACGCTGCCGGCGGGTACGTCGACCGGCGCCATATCGCCAACATAGTTGACGTCGTAGCTGCTCTCATCCAGCGGAATGCTGTTGATGAACACATGCCCCGCAACAATCTCTACCGTTTCGCCGGGCATGCCGACGATACGCTTGATGAAGAGCCCGTCGTCGGTGGAAAACAGCACGATATCCCCGCGCTCAGGCATCCGCACAAATTTTCCGATCCGATCGCAAAGCACCAACTCGCCACTACTGAGCGTGGGCGCCATGCTTTCATCGACTATGCGCAGGGGAGAAAGCCAAACAAAAAACACAAGGCAAAGAACGGCTATCGTGACCAGCACGGAAAACAGCCATCCAATTCGTCTTGCGTTTCGATAAGTGCGCGTGCGCCCTTCGGTGCGGCGGCGCTTTCGTGTTTCACTCACGGGTAAATCACCTGGGAAAAGGTTCTAAATTCGCTGAAAGGATACACAACGGCGACGACGTGACCCACAACCTTGGCATATGGAATACATCCAACAGAAGGATTCCGGCTGTCTTTGCTGCCGTTTCGGTTGTCGCCAACCACAAACACCTGGCGCGCACCGACGGTTACGGGCGACATGTCTCCAACGATTTCGCCGTTCCAGTAGGCGCTTTCATCCAGCTTTTTGCCGTCGATATAGAATGCACCATCTTTGACCTCAACGGTCTCGCCGGGCAGGCCGACCACGCGCTTGACGCAGCTCTCGGTGTAACCGGGATAGAAGCAAATGATGATGTCCCCGCGCTCCGGTTCATCAAACCAATAGCTCATCTTCTCGACGAGCATATCTTCTTGATGGATCAGCGTCGGAATCATCGAGTCCCCGTCTACGCGGATGGGTTCCGCAATAAACGAACGGATGGTGAGCGCCACGAGCACGACTAGGACAATGTATAGCAAAAACTCCACGTTCCGAAACGAACGTGAACCCTGCATGTTTTCATATTGCTCTTCAGCGCGATCGCGCAGATATCGAATCTGGCTCTGCGTAAAGTTTCTACGCTTCACTCGGTTGTTCCCGTCTGATCCGTTTTTCTCATATTTTGTTTGGTTTAACTGTATCAAGCTTCGGCCGGCTGTTCTTTTTTCACGAGAATTTTCTTGCCCATACGCACAAAGTCCGCTCGATCAAGCATAACAATTCGTCCGCAATGGTTGCACTTAATCTTAACATCCGCACCAACACGGATGATGGTCCATTCGTTTTCACCGCAGGCGTGCGGCTTTTTCATGAGCACGACATCGCCTAAATCGAATTGAACAATCATTCCGGATCGTCCACAAGGTTCTGCGTATAGCGGTAAACATCATAGCTCGGCACTGCGGGCGGAATATAGCTGTAAATAATCTCCAGCAGTTTCATCGGCGCTTCTTCCTGCAATAAATGCCCGGCGTTGCGCACGAGATAATAGCGGCCGGCGCGCAGTACGCTCTGGAAATAAACACTGCCCGACGGCGGATGCCAGCGGTCATTTTTACCCCAAAGAATCAGAACCTCATGTTCAACCGGCAGCAAACCTTCTGCGATGAGCTCCTGATCATAATTGCGCAGCGCATACATGAGCGCTTCTCTGGCGAGCCCGTCCGAAATCGGCTCGTAGTATTGCTTCACCACATAATCGTCTATCAGCGCAGGATCGGTAACGCACTCGAGTAACAGCTTTCGAACATCGTTTGCGGTATAGAGGTTTCGCGCAAAGGTGGCGACGAGCGGCTTTTGCATATTGTGTATCAGCG
>Ga0302289_1000340_pt1 | contig 22246 bp, 22 predicted proteins | sample III_Fen_N1_2_FD_194552 | JGI IMG/M metagenome (GOLD analysis project Ga0302289, IMG submission 194552) | Peat permafrost microbial communities from Stordalen Mire near Abisko, Sweden - III_Fen_N1_2 | ecosystem: Environmental > Terrestrial > Soil > Wetlands > Permafrost | place: Sweden: Abisko... | reverse complement strand
CCTTGGTATGTGTTCCATCTTTCCTGCTGCTTGCGGTTTGTGTTCTTATGTACAACCGGTCTCCCCCGGATTATTCGCGTGAAAAAGCACCCCACTTGCGAGAGGTGCTCTGTATATCGTTTGGGTTCATTTATTGAGTTGTCAGTCGTACCATCCCGCGCTGATTTGATACGCAAGCTCGTCCGGCTTGGCACAGGAAATGTACACGTAGTATGTCGTGAGAGGATATGCCGCCGTCGGTTCCTGTTTGGCGACCCCTACTCCGAACTCCGTATAATCCGCCGTCGTTGCCATGAGGGGGACGTGATCCGTAACGAGTTCTCGGGACATCGCATTGACTGCATCGGTAAGCGAAACAAAGTTTGTATACCCCGCCGTTAACTGTACCGTCCATTCCCCGTTCAAACGTTGGGAGATGCCGCCACACGATTCAAGGGATCCGCTTCTCCCGGGATGCCCAATCGTATACGAAGAGGCGTGAATCCGGCACTTGGCAGAAAGAACGTCGCTATGGTTTGTTGTGAACCCGGATCTTGCCGATTCCACCTGCGTCCAGACCAGAGCTTCCACCTCACTGGCGGAAAGGGTTGCGACCGGTACCGCAGTGGGAGCAGGCGTTGCCGTAGGCTTGGGTGTAGGAGTCGGCTTCGGTGCCGATGTGGTCGTCGGTTTTGCCGTCGTTGCTGTTGTCGGATCCGTGGGAGCTGCCGAAGTTTCTGCAGGTGTCGGGGTAGCAGTTACCGTAACGACATCGATCATCAGGTGCAGGTTGATATAGGCACCGTCGGCCGTTACACCGTACTGTCCAGCCGTCCCGGTGATCGTAACCTGCTCGCCTTTTACCAGCGTCTTCAGGATTGTTGCGCGGGATCCGTCCGAATAAAGCTTCAGTCCATCATAGAGCGAAGCATACGTTGCCGGTACCGGGAGAGTAACGACTGTTTCCAGCATGGCCGGTGTCGGTGTGGGCGTTGCAACAGCTGCCGTTTCCGTAGGCTCGAACGATGTGGAAGCAGCGGAGGTTGTCGCGGCAGTATTGGTTGCCGGCGTATTTGATACACAGCCTGACACAGTCATCAGGAATGCCAGGGTGAGGATCAGGGTGAAGTACGCTTTCATTTTCATAATTCTTCCGTTTTCCCTCTTCCACCGGTTTTGTTATACGCATGAACGATATCCGTCTGTAACTTCACCTGTTTTTCTAATAATAAATTATCAGAACGTTCTACTCCTTTCAACTACGCTTTTCGTATATATACGTAAATAATGAAAAATATTTATTTTCATCAGATTATACTCGTGTCAATTTACTGGAAAAACCCTGAGAACCACGCTGTATCCGTTCGAATACGATTGTGGCTTCAGGGTCTTCCTTCCAGGATTGATCGAAAAGAATAGGGAGCGTCAGTCGGATGCCCGGCGCTTTCGTCAGGCGATTATTGTTTGACCGCTTTGATGGAATTGAAGAACATCGTGCTGACGGTGAGAATAGCACCGGCTGCATAGGCGTTCTTTGCAATTTGCACCGACTGATCAAAGGTTCTCAAACATGATATCGATAATGCGCAGCGCATCGGCATCAATAACGTGATAACAGATTTCTTTACCGTTTCTGACTCCCTTAATTATGCCGGCAGCCTTCAATTTTGATAAATGCTGTGACAGGCCGCTCTGCGAAAGTCCCAGGTTCTGCTGAATTTTCCCGACATTACAGTGATATGTATTCAGTCCTCTCACAATACACATCCGCTGCGGGTGTGCAAGTACTTTGAGCATCTCTGCCCTGCGGCTCAATTCAGTCATATCCATTCTCTTCATCCTCCTGTATTTGTCCCGTTATACTTGGATCCTTCTTTCATCTGTCATCTGCCTATATAAATTATCCAAAATATTGCAACATTCAGTTGCCATATTCAAATATCATGATATAATAATTTTATACGTACAAATATTACAATACTCAAATAGCATAATATCATAATATTTGAATTTCGTACATGAAGAAATCGATTTTTTGCCCTGTGTTTGTGAGGTAACAAATGAAATACGTAAAAATAGCCGTTCTTGTTCTTCTGATTTTCCTTTTCTTTATTACAGCCACTTTGATTTACAGTCACTTTGCATTTAAGAATGTGACTGAGATACAAATTACTTCAAATGATGCCTCTGCCACACAAGAGCTTGAAGTCGGAAATATGGCATATGACTTTACTCTATCCACTTTTAGCGGTCAGAGTATCACGTTATCTGATCTACGCGGCAAGATCGTTGTCCTGAATTTCTGGGCGTCCTGGTGCGGACCCTGCCAGGCGGAAATGCCTGAATTTCAGGCTCTTCAGAACGATATTCTCTCCGGAACCATATCCGACGTCGTGATCCTGTCCGTCAACCTTACCGACGGCGAAAGAGAAACGGCTGATTCAGCATCCAAGTTCCTTAAAGATAACGGCTATTCATTTTCTGTCGTGTCTGATCCGGGATCGGCAGCATACCTATATCAGATCAGCAGCATCCCGCAGACCTATGTAATTACAAAGGATGGCATCATTGCAGACAAAATACTGGGATCCACAGACAGATCCACTTTGGACGCAGCCATCGAAAGTGCCAGATCATGAGTTGGATCCGCGTTTTTCTGGTCTTTCTTGAAGGGTTCCTCGCCTTCATCTCGCCGTGCATTTTGCCGCTGCTTCCGGTCTACATTCTCTATTTGTCCGGAGAAGCTGCAGATAAGCCGCTTTCAGGAACAGAAACAGAACCGTCTTCCAATGCAGACCGTAAAGCAAAAAGAAATCATCTGATCGTCCATACACTCTTTTTCATTCTCGGCTTTACGATTGTTTTCCTTCTGTTGGGCGCGACATCCACAGCAATCGGTCAGCTTCTGGCTGTTCATCGTCAGCTTCTTGAAAGAATATCCGGCGCGGTGATCATCGTTTTGGGAATTCATATGACCGGGTGGATTCACATACCTTTTCTTGACTCGGAGCATCGTTTGGATTTCGCGAAAAAATCCGGCGGCGTATTCTCCGCCCTTCTCATGGGAGTCGCCTTCAGTCTTGGATGGACGCCATGTCTCGGACCCTTTCTGGGATCGGCGCTTGCACTTTCCAGCCAATCGAAAACTCTCTTCCAGGGTATGGCGCTTCTCTTTGTGTTCTCGATGGGTCTTGCCATTCCATTTCTGCTGACAAGTCTGCTGTTTCATCAGCTTACTTCGGTCTTCACCTGGTTTAGGAAACATGGGAGTATCATAAGAGTGATCAGCGGACTGATTCTGGTTGCTTTAGGTCTGCTGATGCTTTTCGGATTATTCGGCTATTATGCCAGAATCTATTCTTTTCAATAAAGTCGTTATTCTTTGATCTGAAAAGGAGTCCACTATGCAAACACAATCCAATTCGAAGAAAATCATTATTGTCGGCGGCGTTGCCGGAGGTGCCGGTGTTGCGGCCAGACTGCGCAGGAACGACGAGAAGGCAGAGATTATCATCCTTGAAAAAGGTCCCTATATTTCCTATGCAAACTGTGGTCTCCCCTATTACGTCGGTGACGTGATAAAAGAGAAAGCTGATCTATTGCTTCAGACTGTCAGCGGCTTTTCTCAGCGATTTCATGTGGATGTGCGCGTGGAAAACGAGGTCATACACATACAGACAGAAACAAAGTCCGTGACAGTTATGGATCATACAAGCGGGCGCATCTATGATGAATCCTATGACACGCTCGTTTTGTCTCCCGGTGCATCCCCGATCCGTCCCCGCCTGCCGGGTGCGGACCTGCCGCACGTTTTCACCTTGCGAACCGTACCGGATACCGTCCGTATCCGTGAATATATCGAGACGCACCATCCCCGAACAGCGGCTATTATCGGCGGCGGCTTCATCGGTGTTGAGATGGCGGAAAATCTCCGCGAACAGAATATTCAGGTATCGATTGTTGAAGCTGCGGACCATTTGATCGGAGCGATCGACGATGATATGAGCTACGACCTTCATAATCATGTCCGCTCAAAAGGCGTCAAGCTTTTCTTGAAGGAAATGGCCCAGAGCATTTCCTAATCTTCCGTTGTGCTGGCTTCCGGCGGCAATGTGGATGCGGAACTGGTTCTGTTGAGTATCGGTGTCGTCCCCGAAACAAGCTTCATCCGGGAATCCGGTATTGCACTCGGTGCCAGGGGTCAAATCATTGTAAACGAAAAGCACGAGACATCCGCTCCGGATGTTTATGCTTTGGGCGATGCAATCGGTGTGAAAACATTTACCGGACAGGAAGATGCCATTATTCCGCTTGCTTCCCCTGCGAACAAGCAGGCCCGTCTCGTCGCTGATCTGATCTGCGGCATTCCCCGCAGATATAACGGCACACAGGGCACGGCCATCGCAAAAGTTTTCGATATGGCAGTTGCGGTTACCGGTGAATCGGAGAAGTCTCTGGCTCGACTGAAGATCCCGTATCTGAAGGCATATACTTTTTCAAATTCCCACGCGACATACTATCCCGGAGCGACGCCCATGTTCATTAAGCTTCTCTTTTCCCCGGACGACGGGAAAGTACTCGGGGCTCAGATCACAGGTTACGACATGGTGGATAAGAGAATCGATGTCATTGCTACTGCGATTCGCGGCGGCATGACGATTTATGATCTGGAGGAACTGGAATTGTCGTATGCACCGCCCTTCTCCTCTGCAAAAGACCCCGTAAACATGGTGGCCTACGTAGCGGAAAACATTTTGACCGGCAAATCTTTGCCCTTCTATCTTGAGGATCTGTCATCTCTTCCGGAAAATGCACTTCTTCTCGATACCCGAACCGCCGGTGAATACAAGCGCGGAACCATTCCCGGATTCAGAAACATTCCTCTGGATAATCTGCGGGACCGGTTGGATGAACTTCCAAAGGATCAGGAAATCTACATCACCTGTCAGATCGGCCTGCGAGGCTATCTGGCCGAACAGATCCTTCGCGGCCACGGATATCATGCACACAACCTTCTCGGCGGTTACCGCCATTACCATGCCAGAGAAATGGATCTTGAAGAACAAAAAGCAGACCTATTAGGACTTCACAAATTGCGAAAATGAAGAAGTAACCATCCATCAAATGCATCATAGTGACTGTCCAAATGACAATTCGCTATGAATAGAATCAATTAAGTAGGAGATAAATGTATGAATGCAAACACAAAAGTCTTAACAAGCGCCAATTTCGAATCCGAGGTAAGTACGGGAATTGTTCTCGTCGACTTCTATGCCGACTGGTGCATGCCCTGTAAAATGCTGTCCCCCACTCTCGATGCTCTCGCAGACGAATATGAGGGACAAATCACCGTAGGGAAGCTCAACATCGATAATGCACAAAATATCGCTGCAAAATACGGAGTTATGAGCATTCCAACCGTTATTCTTTTCAAAAACGGTATTGCTGTCGACAAAAAAATCGGCGTATCTCCGAAACCCGTATATGTGAAAATGATCGACAGTGCGGCACAGGGCTGATTCGCCTAACCCAAACTATATGCCTGCGAGCGCCTGTTCCAGATCTGCGATGATATCGATGACATTCTCAATTCCGACGGAAAGTCGAATCAAATCCGGGCTGACACCCGCTGACTGAAGCTCCATATCATTCATCTGACGATGCGTGTGGCTGGCCGGATGCAGCACGCAGGTTCTTGCATCTGCAACGTGTGTAACGATGGCAGCAAGCTTGAGTTGATCCATAAAAGTAACGGCTGCCGCTCTGCCGCCCTTTACTCCGAAAGACAGGACGCCGCAGCTGCCCTTGGGCATGTACTTCTGCGAAAGAGCATAATTCGGGTCGGATGCAAGACCGGGGTATTTGACCCAGCCGATTTTTGGATGTTTTTGAAGAAATTGAGCCACCGCAAGTGCATTGCTGCAGTGACGCTCCATACGAAGATGAAGAGTTTCCAGTCCGATATTGAGGAGAAACGAATTCTGCGGAGCAGGAATGGATCCCAGATCCCGCATTAGCTGTGTTACGCATTTCGTGATATAGGCCGCCGGTCCGAATCTTTCCGTATAGATAACTCCGTGATAGGATTCATCCGGAGTCGTAAGTCCCGGGAACTTCTCGGCATTTGCATTCCAGTCGAATTTGCCGCTGTCAACAATACATCCGCCGACACTCGTTGCATGTCCGTCCATATATTTGGAGGTGGAATGAATGACGATATCCGCTCCCCATTCAAACGGCCTGCAGTTAATGGGGGTCGCGAACGTGTTGTCAATAATTAATGGAACGCCGTGTACGTGAGCAGCTTTTGCGAATTTCTCAATGTCCAGTACATTCATCGCCGGATTGGCAATGGTTTCCCCGAAAAAAGCTTTCGTCTGCGGGGTACATGCGGCATCTAATTCTTCTTCCGAAGCTTCCGGAGAAACAAACGTGAATTGGATCCCCAATCGCTTCATGGTTACAGCAAACAAATTATACGTTCCGCCGTAAATCGTTGACGAGCACACCACATGGTCACCGGAAGAACAAATATTGAATATGGAATAGAATGATGCGGCCTGGCCGGAAGAAGTCAGCATGGCGCCCACGCCGCCTTCCAGATCAGCAATTTTTGCAGCAACAGCATCGTTCGTCGGATTTGCAAGACGCGTATAGAAATATCCGGATTCTTCAAGGGCAAACAAGCGTCCCATTTGTTCGGTCGAATCATATTTGAATGTCGTACTCTGTATGATCGGCAGGACTCTTGGTTCACCGTTTTTGGGTGTGTAACCGGACTGGATACATTTGGTCTCGACGTGGTATTCGCTCATTGAACAACCCTCCTTGAAATAAATAATGAATGAACTGTGACCTGCTCCGGAACACAGCACGAATGCAGATGATAATATCCCAAAGAATCACCTGCCTTTTCGCCCGAACAGATTCATATGTGCGAAAATGAGAACGTTACTCTGCGTCATTCTTATGTTTTCCTCTTCTTCGGAACAGAGAAAGTCCGCCAAACCCGCTGATAACGGCGATATAATACCCGAAATCGTACCAGATTCCGGTATTCATCGATTCATAAATACGAATGTTCCTGCTGAATATGCTGATGATGAGGGATACCGGAGCGATCCATCCATGCCAGATTCCCCAGAAAAAACCCGCGGGATGCGATGCAGTATACGTACCGTCACCGGGCATGCAACCTGTCAGCAAAATAAGACTCATGACTAACAGCAGACCAGCCAATAACCACTTCTTCTTCATTTGTTCTTCTCCTTATTTATTGCATTGATTTAAGGCAGAATATTCCCTGCCGCTTTGTAAATGTCATACCATTCAATTTTGGTAAGATCAACGCCGGAAGCTGTGCAGATTTCCTCCAGATGCTGGACATTCATCGTGCCGACAATCGGCTGAATTTTCGCGGGATGACGCAAAATCCAGGCAATGGCTATGGCTGTTTTCGATACATTGTGCGCATCCGCAATTTCCTGCATTTTCGTGTTCAAAGCGGCAAACTGAGCATTCTCCAGGAATAGACCTGAAAAGAAGCCGTGCTGGAACGGAGACCATGCCTGTATCGTAATATCATGAAGTCTGCAGTAATCCAGGATACTTCCGTCGCGCTCAACAGCACCGTTCGTCTCCATGTTGACATAAAATCCGGAGCCGACCATTTGCGAGTGCGCGATGCTGAGCTGCAGCTGGTTGGCGATGATGGGCTGCTCCACATACTTCTTCAGCAGTTCGATCTGCATCGGACGCTGGTTGCTCACACCGAAATGCCGGACTTTGCCGTTCGCATGCAGGATCGCAAACGCCTCTGCGACCTCTTCAGGCTCCACCAGCGCGTCCGGTCGATGCAGAAGCAATACATCAATGTATTCCGTCTGCAGCCGCTTCAGGCTGCCGTCTACGGCCTCAAGAATATGTTCTTTAGAAAAATCAAAGTATCCGTCACGGATCCCGCACTTGGTCTGAATGTAAATCTTATCTCTGGCGATCGATTCAGCCGTCATGATCCGGCCGAAAATATCCTCGGCAAGACCGTCGGCGTAAATATCGGCGTGATCATAAAAATCAATTCCGTTTTCTAGAGCCGAGTGTACAAGCGCAACCGCTTTCTCGTAGGGAATGCCGTTGATCCGCATACATCCGAGAGAAATCTCCGACGCACTAATTCCACTGTTCCCGACATTAATGGTTTTCATACAATTCACCTCATTTTCAATGATCAGACAGAAATTCTTGAATATGCATCCGGGCCGAACGCATAGTGCATTCATCCATATATTTTTATATTCTGTCTATATTGATTCTAGCACTTTGAAGCAAAATAAAAAGCCCCGCGGAAATACCGCGGAGCTTTCATGTTGGTGCGCCTTCAGGGACTCGAACCCAGGGCCCACTGATTAAGAGTCAGTTGCTCTACCATCTGAGCTAAAGGCGCATATCTGAAGGGTTTTGCCGTATCAAACAGTACTGTTTATTACGGGTTCCCGATCAGCGAACAGTGATCATTATATCGATGCGGTCCGTTAATGTCAATATACAAAAACCTGCCCTGCCGACCGAATGACGACTTCGTTGGGAGATCCGTCTTCGAGTGATTCGACATGTCCGACGACACGTCCTTCAATACCGAATTCTGCTGCAATGTCGATGATACTCTGCGCAGATGACGGATCACAATAGAATTCCATACGATGACCGCAGTTAAACACCTGATACATTTCTTTCATCGGAATCTCACCGGATGCATATATCGCTTCAAAAATCGGCGGAAACGGGAAAAGATTATCCTTCACATAACGAAGACTTTTCCCGAAATCCTTGCATTTCGCCTGCCCGCCGCCCGTGCAGTGGATAATGCCGGAGATGGATGCGCGGTGCTCAGCCAGAACTCGTGCCACCACAGGAAGAAACGTCCGGGTCGGAGACAGGATCGCCTCGCCCACAGTCATGCTGCTGTTCGGGAGCGCATCTTCGAGGCGGAATTTCCCGCAGTAGATTTTGTCTTCGGGAATCGTCTCCGAAACGGATTCGGGATATTTAGTAAGGTAATATTTGGAGAGCAGCATATGTCTTGCAGCGGTCAGGCCGTTGGACGACATGCCGGAATTCTCTTTGTCTTCATATGTGGCTTTGCCGGACGAAGATAAGCCGACAATGACATGGCCGGGCTTAATGCCGGCCGCATTGATTATGTCTTCTCTGCGCACGCGCACAACGAGCGTTGAATCAACAATAACGGTGCGGACCAGATCCCCGACATCGGCAGTCTCTCCGCCGGTCATATGAATATCGATGCCCAGGTTCTGCAGTTTTTGGATGATGCTGTCATATCCGTTAATCAAAGCGGCTATGCAGGCCCCGTTCACGCGGTGCGCGTTACGCCCGATTGTATTGGAAAGGCTGAGACCGGATATTGCACCGATACACGCGAGGTCATCCGTATTCATAACCAGTGAATCCTGTGCCAAAGACGAAAACCACGACACATCGCCGGTTTCCATATATTGCAGATAAGCTACGGAAGATTTGGTGCCGGCTCCATCCGCATGAACAGCGAGACAATAATCCGGATCACCGGCAATATCCTCTACGACCTTACAGAATGCACCGGGGAAAACTCCGCCGGACTGACCGGATACGGCCTTCTTAACGTCATCTTTTGTGGGGGATACGCCTCGGCTCAGATAGGACTCTGCTGACATAAGGTCCTCCTTATATGAAATGATGTTGGATGGGCTTATTCGGAATTAGGAATCAAATCAACCGGATAAAAAATAGTTCTCTGAGTAAACCTGTAAGCCGGGTTCTGTATTTGACGGTCATCTATCCAGGCCAACCATTTCTGATCAGCTCAAGCCGCCTCCCCGAGACCTGCGGACCACAGTATTGTCTCTCCACGGCGTTGCTCCGGGTGGGGTTTACATAGCCGGAATGTTGCCAAACCGCTGGTGGGCTCTTACCCCGCCTTTTCAGCCTTACCGGCATTCCGAAGAATGCAGGCGGTATCTCTCTGTTGCACTTTCCTTAAAGTCGCCTTCACCGGGAGTTACCCGGCACCCTTGTCCTATGGAGCCCGGACTTTCCTCACGTGCCGCCTTTCGGCCGTGCACCCGCGATCGTCTGGTTTACTCAGAAAACTATTTTATTATAATCTAATCCGCCTGCTATCGCTACCCCAAGACCCGGAAATTGCAGGTTAAAGCGCTTTTCAAGACTCGGAAGGATCACACGCTCTGATACATCGTGGCCCATGGCGACTGCGGCAATCCCGAGAGATCGAAGCTCCAGCATCTGGTGGTATTTGATTTCGCCTGAAATAACCAGATCTACATGTGCCTTCGCGAGTGAAGGGATGATCTCCTTTTCGAAAGACCCGCCGATGACAAAGACACGTGCAATCTGCATGTCTTCATCCATATTCCTGTAAACGCCGTCGGCACCCAGAATTTTCTTTATTTTGCGGATAATTGCAAAGAGCGAAGCAACCTCATTCAAATCCCCGCACATTCCGATAGGAACCCCCGTGATGGACATAGGCATGGAAAGTCCGACAGCCTCAGCAAGTACATAGTTCACACCGCCGTGCGCCTTATCCAGATTTGTGTGTGCGGAATATACGCAGATGTCCTTCCGAATAAAATCCCGTATCAGGGCGCCCATGGGCGTTGCATAGTTTATGGAGGAAACGGACGGGAAAAACAGCGGGTGATGTGTGATTAGAAGACTCGCCTGAACTTTTTCACAGAGGTTTAGGGCCTCACGCGTTACATCCAGAGATAATACAACATTCTTCAGCGGCGCGTTGTTTCTTGCGCCGATCATCAGGCCGACATTATCCCAATTCTCCGCCAATTCTGCCGGTGCCAAATCATCCAGATAGTTTAAAATATCATTTAGCTCGTAATTGCGATCGATCATGGGTCCACCTCTTCATTTGATTTTTCGCCCTGAAGAATACGGTCAATATCGGAAAGCACGGGTGCAAGCTCGGGGCGGGCCCGCATGTGCTTCTTGAGTACGTTGCGCTGGTGATGCAGGTAAGCTGCAAAATGTTCCGGACGTTTAACCAATAGACAGGGACCGATGATCTGTTCCGTCAGAGTAAGGTCACTGCATATCTGCCCGGTCCATTCCGCTTGTATTATACAATAGAATTTATCACGATCCAGACAAATCGTTTCTCTGCTGATTTGAAAGCATTGCTTCGATAAACTGGACCGGAGTTCTTCAAAAGACCGCTGGGGCTGGAGAATCCACTGGATATGATCCGGAAGTTTTCCGTCATTTTCCGAAATGGCATTGGATAAAATCCGGATCATCTCAAGGCCGCCGAGACCTGAAATGATAACGACATCGCCCGCACTGAGCCGAATACCGTGCAGACCATCTGCATGATATACCTCAGCCAGATGCATAACGCCCTGACGCCGAAGATATCGCTGTGTTGTTTCAGCGGGATCCGCATGAATGTCGGTCGCAACGGCAGTTTCTGCAATATGATTTTCGAGCAGATAGGATATGACATGCCCGTGATCCGAACCGACATCCAGCACGCGTCTGCAGTGCGGAACAAAGGACACAATTTCCATCAGCCGTCTGGAAAGTCTCGTAGGTGTCGGAACTGCCGCAGCAGCCGTCGGAATATTCCCGGATATCATTCCTGTTGCTCCTTCAATCGTTCCCGTAAGTACTTAATATATTCGGTCGTCTGCAGCAGCGTCTTCTTGGTCGCTTCGCGGTCCGGTCCGGCGGACATGCCGTCCAATAGTTTGGCCAGATCATTTTTCCGGTTGGTATAGACGGAAATGCGAAGACGGTACAGATAATCCAATATGTGCAGAAATCTTGTTTTCTCGTTGGCTACGTTCTGGGTTCTCATTAACATTTCGGAGAGCACTTCTCTTGCAGGGCGCTGGTTGATCACGCGGTCCTCCCCGAGTTCAAGCAATTGGATCGAATCGAAATTCGATTTTTCCAGAAGCTGTATGGCTTCCGCTGCGATATCCCTCATGGTTCCGGCTGAAAAATCCGTCGGAATCGGTTTGTCTGAAAGTTTCCGGTAACTTTCCCCGAGACCGGTCAGCAGACAAAGGAGCACCACTTCCTGCAGACTCGCGCTCTCACCCTCATTTCGCTGCGGAAGAACCGACGTCTGCCGCTCCATCTGCCGTGTGTTATCTTTCTTCTCCTGTTCAGATGTATCTTCTGAAATCCGCTCGGTTTCGGAAAGTACGCTCTTCACCGATACACCCAGAATCTGTGCCGCTTCAGCAGCTGATCTTTCACGAAGAACAGCATTGGGTTCCCATGAAAGATACAGGCAGGAAAGATTCTGGTAGGTGCGTGCATCGAACCGGCCGTCCGCAGTGCTCTGCTTTCTGGCAACCAGCATCAGGTATTCCATGACGGAAAGCGCTGAAGATACGATCTTTCGAAAAGCTTCCGCTCCGTGTTCGCGAATATATTGATCGGGGTCCTTCCCGTCCGGCACCAGAGCGACGGAAATCTTCATCGGGTTTGCTCCGTGCCGTTTGCCTCTCTGAAGAAGCATCTGCAGACCGCGGAGTGCCGCCGCCTGTCCGGCCGCGTCCGAATCATAGAAAAGAACAACTTCCTCCGTAAATCTGGAAATCAAATCCAACTGCCGTTCCGTAAGCGCGGTACCAAGTGATGCAACTGTGTTGATGACGCCCGCCTGATGCATGGAAATGACATCCATGTATCCTTCAACGATAATCATCTTCTTCTCTTTGCTGGCTTTTGCAAAATTAAGCCCATATAAATTCCGCTGTTTGGAATAAATGACGGTTTCAGGAGAATTGATGTATTTCGGATTTCCGTCGTCGAGAATCCGGCCGCCGAATGCGATGACCTTCCCGAGTACATCAAAAATCGGGAACATCAGGCGACCCCGGAAAAGATCCAGTAGCTCGCCCTTTTTCCCTTTGGTAAACAGCCCGCACTGGGAGAGAATTTCGTCGGAATATCCTTTGGATTTCAGGTGACGGGTCAGGCCGCCCCAGTCATCCGGAGAATATCCGAGACCGAAAGCTTTGGCTGTTGCGGAAGTGATCTTGCGGTTTTCCAGATATTTCCGGGCAGTCTGCCCGCGGGGCGACTGGAGATTCTGATAGAAATAACGGGCGGCTTCCACAAGCGCTTCCCTGACACGATCGCGGAGCTGCGATTCTCTGCGGTAGGATTCATCTTCCGGTTCCGGAATCTGAATCTGTGCTTTCTCGGCCAGCATCTTCACCGCATCGAGATATCCGCACTTCTCTATTTCCATCATGAAATGAATCACATTACCGCCTTTGTGGCAGCCGAAACAGTAATAAATCTGTTTGGATGTCGACACGGAGAAAGACGGCGTATCTTCCGAATGAAAAGGGCACAGGCCGAACAGATTCTGTCCGGATGTTTTCGAAAAGCGCACAAATTGCCCGACAACCGATGCAATATCGTTGCGGGCTATGATTTCCTCTATTATATTTTCAGGAATACCCCCTGAATGACCTGCCACGTATATCCACCTGTTTCACTTTATTTTGAAAATCTGTGCCTCGGCACGACTACAAAAGCTGCGTCTGATTGATAAACAGTTCAAAAGTGAGTCCCAGAAATGTAGCCGCTTTTCTGCACATTTTCATGCGGTTCAGGAAAATTTCGAAATAATCCATTACAGGGCAGATCTTCGTATCAATTTCAATATCAAGCTTGGCTTTATTGTCTTCGACAATAAGGATTGAAGTTGTTGCCGCGTAATTGACACGGTCATGAATGTCAAACGTCTCGAGTGCACGGTTCGTCACTCGGCTTCTGTGCACGTCCGCTTTATCAGATAAAATCAGCGCGGCTGCCATTTTGCTGACCGGCGAACCTTCACCCTCATCGTGATTGGCGATAGCCATCATGACGATTGCAGCGTCGGTATAGTTCATCCCTTTCCTGAGCAGCATGTCATAGGCAAGAAGCGCCCCTGACATAGCGTGATTGGTGCGGTTGACGGCATTCCCGATATCATGAATATATCCGGCAATCTTGCCGAGCTCAATGGTGTGCTCATCCTCACCGATCGCCTCCAATATCTCTCCGCATTTATTGGAGACCAACCGGCAATGTCGAAAAGAATGTTCCGTATAACCCAGTGAACTCATCTGCAGTGAAGACGCCTGCAGAAGAACTTTCACCTCTTCGCTCTTCTGAATGTCTTTAATGGTCAGTTCCGTTGCCATTCCTTACCCTCCATATGCACATAATCCTTCATTAGTTGGATATATTCCATCGCATTATCAATTCTCTGTTCCTTGGATGAGGGATCGAGTTCCTTCTTAAAGGTCGCAGGAATCCCTGCATAAAGAGTGTACGAAGGGATTATTTCGCCCTCTCTGACAACCGCGCCCGCAGCAACAACTGCACCTTCACCGATTTTTGCACGGCTCAGAACAGTCGCTCCCATACCGATCATAGCGTGATCCCCAATCTCGCAGCTGTGAAGAATGACACCGTGTCCGACAGTGACATATTCACCGATGACGACAGGAATATCCCGATCACAGTGGAGAACGCAATTGTCCTGAATATTGGAATATCGTCCGATCGTAATTTTCGCTTCATCACCGCGAAGAACTGACCCGAACCAGCAGCTGCTGCCAGCAGCCAACGCAACCTCGCCGATGATACTCGCCGTCGGCGCGGTATAAGCGCCGTCCTCCATATCCGGCCAGATTCCTTTATATGAATAGAGCATACGGCACCTCCGCAGCGTTCAATATAATCTACAAAATCATTGTAACATAACTTATGCGTCCTGCCCTGCGACTGCCAGCCAAAGTGAACATTCGAGACGCTTTTTTGCAAGCCGGCAGCCGACTTCATACATGCCGTCCTGAGAACCTGTGGCATGCAGGCTGTTGGCAGCGCAGCCGCCTCCGCAGTTGTAGCGTGCGAAACACGTTTTGCATGCTTCCTTTTTGGGCATCAGGCGTTCGATGAATTTGTCGTGTACTTCCGGATTTAATATATCTTCCGCTTTTTTGCCCGGAAGCAGATTCCCGGATTCATCCAGAAGATCGTCCAAATTACGGACATTCCCCATCCGGAAAGATGCGTCACCGGCGAACTGGTGACACGGATAGATATCTCCGTCCGGTGTCACGGCGCAGTATTCGGCACCGACGCCGCAGCCTTTTAACCTCTTATAAACGCAAGGTCCTCCCTGCATATCCATAATGAAATGGAAAAACTGCACCGGATCATTGGTTTTCCGGGTCATAAAAATATATTCCGCAAGGTCCTCATATTCCTTTTCGATCTGCGGGAGATCTTCCATGCGGATTTCATACCCTGCACCGTCTTCCGCGACGACCGGTTCAACCGAAATATGCCGGGCGCCCAATACTTCTGCCATATGAATGACGTCTTTCGAAAAGTCAAGATTGTTCCTGGTATACGTGCCTCGAACGTAATGCTCGTGATGCAGCGACTCATCAGAATTCCGGACATCCAGAAAAGCCCTGATGCGTCCGGATACGGCTTCATAGGAACCTTTCCCGCCGATGCCCGGACGCATCCGGTTATGCACTTCAGGCCGCCCGTCCAGACTGAGCACACAGTTCTTCATGTGCCGGTTGATGAAGGCTGATTTCTCAGCATCCAAAAGCAGAGCGTTTGTTGTAATCGTCAGCCGAATTTCTTTCCCGGTCTTTTTGCTCATTTCTTCGCAATACTCCGTTAAAGCAACCACGACCGGCCAGTTCATCAGCGGTTCACCGCCAAAAAAATCAACATCCAGATGATGTCTTCCCCTCGATGAGGCAATCAAAAAATCAATGGCCTGTTTTCCCGTCTCTAGATCGAGCATGGATCTTTTTCCGGTACCGAAATCGCCGGTTCCTGCAAAACAGTAAGTGCAGCGCAGATTGCAGTCATGACAGATATGAAGGCACATGGCTTTGATTACCGGCGCTTCCGGATAAAGAGCTTCGATACCGACATCTCTGGCCGGAGTAAAAAGACCCCCCTGCCCGATCAGGGCCGAAAAATCTTCCCTGCATTCCAGCAGTTCCTGTAAATCATAGTTTTTCGCGGACGCGAGCTCCACAAAGACACTGATATCCGGCGGCTGTCCGTCCGCAGCTCTGAACTTGTCAAGAACGTCGTACGCCATTTCATCGAGTTCATGAAGCGCACACGATTCCGAATCATATGCGATGTACCGGTTTTTCATTTCAAATGCATGAACCAAAATATGCCTCCTGTTTGCTTTGCGAAGCGCAAAGCCGATCTGTTTTATGTCTCCGTCCGAACAAAAAAAATAGTGAAGACAGCTGTTACTATCTCCACTATCCGCTGAAAACGAGTGTATTCTTCAAAATCCTGCGTGCATTCCGCTCAGCGGTCTGACTCACATTTCTGGTTGGCAACCGTACAGCTGGTCTTGCAGGCGGACTGACAGGATGTCTGGCATTCTCCGCAGGCTTTCCCGGATGCAGGCGTCTTCACGCAGGCGGTCTGAATGGTCTTAATGTGTTTCATGTTCGTTCTCCTTCGAAAATATACTTCTTATATCTGGCGCGGGATAATCGTGCTGATCGAAGACTTCTTATATGTCACCATGGTATGTGCAATGCTCGTCGTCAGAGTCACATTGTCATCCTGAATATTGGCAACCGTTCCGACGAGTCCGCCGATAGTAACAACCGTATCGCCGACGGCCATCTTCGACACCTGACTTTTCAGTTCCTTGTCACGCTTGCGCTGCGGACGAATGGTGAAAACATACATAAGACCGAAAACGCCGACAAGAAGAACAACCATCATAAGACTGCCCGTATCAAGACCAAACAGAGTAGATGAACCGGCAGCGGTCGTAGTAGCGGCAAGGAAAAGATTGGTTAAAAGCATTGAAACCTCCATATAGCTGCGTTGCAGCTTATCAATATTTAAATTCGTGTGTCTTATTTTATCATTGGATTCACGGATAATGCAAGTTAATTGTGCGGTATATAACACATACGTTCAAATTTGACCGCGCAAAAAATATCTATGGTCGCAGGATTTTCGCACGTCTCTGCCATTATACCTTTTTCTTATATCCGAAATCCGCAAAAAACTCATTTCGGTAATCCAGAAGCCGATCCTGCGCGATGGCTTCTCTGACTTCCTCCATGATCTTCATGAGAAAATGCAGGTTATGCCAAGAGCAAAGCCGGAGTCCAAACATTTCGCCGGCTTTCAGCAAATGGCGAATATAAGCTCTCGAATAATTTTTGCATGCATAGCAATCGCACGATTCTTCAATCGGAGAGAAATCCCTGGCGCACTTTGCATCGCGGACGATCAGACGTCCTTTTCGTGTCAGCACGGTACCGTTTCGTCCGATTCTTGTCGGAAGAACACAGTCAAACATATCAATTCCGCGAATCGCTCCCTCGATCAGGTAATCCGGCGTTCCGACACCCATCAGATAACGCGGCTTGTCCCACGGCATCAAAGGAACCGTCTCATCCAGCATCTGGTACATCAATTCTCCAGGCTCGCCGACGGACAGGCCGCCGATCGCAAACCCGGGCAAATCGAAAGCCGTTATTTCTTTGGCGCTCTGCCTGCGAAGTTCCGGATATGTTCCACCCTGAATAATGCCGAATAGCGCTTGCTTTTCGGTATTTTTATGAGCCTCTATGCAGCGTTCTAGCCACCTTGTCGTACGCTCCAGAGATCGTTTTGCATACTCGTATTCACACGGCCAGGGCGTACATTCATCAAAAGCCATAATAATATCCGCACCCAGATCATTTTGAATCTCGATGGATTTCTCCGGCGACAGCATCAAACGCGATCCGTCAATATGGGATTTGAACCGCACGCCCTCTTCAGTGATGTCTTTGGGTTTCGCAAGTGAAAACACCTGAAATCCGCCGCTGTCTGTAAGAACGGCGCCTTTCCAGTTCATAAACGTATGAAGTCCGCCCGCATCACGGACAATATCACCGCCCGGACGCAGCCAAAGGTGATATGTATTTGACAGCATGATACCGGCACCCATGCCCGCAATTTCTTCCGGAGCCATACCCTTAACCGTCGCCTGTGTGCCAACCGGCATAAAGGCGGGCGTCATAAAAGAACCGTGCGGTGTGTGTACCCGTCCGAGACGAGCGCCGGACTGTGCACATGTATGGATATGTTCGTAGCGGACCGGGGGTGTAATTGCATCCTGTGACATATGTTACCCTTCTGTTTCGTGTTGAGCCGCCTGCATTTTCGTGAGAAACATGGCGTCTCCAAAGCTGAAAAATCGATATTTCTGTTCAATGGCTTCCTTGTAGGCCGCGAGCACGTGTTCTTTCCCTGCAAAAGCCGACACTAGCATGATGAGCGTTGATTCCGGCAGATGAAAATTCGTGATCAAAGCATCTATGCATTTGAAAGTGTAGCCGGGATATATAAAAATATCCGTCCACCCCTCCGATGCCTTCATTTCGGGATCTTTTGCCGCTACGGACTCCAACGTCCGGCAGCTTGTCGTCCCGACTGCAATGATTCTGCCGCCGCGGGCCTTGGCCATTCGAACCTGCTCTGATGCCTCTTGTGTAAAAGAATACCACTCCGAATGCATCACGTGTTCCGTAATCTCACCGCTCTTTACAGGGCGAAAAGTCCCAAGTCCGACATGAAGTGTAAGTTCAGCTACAGTGACGCCCATATCGCGGATCTGCGTAAGGAGTTCCTTGGTGAAATGCAGTCCCGCCGTCGGTGCAGCTGCAGACCCCGGGTCTCGGGAATAGATCGTCTGATACCGTTCGCGGTCTTCCAGCTGTTCATGAATATACGGCGGTAAAGGCATGGTTCCCGCTTCGTCAAGAATCTCTTCCCAAATTCCGGTGAAAAAAAACCGCACAATCCGGTTGCCGGTATCCAGCACTTCTTCCACGCGGCAGGAAAGTTTGCCGGGGATAAAGACCACAACGTGATCTTTCCGGACTTTCTTGCCCGGGCGAACAATCGTCTCCCACGAATCTTTGCTCAGTCGCTTCAGAAGAAGGATTTCCACGGCAGCGCCGGTATCTTCCCGTACACCGAGCAGACGAGCCGGAATTACCCGCGTATTGTTGACCACCAAGCAGTCTCCGGGGTGAAGAAGAGACGGAAGCTCCAGAAAATTCATGTGCTGAATGAACCCCGTGTCACCATCAACAGACATTAGACGGGAATCGCCCCTCACCTGCGGAGGGTGCTGCGCAATCAATTCTTCAGGCAAATCATAATAAAAATCGCTTGTTCTCATAAGTTGCCATTATAGTATATAATTGACGCCTGTGTATACAAAATGCTATGATTTCTTCATAGTTCGCCGCGCGCGCGAAAAGCGCATGCCGGAAAGCGAATCATCAGGGAGGTAATATCATGAAGAGGCCAGTTTTTTTAGGCTCAGCCGTAGCAATTGTCACACCTTTTTCTAAGGAGGGCGTTGACTACAAAAAACTCGCCGAGCTTGTTAACTTCCATCTTGCAAACAAGACGGATGCCATCGTAGTCTGCGGAACAACAGGCGAAGCTTCAACGATGCCCGATACTGAGCATCTGAATGTGATTCGTTTTGTTGTCGGAGAAGTTGCAGGAAGAATCCCTGTCATCGCTGGAATCGGAAGCAATGATACGGCACATGCCGTGGAACTCTGTAAGAACGCTTCGGCCCTCGGACCGGACGGATTGCTGAGCGTAACCCCTTACTACAACAAGACCTCACAGGAAGGCATCTTCAGGCACTTCAAAATGATCGCCGAAGCCACAGCACTTCCGGTCATTCTATACAATGTACCTTCAAGAACCAATTTGAATATCATGCCGCACACGCTGAAGCGTCTATCAGAGATTCCCAATATCATCGGAGTGAAAGAGTGCAATATCATGCAGACTCCTGATGTTGCACGTCTCTGCGGGGATGATCTCATTATCTATTCCGGAGAAGACGGCCTAGTCGTTCCGCTCCTGTCGCTGGGCGCAAAGGGAGTTATTTCCGTGGCCGCAAACCTTATGCCGGCACAGATGAGCCAAATGGTGCATGCATACCTGAAGGGTGACGTTAAGGAATCCCTTCGTATTCAGCTGGAACTTCTCCCGTTAATCAACGCGCTTTTTTCAGATGTGAATCCCATCCCGACAAAAGAAGCCCTTAACATTCTGGGCTGGAATGTCGGTGACTGCCGTATGCCGCTATGTGAAATGTCACCGGAAGGACATGACAAGCTTGCCGCTGTCATGACGCAGTACGATCTTCCAGAATACGGCAAGCTGCATTCATAAACGATAAGGAGTACCTCATGACAGATGTACGAATATTTCTAAACGGCTGTAACGGCCGTATGGGTAAAGTCATAACTGAAATCTGTTCACAGCAGGACGGCATCATCATCGTTGCCGGCGCAGATGCGAATACCGCAACTTCCACATATCCTGTATACGCCTCGGCTTTGGACTGCAAGGAAGAATTCGACGTCATTCTTGATTTTTCGCATGTCCTTGCACTCCCCGTCGTTTTGAAGCTGGCGGAAGAGAAACACAAGCCGCTTGTGATGTGCACGACAGGTTTGTCCGAAAATGATAAGGCCTCACTTCGTTCCTTATCCGAAAAAACCGCGGTTTTCTATTCGGCCAATATGTCACTGGGGGTCAATTTGCTCATAGCCCTTGCACAAAAAGCGGCCGCTGTTCTTTACCCGGATTTTGATATTGAAATTGTCGAAGCACATCACAATCAGAAATTGGATGCTCCGTCCGGAACAGCCCTGATGATTGCCGATGCCATTAACGCGTCTTTAGATGATCCGTTGGAATATGTTTACGATCGTCACAGCACTCTGAAAAAGCGTGCCAAAACCGAATTAGGTCTGCATTCGATCCGCGGCGGCAGTATCGTCGGTGATCACAGTGTCATTTTTGCAGGTCCGGAAGAGGTTATTACACTCTCGCACAGCGCGCAGACCCGGAATGTTTTTGCCCGCGGCGCTGTGGCTGCCGCTCGGTTTATCTGCGGGAAACCAGCCGGTCTGTATTCGATGAAGGATCTGATGTCATAAAAACAGTGCAGAAGCGCTTTGTCCCTGCACTGCTGTTGCCGCGAAAAATTCTTAGTAAGACTATTCTTCGGTATGTTCCTCTTTTGCATCGATAGCCTCAGAAGATTGCTCTGCAGCTTCCTGAGGTTTTGCTATATACCGGTCAATCTGCTGCCAGACAAAAAACGTATTTAAATAGTGAATAAAAGAAAAAGCAAAAATCAAATAATAGAAAATGGCAACGGCAAACCCGAAATAAGTTACACTCAGAAGAAGAAGCACCGGAATGACCAGAAGAACAATAATATTGACAATGAAAATACCCATTGTAGGCACAAATCGTCCGAGAAAAAACAGAATGGCATTACGGTATACATTGCGAAGCTTCAGATCCACGGATGCAATCAACGGATAGACATACATCTGGATGCAGATAAAGAAAACAAAAACCATTACAAAAACCGTTGCCAGTATCTGTGCCGTCGGACCTTGATATATGCTGTTGTAAAACACAATATTCATTACAATTACAGTTGTCAGAACAAGAGAAATCAGCGATGCGGCTAACGACTGTTTCCAATTCTTCTTAAAGGCAGTTACAAAATCCGTCCATATCATGGATGTCGTATCCCGGGCAAAATTGCGGTACAGAAAGCAAAGACCGGATTGAACCGGACCGACAGAAACAAGAAGCATGCCGACAACAAACATAACGGACAATAAAATCAGGAGAAAGTACAGCTGGTAAGAGGCGCCCTGGGCTGTTGTATTTGAATTGCCTGACATAATGCCATATTGAGCCAGATATTCCTGAAATTGTGTCGGATTGAACACCGGATTAATAAGCGGGAGAAAATAGATCGACCCCACATAGGCAATAAGAATCGCCGGAATATTAAAGAATACAAACATCAGGTTCATCATGCAAAGCTTTAGAAATCGGCTGGCATAGGATTGAAAAAAACGAACAAACGGACCGTGTGAAGGATCATCCGAAAACACTCCTGGTCCTTCCTGATCAAATTTGGTGAAAAGCCCCATAATTTCCCCTCGCATTCATTTCAATGACTTTCTTATGGTAGACGCATCCTATTATATATCAAAAGTATAAAAATCTTTCAGTGAATTACAGTGCAGAGAAATCTCTTCGAGAGATCTCTGCGCATAAGCCATGTATTTTTCTTTTTTTCCGCGCACTTTAT
>Ga0302289_1000332_pt1 | contig 22814 bp, 17 predicted proteins | sample III_Fen_N1_2_FD_194552 | JGI IMG/M metagenome (GOLD analysis project Ga0302289, IMG submission 194552) | Peat permafrost microbial communities from Stordalen Mire near Abisko, Sweden - III_Fen_N1_2 | ecosystem: Environmental > Terrestrial > Soil > Wetlands > Permafrost | place: Sweden: Abisko... | reverse complement strand
CATACGCGGTAGGCGTTAGCTTCGAAAGGAGACGTTCTCCTTCGGCACGCTTCACTTTTTCTATGGTAGTGTCCGTGAGCTGTTTGGGTTCTGGCTCATCAGGCACTTCAATCACCATGCAGGGGCAAAGTATGGAAAGGCGCTTAATATATTCAGCCACTGCGTCCGAAAAAAAACGTTCCTTAGCTTTGCCTACGCACAGAATGGTGAGCGCCATGTTACTCCTCCCCCGTAAATAGGGTAAAGAGGGTAGCGTCCACCAGAATATCTCGAAACAGACGACCAAAATAACGGGCGTCGCCGTTACGAATGAAAAGACAAGTCAACCCATCCTGGCGCGTCACATATTCGACCACATGCACCGTACCGCGAATATCGCGAATCTGGCAACCGTCGGCAAACAGGTCATCCTCGCCTTCATTGATCAACAGGGCAAGTCCGCGACCTTCAAAATCGATCGCTTCATCCATTACACGAAATTCCATCAATACCTCCTGATCTATTGTCCAGTGTTGCTTTGGGAGTGTTACCGCGCAAATGAAGTGTAGAAAGCTGTCAATTGCGGCATACATTACCCAAAGCGGGAATATTTTAAGCTTTGTCCCGATTTACGCAAACGTGCAGGTTCACGGTGTTTCGCCATGTGCGCTTTGCTGTTGCTGAGGCCATCAATTGAAAGCTATGTAAGGCTTATACCCGGTAGAGATAACTTGCTTGAAAGCGTGCTGCCACGTGAAGGGTGATATCATCCCCTACGCAAGCGCCTGCATTGGTCAGCGCGATATGCGTAGTACGGTAAGCCATGTCAGGCGTGTTGTTTTCACTGCTCAAATGTCCTAGCAGCAAGTGGCGTGTGCCGCATTGAGCAAGACAAACAGCCGCTTCCGCGCCTGCATCGTTGCTTAAATGCCCTTTTTTACCAAGAATACGGCTCTTGAGATGAGCGGGATAATGTGGGTTGCGTTTTAGAAGGTCAGGATCATGATTGCTTTCCAACAGCACAATCTCCGCACCGGAGACGGCATCGCGTACGGTTTGAGAAAAATAACCTAAATCGGTTGCCACTGCCACGCTGTGTTTACCTGTGAAAAAGCGATAACCGACAGGATCGTTCGCATCGTGGGGGATGGAGAAGGAAGCGACCTCAAAGTTATCCAGAAAAAAGCTTTCACCGGCGGTAATCACGACGCGGTTGCGGCTGGGCACGTCGCCAAGCGTTGCGGCCATGCCATCCCATGTGCCTTCGGTAGCATAGATGGGTATGCCTAGTTTTCGGCTCACAACACCTGCGCCTTTGATGTGATCACTGTGCTCGTGGGTGATTAAAATCGCATGGACGCTTGCAGGATCAAGCCCTGCCTGCGACATGGCTTCTAACGTCTGTTTCCCGCTCATGCCGCAATCAATCAGCAGACCTCCGCGCTCGGTGGCAAGGTATACCACATTGCCGCTGGAACCGCTAAAAAGTGTACAAAATTGCAAGTGGCGCCGCCTTTCATCCTCAGTGAGGAAGGAGATCCACAGAATGTTGTAGCGTTACAGACCATATTCTACCACGAATAGACAGGAGTCGCAACCTGCCCGGCCATATCAAGCCGCAGGTAACACCAAAGATCGTATGTCAGAACGGGTCTGTATGGATCTGACGATACATCCTCAGTATGGAACACAGAAGGCAGAAATGAAACCTGCAGATGGCGTTGAGGTTGATTGAAAATCATGCAACGCGATCGTTTATGTAACCCCAAAATTGCGATTTACAGGATGCCTGGCTAGCTTTTGTACCTGCCGGTGAAGTAAAAAACAACCGAGCCTGTTTCAGACAGGGGCATCAAAAGGAGACTGGTTTACAATAAAGTATCGGCTATGAAACCCAGTCAATAAAAGGCATCAGAAAAAGGCGCGACCCATCGATCGCGCCTAAAACGAAATGGGGTTACTTCGCCTTGTGATTCGGTAAAAAAAGCTCAAAAATAGGAATCTGATAATCTTTACGTGCCTTGGTGAGTGCCGCTTGACTTCGCACCGTCCACGCGACAAGCAACGGACGGAACAACCGTTTCATCAGCCACATCGAGAGATTGCTGTCATGAGCGCAGGAGTAGGCTACAAAATGCGGCCGTCCCAGCACATTGACCAGCAGGTACTTCAACAGGAAAAACTCCGTTACGCTGGATTCTTCCGGATCACGTTTACCACCCATGGCGAGCTGGCCGCGCACAATTCCAGGAGCCTTCTTGCGGAAGTACTGCACTACCATCGGATGGAAAGATTCGACACAATAGGGGCCATGGTAGCTACGCAACGCTTCCAATGTGTGCGCCGCGTTCTCGACCGGCTTTCCGTAGTGTTTCACCTCTACAATCAGCGGGATATGACCGTCCACCAACTGAAGCACCTCTGCAAAGGTCGGTATTGGCGTACCGTCCGGCAAGGGGGGAAGTTGGTCGTAGGGGGTCTGACGGATGACAGCATCTATGCCGCATACGCGCACTGTGTTGCCATCGTGGTGCACAACCAGTTTGCCATCGGCGGTCAACTGCACATCCAGCTCGATACCATAGCCCGCCTCCACGGCACGGCGAAAGGCAGCCAGGCTGTTTTCAAACACTTCGTGATTGCCATCATGCAGACCCCGATGGGCATAGAGCTTGCCAATAAACTCTTTCGTGTCGGGGCGGCGATGGTGAGGAGCGATCAGCCATAGGTATAAAACAAACAGCAATACCAGCACCAGTAAAATCCAATCATACCAAAACATGATTAGTCATCTCCTACATCGAAGGATTCCAGTTTGCTCTTGGGCGGCTCAGGCCGTGCGTCGCCGTGCTTGGTAAGTGAAATTGTCACAAACGAGATTGCTACCATGATGGCGGCATAAGGGGCGAGAATCTGATAACCGATGTATTGCATCAGGTAGCCGCTTAAAATGGGGGTAATGATCTGTGCGGCCATTGAGAAAGTGTAGTAGTAGCCCGTGTACTGTCCCACATCCCCACTTTTGCTGATTTCTACAACCATTGGGTAACTGTTGACGTTGATGGTTGCCCATGCGATACCTACCAACACAAACAGCACGTAGAGCAGACTGCTGAAATGCTGGAACAGCCCCAGCGTCACGAAACAGGCGGTCAGCAACAGGACACCGATCTGGATCATCCGTTTGCGGCCGAAGCGTGCAGAGAGGATGCCCACAGGCACATACCACAGAAGCGCAGAACCGGTGGCAATCATCAAAAACATGGAGGCTACGCTAAGGTTGGAGTTCCAGAGCTTGAGTGCATACTTGGTAAATACGGTTGTGACCGCGTTGTAACCCATAAACCAGAAGAACACGGAAGTCAGGATAAGGAGAAGGCTGCGCCGCACTTCGGGAGAAAGCGATTTGAGACCAGCCTTGGCGTGAGCCTTAGCTTTTTCTTCGGCCTCGCGTTCGGAGGCTGGCAGTTTGGCAGCTTCTGCAGCGTCATAAGCATCGTTAATGGCTGCGGTTTCAGAGGTTAATTTATTTTCATGTACGGTTTTAAGCAACAGTGCAACTGCTACCACCATCAAAACAGATACGGCGATGAACAGCAGCGAATAATTGGTGCTGCCATCGGGGAGTTTGGGCATCAGCATGGTCATCACCAATGTATAGATACCACCGAGTGTGCCCATGAGATTGATGATGGCGTTACCCTTGGAGCGCAGGGGCTTGGGAGTGACATCGGGCATGAGCGCTACAGCAGGGGAGCGATAGGTGCCCATTGCAAGCAGCAGCAGCGCCAGCGCGGCGATGAACAGCCAAAACAGGCGGAGGGTATTGGCAATGGGCAGGAGATTCATCAGCAGTACAGCCGCGAAGGTTCCACACAGAATATATGGCGTGCGGCGACCTATCTTTGTGCGGGTTTTATCGGACAGTGCGCCAAACAGTGGCAACAGGAATAATGCCAGCACATTATCCATCGCCATGATGATACCGGATGGGCCATCCGGTAGGTTGAAGGTATTCTTGAGGATTAAGGGGATCACGTTATCATAGAGCTGCCAGAAGGCGCTGATGGACATGAAAGCGAATCCGACGAAGAGGGTCCGGCGTACGTTGAGCTTCATGCGATTTTTCCTCCTTGTTGCGGGTGAACCGCTATAAAATCATGATACCGCGCGCGTGTTGTAAAGTCAACCGCGAAAGCGGTTAAAGATAAGGAAAATCGCGATGATCCGGGTGTAAAATATGGAGACGGGAAAGGGAAACGCTTGGATGAGTTTACATGTTGAAATGTAGGTATCCCAAAGCTTGTGAGGATCGGAAACAACGGTGATCATTATGACCAGCGAGTTAAACTCTATATTGAGTTCAACTTAGGCGCATCATGAACGGAAGATCAAATGTTTGTTAAGTGAAATGGAATTGTTACGATGCAAACTGCTGCGTCGCTTGAAAACTAGCGAAACCTCTGCTATGATGGCAACGTTGCAACCGGTGGGACGAACCTGCATGGCGGGATCGTCGCATTCATGCACAGGCTCAGGTTAGAACATGGCATGGCATCAACTAAACCCAAAGGTCGTTTGTGGACCATCACAAGTGGGCAAATGATACAAACCAAAGCAGTGCAGAGGATGCAACTCCGGCATTATCGCGTTGGACTGTGAGCGCGATGGCGTGCCTTTGAAACCAAGCACAAAGGAGAATGATCATGGGAATCCTGTTTGATCTGTTATCCGCACCTTTTGCAATGGCGAAATTAAAAGAAACGCGTGCAATTCTGGGGGAATTGACTCCGCTGAAAACGGATTGCGGAAAACTGTGTGAAGGAGCATGCTGTAAGCCGGATGAATCGGAAGAAAACGGTATGCTACTGCTGCCTTTTGAAGAGAAATTTTATCACAAGCCCATCGAGGGGTTTCCCTATCATCTGGTAGAGGATGAACGGCTTTACCGTGGTGGCAAGCGACTGGTTTGCGAGGGACAATGCCTTCGTGAACACCGTCCAATTGCCTGCCGGATTTTTCCACTGCGCATGAAGGTAGTCAGTGAGGATCGCAGTGTACATCACCATGTGGTGGCAGAGCTGGACCCGCGCGCGTGGGCGGTATGTCCGCTATTGGAAGAGGGCGGTCTTCGCGCGATGCGCAGTGAGTTTATTCAGGTGGTGGAGCAGGCAGGCACGTTGCTTTGCCAAAATGTTTCCATGTTGGAAGCTCTGCTTAATGAGCAGAAGATGCTAGACGATATGCGCCGTCTGTAAGCTGGAAAGCTATCAAGGATACGAAGTATAAAACGTACAAAAAAAGTACGCTTACCGGTATGGTAGATAGAGGTGAACGCTGATGCGGATTTCAGAGGGGCTGATCTGTTTGCCTTTTCATCGGTGGTCACATGGAGTTGTCTCGCATGACCGGATGTGTCCCAAAGCATACAAAAATGCCTGTATTTCACCTGAACTGTACTGTTCTTTCTTCTTGCTGTGTTTTCGGCGTTATTGTATAATAGCTAAGAGTGTGTCTGCGTTTGCATTCTGGAGGGTGTGCTGTGTTTGATCCTAGCGCGGCCAACATACCCTGCGGACAGAAAGGACGATTTTGTTGATGAAGGCTTCGAAGATATGGATGGTGCTCCTGACTGTGGCGGTAATGTTGCTTGCGCTGTCCTGCGCGTTTGCCGTACCTTCCGGCGCAATACTGCCTGAGGCGGCGCAACGGTATCAAAATGATGCGCCGATGGACTGGGGTGATGATTCGGATGCAAGCGATACGTTTGATATAGGCGCGTCTGTCCCGTCCTATCGCATAATCGCCAGCGCAGCCATGAGCGATATCCTGCCAGTAAACGATATTTCCAACCTTGATACGGCGATGGACACCATTGGCCATGCGCCGGTGGAAGCCAACTATACCGATACGGGCTACCGAGACGATACCATCCTTGTTGAAGTGCAGGAAGTGAAGCAGGATGACAGCATCTATCATGTTGCATATGTCAAAATTGCGACGCCCAGCCAGTTGCGCACAGCGCTGGCAGGCGACCCGGGCAGCGACCGTACGGTACCTACCAGTACGCTGGCTAAGAGTGTGAACGCCGTGGTGGCGGTAAACGGAGATTTTTATACCAAATCAACCGGCGGCTATATTGTGCGGCAGGGGGAAACTCAGCGGAAAAAAGTGAGCGACAATTACGATTTACTCCTGATTGATGAAAACGCTGATTTTCATCTCGTTCTGGCCGGTAAAGACAACCAGAAAAAAGCGATTACCGTACTGATGGGCGAACACCAGATTGTGAATGCCTTTTTCTTTGGCCCTGCGTTGATTATTGACGGCACGGTACAAACCATTCCCGATACTTATGGCTGGAACCCGAAAGGACAGGAACCGCGCGCTGCCATTGGGCAGATCGCACCATTAACTTATGCGGTGGTAACGGTGGATGGCCGTATCAGCGACAGTTCAGGCGTTACATTGTCCACACTCGCCAATTTCATGTCGCAAATCGGCTGCCAACAAGCCTATAACCTTGATGGTGGCAACAGTTCGGCGCTCATCTTCCACAACAAACTCTTAAGCATCAAGGATGTGGAGGAGCGCTCCATCAACGATATCATCTACTTCGCTTCCGCCACCGAACAAGGCGCTGCGCAGTAACGGAGGCAGAGGTTATGTTAACCCTTTTTGGACTGAACGGGACTTGGTACGGGCTGGTTGCGGGGCTGAGTATGCTTGGCTACCTGCTGGTGGCAGGTATCCTGGGTTATCATAAACGCCTGCCCTTGGGTACCGTGCGGCTGTATGGGTTGTTGGGGCTGCCAGTGGCGCTGATACTTTCTCGCTTTATGTTTTGTGCGGTCAACTTTTCTTATTATACCGATGCCATTTCCCAACCCTGGCGAATGCTCGCCTTCTGGGATGGCGGCTATAGCCTGCTAGGGGTTTTGTGTGGTTTGATCATCGCGGCACTGATCACCTCCCGCATACAGAAGGTTCGTTTCGGCACCATTTTTGACGTGATCGCAGTTCCTGTGGGCGTTTTAATTTTTGGCCTGCGGATTGCAGAAGCCTTGACAGATGGTCAGTTAGGGGTGGGACGGCAGGTGGATATCGGCGCGCTTTCACAGGCTCTGCCCTGGCTGTTTTTACCGGATCAGATGGGTACGCTCACCTTATACCGTTTGGCAGTATACCGTTATGAAGCGGCGATGGCGCTTTTGATTCTAGCCTTTTCGCTGGCACTGTTTTTTGGCCGTCATCCGCGCTGGAAGGCAAAGCCCGGTGATTTGGCGATGATTGTGTTTTCACTTTTTGGGGCAAGCCAGATCATTCTGGAAAGCATGCGCGATGATGGGCACATGATAATCGGGTTCATTCGTGTGCAACAGTTGGGTTATGCTATGATTCCGGTTCTGGCGCTGGTGATTTTTGGTGCACGTTACGCCCATATTCGCGAAGCGCGTATGTCAACGGTAGCCGCGTGGCTGCTGCTCCCTGCCGCGGCACTGGTTGCGTTATTGATGGTTCATCCGATCAACCATGTGTTGGATTTGACGGGCAAACGCGGTATCGGCATTGCTGTGCTCGGCGCCATCGCGGTTTATCTGGCGTTGTTTCTGCGCGTACGTGGAGCGAACTTGCGACTCATCCTTACCTGGCTTGCGGCGATCCTTGCGATCATAGGCTGTGTGATGGTGGAGTTCAGCATTGATGGCAGCAACAATCTGGTGCGTGATTATGCCATCATGGCCGTTTGCTGCACGATGCTTTTTATGGCTCCTTTCAGCTTGTGGCGCAAATTGAAAAGCCGTGTATATCGCGAGGAAAGCATTACGGTACACATCGCTCAGAATAAGCAATGAAAAGAGGTGCGGCAATGGCCGAGGGATTGACCCTTCATCCAGAAGCGGCGCGCGAAGCAGAAGCACTCGGTCTGCCGCGCTACGTATTGCTGTTGGATACGCCCATTGGGACCATGGCGCTGGTGCAACGTGGCGAGTATCTCGCCGAAGCGCGGCTCCACGGCGAAGTGCGCACAGGGGAAACGCTGCAAGCCACTCCGTTGCTTACCCAGGCCAGTGATCAGCTCACCGAGTATTTTACAGGGGAGCGAACGAGCTTTAACCTGCCGCTTGCACCCTTAGGTACGCCATTCCAGACGCTGGTATGGGAACGTCTTGTTGCTACCGTGCCCTATGGGCACAGCGTAAGCTATGGTGATCTGGCCAAACGATGTGACAAACCTCTCGCATCGCGTGCCGTTGGGATGGCTAACAACCGCAACCCTCTACCGATTTTCATCCCCTGTCACCGTGTGATCGGCGGCAATGGCAAGCTGGTGGGTTACGGGGGCGGATTGCCGATCAAAAAACATCTCTTAATGCTGGAACGAATACCATTTCTGGAGTAACGCTCGCTTAGCCCGGATCAACGGACGAGAGCCCCCGAAGACCAACAGGCTGACCGCGCGAGGAAGTTTTGCGAATCGGAAGATCAGCGGATGCACATGGCACTGCCAGACCGACCTGAGACCATTACGCGAAAAACTGCCAGTCAGCCCAAATTTGCTCGTCCGCAATGTGGACGGAAAGGAAGCCTATGACGTACCGCAAGACAAAGATAGTTTGCACGCTTGGCCCCTCAACCGAAAATGACGATGTGCTTCGCGAGATGATGCGCTCCGGAATGGATGTAGCGAGATTGAATTTTTCACATGGCACACATGAGACGCATGCTCGCACCATCGAACGGGTGAAGCGTTTTCGCGAAGAACTGGGGATTCCTGTGGCGATTATGCTGGACACCAAAGGTCCTGAAATCCGTATCGGTAATTTCAAGGAAGGCCGCGTTCATCTTGTGAAGGGACAAACCTTTACATTGACTACTGCCGAAATTGAAGGTACCGTTGAACGCGTAACCGTGAGTTATAAGGAATTGCCTTTGGATGTAAAGGAAGGCTCCGTGATCCTGATCGATGACGGGCTTGTTTCCCTGACTGTGTTGAAGGTTACAAAAACCGATATTACCTGCAAAGTGGGCAACGACGGTGAAATCAGCGATCATAAAGGGGTGAACGTGCCCGGCGCACAGTTGACCATGCCCTTTTTGAGCGACCGGGACCGTGATGATATCCAGTTTGGCATTGAGCAGGGCATTGACTTTGTGGCAGCGTCCTTCACCCGCTGTGCCGATGATATTTTGGAAATCCGTAAGCTTTTTAGCCGCCGTGATATCAGCATCATCGCGAAAATCGAGAATTTGCAGGGCGTGCAGAATATTGATGATATCCTGCGTGTCAGCGACGGCGTCATGGTAGCGCGCGGCGATCTCGGCGTGGAAATCCCGCTGGAAGAAGTGCCCGTCATTCAGAAGATGCTGATTCACAAAGCGTATTCCTCTGGGAAACAAGTGATTACAGCCACTCAGATGCTGGAGAGCATGGTTAACAACCCACGGCCAACCCGCGCCGAGGCGGCTGATGTAGCCAACGCGATTTATGACGGCACCAGTGCGACGATGCTTTCCGGAGAGACGGCTGCGGGGCAATACCCTGTTGAAGCATTGCGAACCATGGCACGCATTGCCAGCCGTGCGGAGGAAGATATCAACTACGTGAAGCGCTTTAAGGAACGTGAAAGCGAGCGCACACCGGATGTAACCAACGCCATCAGCCATGCAACGGTCACCAGTGCGCATGATCTTGGTGCGGCAGCGATCTTGACGGTTACCAAAAGCGGACGTACCGCGCGCATGATCTCCAAATATCGCCCGAACTGCCCCATCATTTGCTGCACGATGGATGACGCCATCTGCCGCAAACTCAACCTGAGCTGGGGTGTGATTCCGCTGAAGATTGAGGAAGCTCATAACACCGATGAGCTGTTCGAGCGTGCGGTGGAAGCGGGCGAGAAGGCGGGACTATTGCACGATGGCGAGCTGGTGGTCATGACAGCCGGCGTGCCTCTGGCGATTTCCGGCACTACCAACCTGATGAAGGTACATGTGGTGGGCCATATTCTGGTTACCGGCCGTGGCGTGAACCGCAGCAGTGTCTGTGGCAGCCTATGCGTTGCGAAAAGCGAGGACGAAGCAGAAAAGACGTTCAACGACGGTGACATTCTGGTAATCCATCAAACGACTAACCGCCTGCTGCCCTTGGTGCGCAAGGCGAGCGGCCTGATTTTGGAAGACGACGACCCCAACGGCCATGGCGCAATTGCTGGCATGAGCCTTGATATTCCTGTGATGATCGGTTCGGAAAACGCGACTCAGATTCTCAAAAGCGGCTCGGTAGTGACGCTGGACGCCGAACGAGGCGTGGTAAGCTGCAACAACTGCGTAGGGTAAGCATTCGCTGAAACCCGAACAAAGAAACGCTTCGCGATGATATCACTCCAATCGTATGGTAATCTCAGTATGGACACCGCCATACTTCTGAGAACTGCGTTACAGAGGGTGATTCGGAGCAAACCGGATCTTAGGATCGCCGAGAGGATCAATCGATCGCACAGGAGATAGCCGCATCATATCCAAACCCAATTCTATCCCATCTATGAAGGGTGACGAGAGAACTCCACCGCAGGTATAAAGCTGAAGGCGATCAGCTCATGCTACCCACTGCGCGGGGCGGGTAAGCGAAGCGTTGCATTCGAAAATGGGATAGGCAGGCGCGGGTATCGAACGGGGAAGTACACTACGAGAGCAGACGATCAATCGTTATGCTCTGGTTGGTTTTACTTCAATACAAAGGAGACTGTGTCATGAAATTTACCAATGGTTACTGGCTGCTGCGCCCTGAATACGATATGCACTTCGCGGTGGAATACTACCGCTCGCAAATCGTGAGCGATCAGCTGCAAATCCTGTGCCCGACGGTGCCGGTGCGTGATCGCGGCGATATTCTCAACTCCGCTACGCTTACCGTAACCTTTAGCGCTCCGATGGAAAACGTTCTGCGCGTGAATGTGCGTCACTTTAAGGGCGCACAGAAAATCGGCCCGAATTACGAGGTTGACGACGCACCTGTGAAGCCTGTCTTTTCGGAGGACGCTCAGACACTTTCCATCCAGAGCGGCAAACTCAAGGCGACCATAAGCAAGGCAGGTAAAGGCTGGAGCGTGGTGTATTCCGCCGAGGGTAAAAAACTGACTGAGTCCGGTTACCGCGGCATGGCACATGCCTTTCATAAACCTTCGAAGAAGAGCTATATGATCGATTCGCTTTACCTGGATGTTGGCGAGAAGGTATATGGCTTTGGCGAGCGGTTTACGCCTTATGTCAAGAACGGTCAGGTGATTGAAACCTGGAATGAGGACGGCGGCACCGCAAGTGAAATCTCCTATAAAACTGTACCTTTCTATATGACCAACCGTGGTTATGGTGTGTTTGTGGAAAACACGGGCGATGTGAGCTATGAGGTTGCCAGTGAAAAGGTGGAACGCGTACAGTTCAGCCTTCAGGGTGAGGATATGACGTACGATATCATCTATGGGGATACACCCAAGGCAATCCTGAGCCGTTACACCGCGCTCACAGGCCGCCCTGCGTTGCCACCCGCGTGGAGCTTTGGCTTATGGCTCAGTACCAGCTTTACCACCAGTTATGATGAGAATACTGTCAACCAGATGATTGATGGCATGGCAAAGCATAACATCCCGTTGAATGTGTTCCATTTCGATTGTTTCTGGATGAAAGGCTACAATTGGTGCGATTTTGAGTGGGACCCCGATACGTTCCCCGATCCCAAAGCCATGCTCAAACGACTAAAAAGCAAAGGGTTGCACATCTGCGTATGGCTTAACCCTTACATTGCCCAGGAAAGTCCGTTGTTTGAGGAAGGGATGGAAAATGGCTACCTGCTCAGAAAAGAAAACGGCGACGTATGGCAAACCGACCTGTGGCAGGCGGGCATGGGCATCCTTGATGTGACGAACCCCGAGGCACGCACGTGGTTCAGCGGACATTTGAAGCGCCTGCTTGATATGGGGGTAGACTGTTTTAAAACTGATTTTGGCGAGCGTATTCCGGTCAGCGGTATCCAGTACTTTGATGGCAGCGACTCCATGCGTATGCACAATTTCTACACCTATCTGTATAACAAAATGGTGTTTGAAGTGGTGCAGGAAGCACGCGGCGAGGGCGAAGCGATGTTGTTTGCACGTAGCGCTACGGCAGGTGGGCAGAAATTTCCTGTGCACTGGGGCGGTGACAATAGCGCCTGCTATGTGAGTATGGCGGAAACGCTGCGCGCTGGGCTCAGCCTGAGTCATTCCGGATTTGGATTCTGGAGCCATGATATATCCGGTTTCGAGCTCACGGCGCCTGCGGATGTATATAAGCGATGGAGTGCGTTTGGTATGCTTTCCTCGCACAGCCGTTTGCACGGTTCCGGCAGTTACCGTGTGCCGTGGCTGTTTGATGATGAAAGCTGTGTGGTGCTGAAGGAGTTTGTTAATCTGAAAGCACGCCTGATGCCGTATCTGTTTGATGCGGCAGTTGAGGCGCACGAACAGGGCATCCCGACCCTGCGTCCGATGATGTTGGAATTCCCCGGCGATATTGCGGCTGAAGCGTGTGATACACAGTATATGTTGGGTGGAAAGCTCCTCGTTGCTCCTGTGTTCCATGAGGATGGACATGTGGATTTCTACTTGCCGGAAGGCCGCTGGACGAACCTGCTGAGTGGCAAGGTGAGCGATGGCGGACACTGGTTGAGGGAAACGCACGATTACCACAGCCTACCGCTGATGGTACGCGAAAACACGGTGCTACCGATGGGAGCCTGTGACACCCGCGCAGATTACGATTATACCGATGGCGTTACGCTGCATGTATTCGAGCCCAAAGACGGAGTATTGACCCTTACCATCCCCGATACGAAGGGCGAGGTGGACGCGATGTATACCCTTACGGTGAAAGATGATACCGTAAAAGTGGAAGCAGATACACGCAAACCTTACCATGTGGTATTGCACCGGAACGGACAGGCAAAGACCCTCGCATAAACAACCATTGCGAACCCTTGCGGATTTTCTGCAAGGGTTCGCAACTATTCGTGACTGTTAAATACAGGCGCAATTACCTTGGATAGGGATCGCAATGAAGACATTCTATAGCAGAGCGACGATGGATGGAAATGGTAAAGTCAACACGGTCTGGTTATGGGTATCGGGCGCTATGACTGGGGTGTTGTGGTTAACGGATTGGGTAACAAAATGTGTTTGAAAATATACAAAACCAACATTGAAACGTAGTCACTGCTGATCCATGAATCATCATCCGGTAGCGCATAGAGCACAAGCTCCCAACTCAGGAGTATCCCTGCATAACTGTGATGATTTCTCGGCGAACGGTACCAATGTTCATCCGTGCGAATGTTTGAATAATCTTCGCCTTGCCGACCCCAATGAACCGGAATTATACGCGCAAATGGTGAAAATGAAAAATGCGAGGTGTCAAACTTGATAAACCCCGATATTTACCTGTACGGACAAATTCTGATGACCACAAGCCTGCTGCTGAGTGATGGTATGCCACCCCGAGATGGATATGGCGAGTTAAAAGCACGCTATCGCCTCATCGGAGGAGAAACAGGCGTAGCCGCCGCTGTGTTGGATTCACTTGGCTGCTCCACACGAATCGAAGGCACTTGGATGGGGCGTATGACCCGCGATGGCGTATTTGGCTATTTTCAGGATAGAAAGGTTGACCTGAGTTATGTAACGGTGGATGAAACGTTTGATGGTTTGGAGGATGTGGTACTGATTGATGGCGACGCACGCACTTGCCTTGGCATGTTCGGTGCTTTTCAGGGGACGGAAGGGTACCGCTGGAACAAACCGACAGTTGATCATCTGGAGGGGTGCAAGGCAGCGGCCATCGATCCCTTTTTCGGACAAGCGAGCGAAGATGTGGCACGCCTTTGTGTATCGGCGGGGTTGCCTTATGTGACCATTGACTGCCCTTTTGATTCCTACCTGGCAAAGCATGCGGCCATTACAGCTCTGAGTGGCGAGTTTTTGCGCGGCGAATATGCCGGAAGTGAACGAGAAGCGCTATTTGAGAGGTACACGGAGCAGGCGGAGGGATTGATCATCTTCACGGCTGGCAGTCGGGATTTGCTCTACGGTCGCCAAGGAGAGTCTATTCGGCGAATGGCGCCTTACCACGTTACCCCAGAGAGCACACTTGGCGCTGGTGATACATTCAAAGCCGGCTGTACCTATGCGCTTTTCAAAGGGATGGATGATGAAGCGACCGTTGACTTTGCAACGGCCTGTGCGGCGGCTGCGATTATGAAGTTTCCGATTCCGTTGCACCTTCCAACGTTGGAGCGTATTCACGCTGTACAAGCGATGAAGACTGCTTTGAATGAATAAGAAATACCGCCCTACACGTATCCGCTTTCCAAAAGTTATTCCGAACAGAAAACTTTTGGCAGGGTATCGTTAGGGCGGTTTCAAGGTTGAGGGATCAAAACTTTGTGTGAGGCTACAGAGAATGGATAGGCAAGCAAATCCGTCGGATGAGGAAACGCATGAGATCCAGGTGTTTATGGACGTCTATCCAATAAAAGCGCAAGGTGTTCTGTGCTACGTTTTCATGTCATCAGTTTGTCTTGGGCTTGAGTGTAATCAGGTGGATCTGCGCGGGAGCGAACAACCGAACAGGAAATATGCCGGTACCAACGCCATTGCTCACGAGAATGCTGGCACGGTTCTCTTCAAGCCATCCGGACAGGTAACGTGTTCCGATATCGGGAACATAGTCCGGCAATAGCGGAATGCCCAGGAACGTGAGTTGTCCGCCATGGGTGTGGCCAAATAGCGCTAAGTCGAACCAGTGGTTATCGCCATCTGAACCGGTTGCCTTAATGGCGTCGGTAATCAAATCTGGGTTGTGTCCAAGAAAAATCACAAAATCATCAGCGCTCACCTGTGAAGCTACACTCTGCACATCTGGATGCCCATTGTAATAATCGTCAACTCCGGCGATATAGAGATTTGTTTGCCCAACTTTGATTTTAGCCACAGTGTTTACCAAAGGCAAGACGCCTGAGTTGGTCATAGCCTTCGCCAGAAGGCTCAGGTTGGTTTCCGGTTCCGTACGGTCGCGGTCCCCCAGAACGCCATATACGCCCAAACGTGCCTGTACTTTGGGGAGATTCTTGAAAAAATCGATTGAGTCATTGCTATCGTCCGCATAATCGCCGCCAAACAGCACCAGATCCGCACTCAGACCGTTGATGGTGCGAATGAGGTCATTCACCATCCATTGCGGATAACGTGCGCTTTCGTGAATATCGCTCACATATACGATTTTCACGTTTTTCAGGTTTGAGGGCAGATCGGGAATCGAGGCGATATGACTCTCCGTGTTCAGGTGATATGCCTCAAAAAAAGGATATGCAATCAATAAAAGCATAACAAGAAGCATCAGCACGCGGGAAAGGCGCGGTCTACGGCGCGGCGGCTTACGGTAGCGAAACTCATAACGGGCCAGAGGGATTCCTCCTTGCAGTAGCGCGTTGACAGGATGGTACGCCTATTGTACACTATCGCCATCCGGCAGACAAGAGGAGAGCAAAAACATGGAAGAAAATGGATTTCGCTCCATCGGTGCAACTACTTATCTGTGCCCGACCCCGACTGTAATGCTTGGTTGCGCGGCGGATGATGGATGGAAACGCGGCGAGGGCAAGCCAAACCTTGTGACGGTAGCATGGGCAGGCATTTGCTGCACAAAGCCGCCGATGATCTCTATCGCGTTGCGGCCGGAACGGTTTAGCTATGGGCTCATTCAGCATTCCGGCGAGTTTACTGTGAACTTGATAGGGGAAACGCTACTAGCTGCGATGGATTTTTGCGGCGTGAAAAGCGGACGTGATCTGGATAAATTTGTGGAACTTGGGTTGCACCCAGCGGAAATGGAACCGCTTCTGATTGCGCCTGCCCTTTTGGAGGCGCCAGCCTGCCTGTGCTGCAAGGTGCGGCAAGTTCTGCCGCTGGGAACACATGATCTGTTTATTGCTGAGATTGTTCAGGTGCATGTTAACGAGAAATATTTCCGCGCAGATGGCAGCATCGATGAGCAGGCGATGCAACTGGTCGCCTATGTGCATGGCAAATACCGTGCGCTGGGCAATGAACTGGGCTTTTTTGGATATTCGGTTGCCAGTGAAGATGCGCTCAAACGCCGCGCCACAGTCGCAAGGAAGCAGACATCAAAAGCAGCCGAGCGCAAAGGACAGAGAACCAAAGATGACACTCGAAAAGAGAAGCCAGGAATGATGGGGCATAGAGAAGCCTCGGTGAATCCGCGTAAAAACACCAAACGGCTAACCATAAAGGCAGACAGACAATCCAGCGACAAAGCCAAAACAATGCCTGATGTGGCAAGCAACCATGGACAAACTGCCGAAATGAAGGATAAAGAAGCGTCGAGAGCCTTGAAACCATCGACTAGGAAAAGGGCACAAGGGAAAGCAGCAAAGCGCGGATAAAAGCGAGGCGGAAAAGCATGAAGCGACACTGTCTTTCTAGGGTGTGGGCGGCTGTTGCATTCCTTTTGCTGATGATGACACCGTTACCCTGTCGGAGCATTGCGAATGCAGAGACGGTTGCACCGCAGGTTACGCTGGATTCTGGCATTCCCGAGATCATCGAAAATGAAACGGACGGCTATTGGTTGTACCAGAGCGATACCCTGCGTGTGGAAATCACCCGTAAAACCGACCCACAAACACCGCTGGTGTGGTATGAAGCAGACTTGCAATGTAAGCCGGAAACGCCTTTGCACTGTGTGCTGAGCGCGGAAAAATATCCGGCGATGCATTTGAAGAAACCTGATGCCATTGCGCAACGGGAAGGGTTGATCTATGCGCAGACCGACGATTTTTTCGGTGACCGTGTGGGCAGCCGAAAGCTGAAAACAGGCGTGATTGTACGTAATGGGAAACTTTTATATGACAGCACCTACCATGGTGGCAACCCTTTTCCTCCGCTGGATGCGCTGGCCATTTTCCCGGATGGCACGCTGGAAACCTTCACTGCCCGGCAGTACACCGGGGAGGAATATTTGGCGATGGGTGCGCTGGATGTCATAAGCTTTGGCCCGATCCTGATTCGCGATGGAGAAATGGATAAGCGGCTGGTGAAAGGATATACCGATGTGGAACCGCGCAGCACGATCGGGATGATTAACCCTTACCACTTCTTTGCGATTGTGGTTGAGGGCAGGCATGAGGGAAGCAAGGGTTGCGGGTTGAAACGCATTGCACAGCGAATGCTGGAAGTAGGAGTTTCGGAGGCTATCAACCTGGACGGCGGGCAGACGGCTGCGATGATTTTCATGGGTAAACAGCTTAACCATACAGGGAAATATGTTCACAATACCAGCGTGCGCAGTGTCAGCGGTGTGCTGGGGCTCAAGGACATCGAATAGAAGATTCATGGACAGTGAGAACCTCCTGTTCTACGGTTGAAAAGTCCTGTTACCTGAAAACCCAACAATAGAGCCGGAGGTTTACCTCTGGCTCTCAGGCTGTCCTAAAATTTTTGGAATACGCCGTTGCCACTCGCCTCATAGCCCTTCGGCTGTTCGCTCACTTTTGCAAAACGCCGCGGCGTAAGGCGTTGGGCTTTGCCCAAACCCATCAAAGGATTTCATCCCTTGGCCCACTTTTTGACAACAATAGAGCCGGAGGTTTGCCTCCGGCTCTATTGCCATGCGTAGTTTCGGACTGATTATTTTTTACCGGTCAGTGTGCCCAGCAAACCACGGGCGAGCTCGTTCACCACGGAACGCGTTGCGGTATTGATCGCCGTATTCTTGATACGCCCAAGAATGCTGTCGTTGCGGCGGGCACGATCGGCACGCTCATCGCGCAGAGCTTCTGCTTCTTCACGGCGTTTAGCTGCTTCGGCATCTTTGGCGATCTTAGCGGCTTCTTTTTCTGCCTTAGCATTCGCGGTTTCTGCATCTCGGGTAGCTTTGGCAGAGGCTTGCGCCTCCGCCTCCGTCATCACCGGTACGTATTTGCCGGTTGCGGGATCAAGCGTCAGGGTCATTTCTTTTTGCACATACTGACCGGAAGCCTGATCAAGCACAAGCACGTTTTGCCGGATTGTCTGCCCCTGCATAGGCGCGGCAGGTTGGGCGACAGGGGTTGCGACCGGTTCGGCGGGTGTGGCCGTTTGCGCGTTCGGGAGTGGACTCATGGTATCCAGCTGTTTGGAAACATAGCTGTTGGTTGCGGGGTCATACACCATGAAGCCGGTGGCGGGTGCAGCGGTTGTCACAGGTGCGGAATACTGGGGAGCGACAGGTGCAGCCTTCTGTGCGGGAACGGCAGGCCTGCCAAAGTTCATGGTGGCGGCCAGGTATTCGTAAGCGCTTTCACGGTCGACCTGTGCTTCGTATACACCGTTGAAACGGCTGGTTTCCACAAAAGTCTTGCGCAGGCTTTCGTCAATGGAGCCCATATAGCTCTGCGGCGGTAAGATGAGCGCGCGTTCAACAACGGAAGGTGCGCCTTTCTCATCCAAGAAGGACAAGAGCGCTTCGCCGGTTTGAAGCTGAGTAATCGCCTGCTCGGTATCGAAGGCAGGGTTGGCGCGGAAAGTCTGTGCGGCTACTTTTACGGCTTTCTGATCCAGCGGTGTGAAGGCGCGCAGCGCATGTTGTACGCGGTTGCCAAGCTGACCAAGAATGGTCATGGGGACATCCGCCGGGCTCTGGGTAACAAAGTATACTCCCACCCCTTTGCTGCGGATCAGGCGCACGACCTGTTCAATTTTATCCATGAGCTGCTTGCCGCAATCGTTAAACAGCAGGTGTGCTTCATCAAAGAAGAATACCATGCGCGGCTTGTCGCTATCGCCCTGTTCGGGTAGGGTTTCGTACAGTTCAGAAAGCATCCACAGCAGGAAGGTAGAATACATCAGCGGATTTAAGAACAGTTTATCGCAAGCCAGGATATTGATGTAGCCGCGACCATCCTCGTCCTGCTGCATCCAATCGGTAATGTTGAGCGCGGGTTCGCCAAAGAACTTGTCGCCCCCCTGATCTTCCAGTACCGCAACGGAACGCTGGATGGCGCCGATGGTTGTCTTGCTCACATTGCCGTAGTTGAGCGTGTAGCGGCTGGCATTTTCGCCTACGTAGGCCAGCATAGCCTTAACATCTTTAATGTCCAGGAGCAGCATGTTTTCGTCATCTGCCACGCGGAACAGGATGTTGAGTACACCTGCCTGTGTTTCGTTCAGGTTAAGCATACGAGAAAGCAGAAGCGGGCCCATTTCACTCACGGTAGTACGTACGGGATGCCCCTGTTCGCCATAAACATCCCAAAACTCGGTGGGATACGTTTCAAATTTAAAGCTGTTGATGCCGGTTGCCACCAGTCGGGAGGCGATTTTGTCAGTGTTCTCGCCCAACCGTACCATGCCGCTCAGGTCGCCCTTGATGTCGCTTAAAAATACGGGTACGCCTAATGCGGAGAAAGCCTCGGCCATCACTTTGAGAGTAACGGTTTTTCCGGTACCGGTCGCACCGGCAATCAGGCCATGTCGGTTGGCCATATTCGGAAGTAGGCAGATCGGCGTATTGTTGCCGGTACCAACCCAGATTTTTCCATCCAATAACATAAGTCTAACCTCCCTTGTGTTTGTGTATCCACATCATAAACGGTTTCGGGCATTTCGTCAATCAATTTCCACACGTTTCCAAAGGCGGCAAGTGTTTTTTTCATCAGGGTTTCACGGCTGTGAGAGGTGTGTAAAATGAATGTAAAACCCTTGCCTTGCGAATCGGGGTTGTCCGTGTTATGATAACGCTTCGGGAGGGATGTACATGCGTGTAACGGTGATTGGTTGCGGGCGTTGGGGTTCGTTTCTGGCCTGGTATGCGGATCGGCTCGGCCATCAGGTGAGTCTCTATGGACGTGACAGCTCACTGCATATGCAAGGGTTTCGGACGACCCGTACCAATGGACTGGTGACACTTCCGGAAAGCATCTCACTCATCAGAGAACTGCCGGGCGATACGGAAACATTCCTGATCTCAATCGATTCACAGGGTCTTCGCAAGTTGCTGCGTCAAAATGCAGAGATACTTCGTGGAAAAGTGCTGGTATTGTGCATGAAAGGGCTTGAAATTGAGACGGGAAAACGCCTGACAGAGATCGTTGCCGACGAACTTGGCGCTTCACAACCCGTAGCCGTATGGATCGGACCCGGCCATGTGCAGGAGTTTACGCGTGGCGTGCCTAACTGCATGGTGATTGACAGCACGGATGAGGAATTAAAATCATCCCTGATAGACGCTTTTTCAGGGGACCTGATTCGGTTTTACTACGGCCGCGACCTGATTGGCAATGAGATCGGGGCGGCGGCAAAAAATGTGGTAGGCATCGCGGCAGGCGCGCTGGACGGCGTTGGCCTTGGCACCTTGAAAGGCGCGCTCATGAGCCGAGGTACCCGCGAGGTTGCAAGGCTGATCGCTGCACTGGGTGGCAATGAATTAAGCGCGTATGGCCTTTGCCATCTTGGAGATTATGAAGCGACCATCTTTTCCCCCTACAGCCACAATCGGCGTTTCGGGGAATGCGTTGTAACAGGCGAACCCTATACTGAGCTTGCAGAAGGCTATTTTACGGTCAAGGCGCTTTTAAATCTGGAAGCGAAAACCGGTGTGGAATTACCCATCAGCCGAGCGGTATATCAGGTGCTTTATGAGGGAGCCGATCCACGGGAGACTGTGGACAGCCTGTTTCGCAGAAGCCTGAAAATGGAGTTTTAGTGTTCCCCAAAAGACACAACCATGCTTTGGTACAGATCAGAAGCCTAAGCAATAGAGGTTTCGACATTGAGCTACGGGAACGGGCAGGCACAATTAGCACTCAACGGTTCTGTTATGGAATAGAACTCTTCTCATTCATGTATCCTTTGGCGATGCAGGCAGGAAATGCGGCATGCACGTCGAAAACTGTACTTGCTCGGCGAAACGGGCGGAAAGGAACCAAAACCGATGAATAACGAACAGGGCAGCTGCAAGCGAGTGGATATCGGTGGACAGGCAGTGATGGAGGGCGTGATGATGAAATCGCCCGATGCAATCGCGATCGCCGTGCGCCGCCCCAACCATACAATTGTTGTACGCCGTAATGAATACCACAGCCCCTCTGAAAAGCATAAGTGGATGGGATGGCCGTTCGTGCGCGGTACAGTCAGCTTTTTAACAATGCTCTCCATGGGGATGACCACGCTGCAACAATCTACCGATATGCTGGGAATGCTTGATGAGGAGCCCACCAAATTTGAACTGTGGCTTTCCAAAAAGCTGGGCAAGGGCATTGACAAAATCATTATGGGAACAGCCATTATTCTGGCGGTTGTGCTTTCTATCGGCCTGTTCTTTGTGTTGCCGGAACTTTTTGCCAAACTGCTGAAAGGCTTTTGGCCGGAAGGCAATATGAGCTGGCTGGTTAACCTGCTCAGTGGCATCCTGCGCATTCTGATCCTGATTGGTTATATCATTTTCTGCGCTGCCGTGCCGGATGTGCGCCGAACGTTTGAATACCATGGCGCAGAGCATAAAACGGTGTACTGCCATGAGCACAAGCTGCCTTTGACGCCCAAGAACGCACAACAGTTTACCACACTGCACCCGCGTTGCGGTACCAGCTTCCTGCTGATTGTGTTTGTCATTTCGATTGTGCTGTTTACACTGGTAGGCTATCAGGGCAACTCGTTCATTTGGCGGTTGCTCAGCCGTTTGGCGCTTTTGCCCATTGTGGCCGGTGTAAGCTTTGAGGTGCTGAAGGGTCTAGCGCACAGCGAAAGCAAGATCGCCAAAATTCTTCGCTGGCCCGGTATGCAGATGCAACGTCTGACAACCCGCCCCCCCACAGATGAGATGGTGGAATGTGCGATTGTTGCCATGAATGTAGCCTTGCACGGTATGCCTGTAAATGCGGAGCATACCCCCGAGGGCTGGGCGGTATTGCATAGCTATGCCGAAAGCGACCCGGATTATCAACCGGAAACAAAGCCTGAAACGGATGCAGAACAGGTGCCGGCTTCGCCAGAAAAGCCCTCAGTCCAGGTGCATGGCGGCGCTGAACCTCTGACCGCAACGCTGGAGTGAATGATGACCATCCGCGAAGCCATAGCACTTGGCGTGGAAACGTTGCAGGCGGTGCCTGACCCGGAGTTGGATTCAGTCGCGTTGCTGTGCGATGTTACGGGGATGGAACCGATGCAATTGCGGCTGAGCGCAAAGGAGAATCTTGCCAAAGAGCAGGAGGAACGGTATCGTTCCCTCCTGCTTTTGCGCGCCCAACGGGAACCTCTACAGTACCTGCTGGGTTCACGATGCTTTTATGGATATGATTTTGCCGTCGATTCCCGAGTGCTGATCCCCCGACAGGAAACGGAAATGCTTTGCGAACTGGCGCTTCAACTCTTAGTGGACTACGATACCCCACGTGTGCTGGATGTGTGCACCGGTAGCGGCGCGATTGCCATAACGTTAAAACGCGAGTGTGTAAATGCGATTGTGACCGCGACCGATATAAGCACAGATGCGCTTACCGTTGCTCGGACGAATGCGTATGACAACCAAGCGGTTGCACGCTTTTTACAGGGTGATTTGCTTGAACCTGTTCAGGGAGAGCGCTTCGATATGATTGTGAGCAATCCGCCCTATATTGAAAGTGACGCGTGCGATACGTTGCAGCCCGAGGTCTTGCGGGAACCTCGTCTGGCGCTGGATGGCGGCGCGGATGGGATGGATTTTTACCGCAGGATCGCTCAAAGGGCGCCGGATCACCTCGACGTTGG